>Ga0210040_10010399_pt1 | contig 10672 bp, 9 predicted proteins | sample CryGeyCG12114_NA_FD_185462 | JGI IMG/M metagenome (GOLD analysis project Ga0210040, IMG submission 185462) | Groundwater microbial communities from aquifer - Crystal Geyser CG19_WC_8/21/14_NA (SPAdes) (version 2) | ecosystem: Environmental > Aquatic > Deep subsurface > Groundwater | place: USA...
CCCCGGCCGCCTGATCGACCTGATGGACCAGAACGCCGTCGACCTCACCCGGATCGAGGTCGTCGTCCTGGACGAGGCCGACCACATGGCCGACCTCGGCTTCATGCCGGCGGTCACACAGATCCTCGACACCGTTCCCGCCGGCGGCCAGCGGATGCTGTTCTCCGCCACCCTGGACGGGGCGGTCGACCGGCTGGTCCGCCGCTACCTGAGCAACCCGATCACCCACGAGGTCGACTCGGGCCAGGCCAGCGTCACCACCATGGCCCACCACCTGGTCTACGTCGCCCCGCACGACAAGGCCACCCTGACCGCCGAGATCGCCGGCCGGCCCGGCCGCACCGTCGTGTTCGTCCGGACCCAGCGCGGCGCCGACCGTGTCGCCGAGCAGCTCCGCGACGCCGGCGTGATGGCGGGGGCGCTGCACGGCGGCCTCACCCAGGGCGCCCGCACGCGCATCCTGTCGGTGTTCAAGGAGGGCGACCTGCCCGTCCTGGTGGCCACCGACGTCGCGGCCCGCGGCATCCACGTCGACGAGGTGGGCCTGGTCCTGCAGGTCGACCCGCCCGCCGGTCCCAAGGAGTACCTGCACCGCGCCGGCCGGACGGCCCGCGCCGGTGGCACCGGCGTGGTGGTCACCCTGGCGCTGCCGCACCAGCGTCGCGAGATGACCCGGCTCACCTCCCAGGCCGGCGTCAAGCCCGAGTCGCTGACCGGCCAGCCCGGGGACTCTGCCGTCGCGTCGGTGACGGGTGCGCGCCAGCCCTCCGGTGTCGCGGTCAGCACCACCGACTACGAGCGGCTGATCGCCCCGCCGCGCAGCAGCAAGCCGCGCTTCGACCGCGGCTCGCGTGGCCCCCGGGCCCGCTCCGGCGGCTACCAGGGCTCGCGCGGTCCGCGTCGCAGCTCGGACCGCTGAGCACCTTCGGGGTCCTGCGCACTAGCATCACCGACGGTGAGCGTCTCGTCTGATCTGGTCGTCTCGGTGGCGTCGCACGACGACGCCGCCGAGATGGTCGAGGTCATCCACGCAGCATTCGGAGCCCGACCGGCACTGGACCCGCCCTCGACCGCGATCGAGGAGACGCCGGCCTCGGTCGCTGCCACCCTCCACCGTGGCGGTGGCGTCTTCGCCCGGGTCGGCGGCCGACCGGCGGGCGTGATCCTGGTCGTGGAGCAGGGCGAGGTGGCCTCGCTGCAACGCGTCTCGGTGCACCCCGACTTCCAGCGGCACGGCATCGCCTCCGCCATGGTCACCGCGGCCGAGCAGCTGGCCGCCGCCGCCGGCTGCTCGCGGGTGGAGCTCTTCGCCCGTGGTGAGCTCAGCCAGCTGATCACCTTCTGGCAGCACCGGGGCTACACCGTGGACCGGCCGGCTCCGAACGGGGTGGTGCTCACCCACCCGCTGCCCGCGGTGCTCGCGGTGCCCACGGCGGAGGACATGCAGGCGCTGGGGGAGCGGCTCGCCGGCCTGCTGCGCGCCGGTGACCTGCTCATCGCCACCGGGGGTCTCGGCGCCGGCAAGACCACCCTCACCCAGGGCATCGGCCGCGGACTGGCCAGCGCCGGTCCGGTCATCTCGCCGACGTTCGTCCTCTCCCGCATCCACCCCTCGCTGCAGGACCGTCCGACCCTGGTGCACGTCGACGCCTACCGCCTCGGTGGGGCCGAGGAGCTCGACGACCTCGACCTCGACGCGACCCTGCCCACCTCGGTCACGGTGGTCGAGTGGGGAGCCGGACTGGCCGAGGACCTGGCCGAGGACCGGCTCGAGGTCACGATCACCGTGCCGCCCGGACTGGCCGAGGAGCAGGAGACCCGGCTGGTGTCCCTGACCGGGGTCGGGCCACGTTGGCACGGCGTCGATCTCGCCGCCGAGCTGGGGGCGGCACGTGCCTGAGCACTGGTGCCCGACCGACCCATGCCGGATGCTGCGGTGAGCGTCCCCCTCGTCCTGGCCGTCGACACCTCCACCACCGTCGCCGTGGCTCTGGCCCGGGGTGCGGAGGTGCTGGCGGTGGCCACGGTGGCCGACCGGATGGCCCACGTCGAGCAGCTGACGCCGCTGGTGCACCGGTGCCTCGCCGAGGCCGGGCTCAGACCCCGTGACCTCGGTCTGGTGGTGGCCGGCCTCGGTCCCGGCCCCTTCACCGGCCTCCGGGTCGGCATCGTCACCGCGCGGGTGCTGGCCTCGGCCCTGGGCATCGGCTGGCGCGGCGTGTGCAGCCTGGACGTCCTGGCCGCGCAGCTCCTCGCCGAGCACCACCCCGGCCGGGAAGCACCGGATGAGTTCGTCGTGGCCACCGACGCGCGTCGCCGCGAGGTCTACTGGGCCCGCTACGACGGGACCGGTGCCCGGCTCGACGGGCCACGGGTGAGCGCCCCCGGTGAGGTGCCACGGCTGCCCACCGTCGGTCCGGGTGCCGACCTCTACCCCGACTCCCTCGCCGCCGTCCTCGGCCCGCGCACCCTGGACCCGGCCGTGCTGGCCGTCTCGGGGCCGACACTGCCCGACGCCGGCCGCGAACCCCTGTACCTGCGCCGACCCGACGCCGCCGAGCCGACCAAGCGCAAGTCCGTCCTGCTGCCCGCCCCGCCGTCCGGTCCGCGGAGCCCCAGGTGAGCGCGGAGGACGTCCGGGACCCCGCGCTGAACCTGGTGCCCGCGCGCTACGACGACCTGCCGGCCATCCTCGCCCTGGAGCGCTCCGGATTTCCGCCGGCCGAGCAGTGGAGCGGACGCAGCTGGTCCGGCGAGCTGGTCGGCACCGGCCGCACGGTGCTGCTGGCTCGCGCCGAGCAGACCGTCGGGGTGATCTCGCTCTTCACCACCGGCGAGCTCGCCGACCTGCACCGGCTGGTCGTCGCACCCTCGCACCGCCGCTCCGGGGTCGGCCGGGCCCTGGTGCAGGCTGGGCTGGCGGCCGTCCGCCGGCTCGGGGCCCTCGCGGTCATGCTCGAGGTCGGCTACGCCAACGAACCGGCCATCGCGCTCTACCAGCGGCTGGGCTTCGAGCAGCTGCGGGCCCGTCCGGACTACTACGGACCAGGTCAGCACGCCCTGATCCTCAAGCTCTACGACCTCCCGGGCTGGTCCGGCCGGCTGGCCGCCCAGGACCGCGAGGAGCAGCGCGAACGCGCCGAGCTGGCCGGGTACGAGCCGCCGGTGGCGGGGCACGAGCCGCTGGTGGCGGGGCACGAGCCGCTGGTGGCGGGGCACGAGCCGCCGGTGGCGGGGGAGGAGACACTGTGAGCGGACCGCTGATCCTGGGCATCGAGTCCTCCTGCGACGAGACCGGGGTGGGCATCGTGCGCGGGCACGAGCTGCTGGCCAACGAGGTCGCCTCCAGCGTCGAGGCCCACGTCCGCTTCGGCGGGGTGGTGCCCGAGGTGGCCAGCCGTGCGCACCTGGAGGCGATGGTCCCCACCCTGGAGCGGGCCTGCGCGGCCGCGGACGTCGACCTGACCGAGCTGGACGGCATCGCCGTCACCGCGGGACCCGGTCTGATGGGAGCCCTGGTCGTCGGCCTGGCCAGTGCCAAGGCCCTGGCCCTGGCCCTGGACAAGCCGCTGTACGGGGTGAACCACCTGGCCGGGCACGTGGCCGTCGACCTGCTCGAGCACGGCCCGCTGCCCCAGCCCTGCGTGGCCCTGCTGGTCTCGGGAGGGCACACCTCGCTGCTGCGGGTGGAGGACATGGCCACCTCCATCACCGAACTGGGCTCGACCATCGACGACGCCGCCGGCGAGGCCTACGACAAGGTGGCCCGCGTGCTCGGCCTGCCCTACCCGGGCGGTCCGGTGATCGACGCCGCGGCGACCGGTGACCCTCGCGCCATCGCCTTCCCACGTGGCCTGACCGCAGCGAAGGACCGGTCCCGGCACCGGTTCAACTTCTCCTTCTCCGGCCTCAAGACCGCCGTCGCCCGGTGGGTGGAGGCCCGCCAGCGCGACGGCGAGGACGTGCCGCTCGCCGACGTGGCCGCCAGCTTCCAGGAGGCCGTCTGCGACGTGCTGAGCGCCAAGGCCGTCGACGCCTGCCTGGCCACGGCCACGCCGTCCCTGCTGATCGGTGGCGGCGTCGCCGCCAACTCCCGGCTCCGCGCGCTGCTCCGCGAGCGGACCGCCGAGCACGGGATCGAGCTGCGCACGCCGCGGCCCGGCCTCTGCACCGACAACGGGGCGATGATCGCCGTCCTCGGCGCCGAGGTGGTGCGGGCCGGCGGCCGCCCGTCCGCCCTCGACATCGGTGCCGACTCGTCCCTGCCGGTCAGCCGCATCCTGCTCTGAGCGCCGCCTCGCCGGCTGCTGCCCGCTGCCCGCCGACCTGCCGGACTCCGACACGTCAGGCGGTGGTCAGGAGAATGGCGGGGGGACCCACCCGCCCCTGCCCTTCGGGCTCACCGAGCCGGCGCTCGCGGCGGCCATGGCCGAGCCCGAGCCGGACGGGCTCGCGGCGGCCAGCCGGCTGCGGTCGTCCCACGGCCCGGCGCTGGCCACGGCGGCCCTGCACCAGGCGTCACTGCGCCGCCGGGCCCGCACCAAGTTCGGCCCGGCCGCCGACGAGCTGTTCTTCACCCGCGACGGGCTGGAGCAGGCCACCCGGCCGGCGGTGGCCGACCACCACGCCAGGCGGTTCCGCGACGCCGGCGTCCGGCGGGTGGTGGACCTCGGCTGTGGGATCGGTGCCGACGCCCTGGCCTTCCTGCGTGCCGGGCTGGAGGTGGTGGCGGTGGAGCGTGACCCCGGCACCGCAGCCGTGGCCCGGGCCAACCTGGGCCCCTCGGCCACCGTGCTCTGCGCCGACGCCGAGGAGGTGGCGGAGGGTCTGCTGGGCCCCGGGGTGGCCGCCTTCTGCGACCCGGCCAGGCGTTCGGTCCGCGGCCGGCTGTGGCGGGTCGAGGACTTCACCCCCTCCTGGGACTTCGTCACCGCACTGCTGGGCGGGGAGCGTCCGACCGGGGTCAAGCTGGGCCCGGCGCTGCCGCACAGCCTGGTTCCCGAGGCGGTGGAGGCCGAGTGGGTGACGTCGGGGTCGGACACCGTCGAGGTGACGCTCTGGGCCGGGCAGGGGGCGCAGCCGGGCACCGACGTTGCTCTGCTGCTGCCCGACTCCCGGCTGGCCGTGGCCCGGCCTGCGCCGGGCCGGCCCGGCCCCTCGTCCGAGGTCGGCCCGGTCGGACGCTTCCTCTACGAGCCGGACGGGGCGGTGATCCGGGCTCGCGGCATCGCCCTGCTGGCGGAGCGGCTCAGCGCCCGGCTGCTCGACCCGCAGATCGCCTACCTCACCGGCGACCGGCGGGTGGACAGCCCCTTCGCGACCGGCTTCGAGGTCCTGGAGGTGCTGCCCTACGACCTCAAGGTGCTGCGGCGCTGGCTCCGCGCCGCCGAGGTCGGCACGCTGGAGATCAAGAAGCGGGGGGTCGACGTCGACCCGGCCGAGCTGCGGCGGCGGCTGGGCAGCCACGGGTCCGGCTCGGCGACGCTGGTCCTCTCGCGCACCCCGACGGGCACGGTCGTGCTGGTCGTCCGGCGGCTGCACGAGCCCTGCTGAGCGCCGCGGTTCGTGCTCCAGCGCCGCGGGCAACCGACCAGGCCGCCGACGACGGCTTCGGCGACCCGGAGGTGGCGCCCGCGTCGGGGCCGACCCGTGCTGGCTGTCCTCAGGGCTCCGGCCCGGTGCTGGCACTCGTCCAAGGCGAGTGCTAATGTCGGATTAGCACTCTCCCCAGGAGTGTGCCAACGACCGGCATGGCTCCCGCGACGACATGCCGGCCTTCCGAACCGCACATCCCACACTCTCGTGAAAGGGGTTTGAACGTGGCAACCACGATCAAGCCGCTCGAGGACCGCATCCTCGTTCAGCCGCTCGAAGCAGAGCAGACCACGGCCTCCGGGCTCGTCATCCCCGACACCGCCAAGGAGAAGCCGCAGGAGGGCAAGGTCATCGCGACCGGACCCGGCCGCGTCGACGACAACGGCAACCGCGTGCCCCTCGACGTCGCCGAGGGTGACGTCGTGATCTTCAGCAAGTACGGCGGCACCGAGGTCAAGTACGACGGCAAGGAGCTGCTGCTCCTCAACGCCCGCGACATCCTCGCCGTCGTCCAGAAGTAACTCCCCGAGCTCAACGAAGGACACACTCATGGCAAAGATCCTTCAGTTCGACGAGGAGGCCCGGCGCTCGCTCGAACGCGGCGTCGACATCCTCGCGAACACCGTGAAGGTCACGCTCGGCCCGAAGGGCCGCTACGTGGTGCTCGACAAGAAGTGGGGTGCTCCCACCATCACCAACGACGGCGTCACGGTCGCCCGTGACGTCGAGCTGGACGACCCGTACGAGAACCTCGGCGCGCAGCTGGCCAAGGAGGTCGCCACCAAGACCAACGACGTGGCCGGTGACGGCACGACGACGGCCACGGTGCTCGCCCAGGCCCTGGTGCACGAGGGCCTCAAGGCGGTCGCCTCCGGCGCCAACCCGATCGGCCTCAAGCGCGGCATCGACGCGGCGGTCGCCGCCGTCGTGGAGCGTCTGCGCGAGAACGCCCGCGAGGTGCAGACCACCTCCGACATGGCCAGCGTGGCCACCATCTCCGCCCGTGACGAGGTGATCGGTGAGCTCATCGCCGACGCGTTCGACAAGGTCGGCAAGGACGGCGTCATCACCGTCGACGAGTCCAACACGATGGGCACCGAGCTCGAGTTCACCGAGGGCATGCAGTTCGACAAGGGCTACCTCTCGCCGTACTTCGTGACCGACGCCGAGCGGATGGAGGCCGTCCTGGACGACCCCTACATCCTCATCAACTCGGGCAAGATCTCCTCGATGACCGAGCTGCTGCCGCTGCTCGAGAAGGTCATCGGCGCCTCCGGCACGCTCTTCATCGTGGCCGAGGACGTCGACGGGGAAGCCCTGTCCACCCTCGTGGTGAACAAGATCCGCGGCACCTTCACCTCGGTGGCCGTCAAGGCCCCCGCCTTCGGTGACCGCCGCAAGGCCATGCTGGAGGACATCGCCACCCTGACCGGTGGCCAGGTCGTCTCGCCCGAGGTGGGCCTGAAGCTCGACCAGGTGGGCCTGGAGATCCTGGGTCGCGCCCGGCGGGTCGTGGTCACCAAGGACAACACCACGCTCGTCGACGGGGCCGGCAGCTCCGAGGAGGTCAAGGCGCGCGTCGCGCAGCTGCAGGCCGAGATCAGCCGGACCGACTCCGACTGGGACCGCGAGAAGCTGCAGGAGCGCGTCGCCAAGCTGGCCGGCGGGGTCTGCGTCATCAAGGTCGGCGCGGCCACCGAGGTCGAGCTCAAGGAGAAGAAGCACCGGATCGAGGACGCGGTCTCCGCGACCCGTGCGGCCATCGAGGAGGGCATCGTCGCCGGTGGCGGCTCCGCCCTCATCCACGCGGTCGCAGCGCTCCAGGGCGACCTGGGCCTCACCGGTGACGAGAAGACCGGCGTCAGCATCGTCCGCAAGGCCGCTGCCGAGCCGCTCCGCTGGATCGCCGAGAACGGTGGTGAGCCCGGCTACGTCGTGACCGCCAAGGTGGCCGAGATGCAGCCGGGCAGCGGTTACAACGCTGCCACCAACGAGTACATCGACCTCATCGCGGCCGGGGTCATCGACCCGGTCAAGGTGACGCGTTCGGCCCTGGCCAACGCGGCGTCGATCGCCTCGCTGCTCCTGACGACGGAGACCCTCGTCGTGGAGAAGCCCGAGGAGGAAGAGCCGGCCGCGGCCGGTCACGGGCACGGTCACTCGCACTGACCGAGCACCTCGCCTGACGCACCAGGGCCTTCCCGGGCAACCGGGGAGGCCCTGCTGCCGTCCGGGCCCGTGAGTCGAGCTGCGGCGAGAACCGTCGCCACGGCGTCGACCGTTCGGCCGGGCCTGGGATGAAGGCGCAATCTGGCTCACGAATCAGGAATCGGCGCACCGCGTGGTTGGATGGTGGTTCAGACGTTTCCTCACCGACGCCTACCGGTCTGCTCCAGTTTGGACCGTCGTGGTGGGCTCGGACCCAGTTCATGAAGGTGCAGCAACTCTCTCTCGGGGACGATTGGGGGTGGACAAGGTGTCCAGTGGTCCTGACCACCAGTTCGACCCGGACCTCGTCGCCAGCGCCAAGGCCGGAGATCCCGTAGCCCTCCAGGAGCTGATCTCAGCGGTCCGGCCCGCGGTGTTCCGGTACTGCCGCTCGCGGTTGGCCACCTACGCCGGCGGTGCGGAAGCAGCCGACGACGTCGCGCAGGAGACGTGCGTGGCCGTGCTGAAGGTGCTGCCGCGCTACGAGCGGCAGGGCGCCCCGTTCGCGGCCTTCGTCTACGCCATCGCCTCGAACAAGGTGGCCGACGCCCAGCGTGGCTTCCGTCGCTCGGCGGTCCTGGTCGATGAGTTCCCCGAGCAGGTGGAGCCGTCGCAGACCCCCGAGGAGCGGGTCATCTCCTCCGCCAGCGTGCAGGCGACCAACGCGCTGCTGGCCCAGCTGCCCGAACGCACCCGCCAGGTGCTGCTGCTCCGCGCCAACGGGTTGGCGGCCGACGTCATCGGCCAGCAGCTCGGGATGACCGCCAACGCCGTCCGCGTCGCGCAGCACCGCGGGGTGATCAAGCTGCGGCAGCTGATCGAGGGCTCCGAGGAGCACCGGGAGCTGTTCGCCGGTCGGCTCAAGCCGACCTCGGCGGTGGGGCCCGAGCTGGGTCTGGCCGTCGGCTACTGAGGGCCGGACGGGCGCGGACGGGAGCGGTCTCCTCGGATACGATGAGTCCTTCCCGCACCACTCGAAAGGCGCAGGCCCTTGTCCTCGAACCCCGGTCTCAGCGGCGCTGGCGTACCCGAACCCTTCGCGACCCTCGGCCTGACCTTCGACGACGTGCTCCTGCAGCCGGCGGAGAGCGACATCATCCCCTCGCAGGTGCAGACCGAGTCGCGGGTCTCCAAGCGGATCAGCGTGAAGGTGCCGCTGGTCTCCTCCCCGATGGACACCGTGACCGAGGCGCGGATGGCCGTGGCGATCGCCCGGCACGGCGGGCTGGGGATCATCCACCGCAACCTCTCCATCGAGGACCAGGCCCACCAGGTCGACGTGGTCAAGCGCTCCGAGGCCGGCATGATCGACGAGCCGATCACCATCTCGCCGGAGGCCACCATCGGCGAAGCGGACGCCATGTGCGGCCGCTACCGCATCTCCGGGGTGCCCGTGGTCGACCGCGACCTGCGGCTGCTGGGCATCGTGACCAACCGCGACATGCGCTTCGAGAGCGACCCCTCGCGCCTGGTCGGTGAGGTGATGACGCCGATGCCGCTGGTCACCGGTCACGTCGGCATCAGCGGCGAGGACGCGATGCGGCTGCTGGCCCAGCACAAGATCGAGAAGCTGCCGCTGGTCGACGAGCAGGACCGGTTGCGGGGGCTGATCACCCTGAAGGACTTCGTGAAGTCCGACCAGTACCCCGACGCCTCCAAGGATGACCAGGGCCGGCTGCGGGTCGGCGCTGCGGTGGGCTTCTTCGGTGACTCCTGGAAGCGGGCGATGGCCCTGGTCGAGGAGGGGGTCGACCTGCTGGTCGTCGACACCGCGCACGGGCACTCCCAGGGCGTGATCGACATGATCCGCCGGCTCAAGGCCGACCGGGCGACCGCCGACGTGGACATCGTGGGTGGGAACGTCGCCACCTACGCCGGGGCCAAGGCCCTGGTGGAGGCGGGTGTCGACGGGGTCAAGGTCGGCGTCGGGCCGGGATCGATCTGCACCACCCGGGTGGTCGCCGGGGTCGGTGTGCCGCAGGTGACGGCCATCCACAACGCCTCCCGCGCCTGCCGACCGGCCGGGGTGCCCCTGATCGGGGACGGGGGGCTGCAGTACTCGGGTGACATCGCCAAGGCCCTGGTGGCCGGCGCCGACACCGTGATGCTCGGCTCCCTGCTGGCCGGCTGCGAGGAGAGCCCGGGCGACCTGATCTTCCTCAACGGCAAGCAGTTCAAGACCTACCGCGGGATGGGCTCGCTCGGGGCGATGGCCTCCCGGGGTCGCAGCGCCTCCTACTCCAAGGACCGGTACTTCCAGGGCGACGTGACCACTGACTCCCAGCTGATCGCCGAGGGCATCGAGGGGCAGGTGCCGTTCCGCGGACCGCTGGCCGCGGTGGCCTACCAGCTGGTCGGCGGGCTGCGGCAGTCGATGTTCTACACCGGCGCGGCCACCATCGCCGACCTGCAGGAGCGCGGCTCGTTCGTCCGGATCACCTCGGCCGGGCTGCGCGAGTCCCATCCCCACGACATCCAGATGACGGTCGAAGCACCGAACTACGCCGGCTGACCGCCGGTCCGCCCGCCGCACGCGCATCCGAAGGACCAGGGAAGGCCAGACGTTGTACGAGATCGGGTTGAGCAAGCGCGCCCAGCGGGCCTTTGCGTTCGACGACATCACCATCGTCCCGTCACGCCGCACGCGTGGCGAGGAGGAGGTGTCGATGACCTGGCGCATCGACGCCGCCACCTTCGCGATCCCGCTGATCGCTGCCCCGATGGACTCGGTGATGTCGCCGGCCACCGCCATCGCGGTCGGCCGCCTCGGCGGGCTCGGGGTGCTGAACCTCGAGGGCCTGTGGACCCGGTACGAGGACCCGGAGCCGTGCCTGGAGGAGATCGCCTCCATCGCCGACCCGACCGAGGC
>Ga0210040_10010400_pt1 | contig 10671 bp, 6 predicted proteins | sample CryGeyCG12114_NA_FD_185462 | JGI IMG/M metagenome (GOLD analysis project Ga0210040, IMG submission 185462) | Groundwater microbial communities from aquifer - Crystal Geyser CG19_WC_8/21/14_NA (SPAdes) (version 2) | ecosystem: Environmental > Aquatic > Deep subsurface > Groundwater | place: USA...
CGGCGCAAAAGGTCACGCAGAAGCCGCGTCAGAACCCGGCGCAAAAGGTCACGCAGAAGCCGCGTCAGAACCCGGCGCAAAAGGTCACGCAGAAGCCGCGTCAGAACCCGGCGCAAAAGGTCACGCAAATATAAACCCTAAGAGACTGATATCAAAGAATTATGCAAGAGATCTGTCAAGGTCTGTTAAATATAATCTAGCAGCTCAGTCCTGGCTGAAGATACTTTCAGAGATTTGCAAGCTATGCATAGAAAATGAATCACTCAAAACAGAGAAGACTTCCTATGATTATCTTTCTAAACATACTGAGATAAATGCTGAGTCAGTAAGGAGAATCATAAGAACTCTAGAGGCGGAAGGAATTCTGATATTCAGTAAAGAGTATTTTCAAACGGGTTCTAAAGGTCGGCTATTTGAAGTTTCCGAACAGGCGATGCTTTGCATGCTCACACATGACATCAACCTGAGAAAGTGGATCGCCCGTCAGGGAATCCCTGTGTCAGATATCAAAAAATTCTATGATTTTATGTGATTGTAGAAGTTGAAATTAATATCGAAGATAGGAGAGTGGTGAAGTTTAGTTCTAAAAAGTAATAGGCGCAGAGCCAGAGTGCTACCAACACATCGAGCCCTGCTAAGCCAATCACCTACGGTAATAGGGAGATAGACCTGTGAAACATGCTTTCATAGAAGGCGAAGAGAGTCATCGGCAAAGTAAAAAATTTAAGCAGCGTCTTAAATACAGGCTCGATAAGGGTTATTCCTACGAGGAAGCTTATCGGCTCGCTGAGATCAAAGAGATCGCGGCCCAGCCTAGCCTTCGCCTTCTGCCAAGTTCGATCGGTTCGAACCAATTCCATTCTTCAGCTTTATCGGCCGAAATCCGTCCTCTTCTAGACGAAAACTCGTCGGACGAAAATCGTCCAGACAACAGACGAAATTCGTCGGCATCGGCAAAACCCCTTCCTGATTACAATTCCTATTCTCCAAGTGAGGACGAAGTTCGTCTTGAGGTCGAAAGGCTGAAAGCATTGGGGCACATGACGGAAATTCCGTCCGAGACGAATTTCGTCTCGTCGGCAGAAGCCGTCTCGGTGTTTTCGGCGGCCGACTCTAATCGTCCGAAGGTGCCGAAAATCGTCTCGTCCGAACTCGCTCCTTCCCGAGCCCCATACTGGACCTTGTCGACGCTAGCGTGTCTTTGGCTCGTCTATTCGATGACGACCTCTCTTCCTGGGCATTGGTTTTGGAACCTTCTTATTGCCATTGTCTTTGAGTTCACGCCGATGCTCATGCTGGGAGCTCGCGTTGAAAGAAAGTACCAGCGGACCGTTTCCTGGGGAGCTATCGGAATCTTCCTTACGGGGCTCGGCCTTTACCTAGCGCCCTTAGTTCAAACACTCATCAACGAGTCGTCAGCCTATGTCGAGGCTTCGGCTCGCTATGGCTCAGAGCTGAAGGACTACGAGGTGAAAAGCGCCAATAGCGTCGCACTCGTCGCTTCTGCAAGGGCTGACGCCGACCTTTCAGCTCAAAGCTTTGAAGCGGCTCGTGAGGCTTACGGCGATAAGTCTTGGCGTACGGCGGCCGCGAAGAAACAAAAGGATTCGGACGCCGCGGAATGGCGCCGGCTCTCATCCGACGTCGAGACGTTTAAAGCTCCAGCATCGCCAAAGATCAGTGGCGGCCTCGTTGAGGCCGCGCAGGCGATTGCTATTCGTATAGGTCTTTTTGCAGTCGTATTCCTCTCGATGTTTGTCATGCAAAGGCTAGAGGGACCGGAAAAAGCTTAAGGACACAGAAGGGGCGGCATGAAGCCGCCTAGAACCAATCTCTGGTTTTAACCGGAGCGGATTTTTGTTGCCAAAAATCCGAAGGCAGTGGGGAAGTCGCGAAGATGGATGCTGCGAATATTAGCCCTAACGCCTCAGGCAAGCCGCCAAGGGTCCTAGTTCCGATGGGGCACCGTTGGTATGTCTACGGTCATACGCAGATAGATGAGAATGGCAAAAAATCGCCATTGATCCCCATCCGAAAGAAAATCTCTAACTATCGCTCGCGCTCTCACATCCAAACGGTGATGACGGCCGCAGATGGTTCGAATCTTCTATACGGCTTTGCGCTTGACCTAGATTTTGAGAGAGCTTCAGAAGACTTTAAAATAAGGGGTAAACTCGACCACAGAAAGATGAAATCCTTTCTGGACGAGACTTACCCGGTTCTATCGCGGCACCTCTGCACCTGGACTCGTTCGACCGGCGGCAAAGGACTTGGCGTCATCTTGTTCTTTGACCCCTTCCTCCTTCGGCACGAAAAGACGGGGGGCGTGAGCTTTCTCGCCGAGCGCGTGCAGCGCCTTGTCATTCAGGTGTTGAACCATCACGGCTTTGGCTGTGATGTGAACGCTATGGGCCTTCTGCGCTTTACCCCGAACTGGCGCAATGGGCGTATCCTTTTGCATAAAGATGAGGTCACGATCCGCCGCGTTCAGAGAGATAACGAGTCCCATAACGTCTTATCTCAGGTCTATAACGAGCTTCGCCGTGCGGCCCTTTTCAAAGCCCCGACTAAAAAATCGGAGGTCTTGGCCGGAAGCCGCTTCGCTGTGAAATCGTCCGCCGATGAGGGCCTTGCCCAAATCTACGCCCATATCCTCGACTCTGAGCCTGAGACCTTATCTATCGCAAGCAGCTTTGAGGCCCTTTCCACGTTGTCAGGGCTCTCGGTGCCGACCCTTCGCCGTTATCTTCCCGAGGCCTCTTGGCTCAATGTGGAGCGCGTCTACGGGGAAGGCCTTCGCCTTACCCTTCTGCCAAAGGCCGAGCTATCTCAGAGGGCCTACCGGATGGCTGAAGCGCCAAGGGCCAAAGCAATGCCACTTTCCCTGGCCGAAGACTGGGTCCTTCCAGAGCCGGAGTTTGTTGGCGATGGCGATAGGAATAATTTCCTCTGGCGCAGAGCCGTTATCTTGAGAAATGAGGGGGCACCTTTGGAAGAGGCTCTTTCGCGCCTTAGAGGCGAAGCTAGCCGCATACCTGGTGCTATTCAGAGCCGTAACTGCCGAAGGCTGGACGTGATAGTTTCGTCGATATTCCGCCATGTCAGAGAGACCAAAAAAGTAAAAAGAACGATTTTTCCGCTAGAAGCTTTGACGAAGTCACAAAGCTATGGCCCGGACCTCGCCAAGCCTATCGCGCTGGTGAAGACTATCGAATCTGAAAATCTAGCAGCGGAGGTGAGGGGAAAGGACGTTCTTCCGGTTATTGGCTGTGTCGATGAGATGAGAAAATCCAATCCCAACCAAGGGGGCACGGGGGATCTTTCTCCGACTAGATCTTCGGACAGCGAAGTTTTGGGATGGATGAAGGGATTTGTGCCCACTTTTTCGCTCCTAAAAGGCAAATCGGGGGATGTGATTAATTTAGCGGCTCGCGAAAATGGGTCGCAAAGCGCTGAAGTCAACGCGTCCAATGCCAAGGTATTCCGAACTCTGAAAGATGCTAGAGCTGCAATTTGTAAGGATTTGAACCCATTGCTTCAATTCGAGTGGCCACTTTACCGTGCTTTAGCACGTTCGGGCGAAAATGAAATTATGGAAGTGTTACGAAAAGAGCATGCTCGGATCGTTCTCACTAGAGACAGAGGCCTTCGCTACAACCCGCCCGATGGAAAATTCAAGCCGGTATGCGAAGCTTGGAGCTTTATTTGTCCAAAAAAGAGAGCTGATTTTCTTTCAAAATAGAGATTCTATCTCACGGCCTCTCAAGCGCACCAAAGCTTCGTTTAGCGGAGTCTGCAAAGTAGCCGCCGTAGAAATACCATCGAACTTCTCTAGATATTTCGGCTAAAGCCATGCCATAACGGCTTTCTATTACTCCTCATTAGTCATCACTTTTGAAATTCCTATTTCGCATAATTTTTTTATAAATTTAATCACACCGATTTTAAACTGCTCAAACCGACTCTAACTGTTTTAAGATGATTGAATCAGAAGTTAAGCTACTACGACATAGATTCCTCAATATAATCTATTAGTGCTATGTTTAAACCGATTTTCGTAAGTAATTTTCCATGATCGTTACCTTATGTAGAAGCGGTCGAAAATTGGAAAGGATGGATCTATGTCCACCGAACCTTGGGTGTCAGTGGAAGATATTGCTCAACATTTGAGCGTTGCTAAGGACTCGATTTACCGGTGGATCCAGCAAAAAGGCTTACCAGCCCAAAAACTTGGCCGAATCTGGAAGTTCAAAATTTCGGAAGTAGACGAGTGGGTGCGCGCAGGATGCAACGCTAAAGGTAATGACAATGCGTGCAATGAAGGAAGACGATGAGTAGTTCTAAAATAGATCTAGACCAACTTTTGAAGCTGCGCCTTTTAATCGGGCGCTTCGGCGAAATGGATCTAGCCAAATGGTGGAATAGCACGGGACAGCTTGGAAGGCTGGGGTCAGCTGCACTCCGCCGTGGTTTTCCTCGCACGTATCATTTTGCTCAGGCTCGATCTGTCTTCGCGATCGCAGCTCACCGCTGTTCTGAGGTTTTTGTGCCTCCAGGATGTGTCACTTTATGGAGATTGCCCGAAGCATTAGAGGAAGAATTTGACTCTCGCTGGGAGCTCTGGCTTGACAACGCGTCTGAATGGACTCCATTTTTTGAGAAAATTCACGGCCTTCAGGGAAATGATATACTAACAATTCTACGAGAGTTCGAACTCGTTAACGAACGCGACTGCGAAGCTTATTCGAAACTGCGACGGTCTGCAGAAGGACGAGCCGTTCCCCTACCTGGCGTTTTCTCAGGCAGTGATGCAGATGTTGCGCTTCTGGCTCTAGGGTTTGCAAGGGGCGAACAAGGAGCGCTGGCGGTGCCTTTCGTACGGAGGTCTGACTCATGACTTCAGCCTCGCGCGCAGACGTAGTCTCGTCCTTCACTGTTGTCAAAGGTTCGATGATCGAAGAAACATATGCTGTCTTCGCAGCATGGGACTTTTCGTGTTCAAAACGCGAAAACTTGGACCGACTTCGCTATGAGAACTTCATTGGAGCTAAGAGTGCGACTTGGCTACGCGACGTTGCAAAAGTACTGAACCGAAGGTTCCAACCCGATGGTCGTGACCGACCGCTTATCATACTTGCAAAGAATGGTCTCAATATTGATGAGTGGAAGCCACTCTTACTTTGGCACATGACGCGCGACGAGTTTCTAGTTCGCGACTTTCTTCAGACTTGGCTATTTGATGCCTATGACACTGGAACGTTTCGTGTCCGCTCGGAAGATGTCGCATCGTACCTTTCCAATATCGGAAAACGTGGAGCCAAGACTGAGCATGATTGGTCAGAGGAAACTACCAAGCGAGTTGCAGGAGGGCTTCTGAAGATTGCTGTCGACTTTGGACTTCTGCGTGGGTCTGCAGTGAAAGAATTTGCATCGTATCACCTACCAGAACGCAGTTTCATTTATTTGCTCCATGCCATGACAGATGAAAAGGGCAGCCCTAGCAAGGTCATAGCATCAATTGACTGGCGACTCTTTTTGATGCGTCCGTTAGATGTTGAATACGAGCTACTTCGGCTGCACCAGTACCGAAAGCTAGACTATCAGGTCGCCGGGAGCATTGTGCAACTATCATTACCATGCTCTACCTTAAATGAATATGCGGAGAGGATGATTGCATGAGTGATTTCGAGCAACGTCTAAGGCAAACTCTCGAACCTATTCTTGAGCTTACGGATCCTCGTCAGCGAATCAGCGCTTACCACGACATGCCTTATGCTCTGTTTCGTTACGATCCAGAAGATGAGTTCGAGCTTCGCAAACAAGTGGAGATGCTCGAAACGAGGCTTTTTCAAAAAGGGAAACGGATAAAAAGGATATCACTCGCTGAGTGCCTAGATGAGGCCTTGCGCTCTCAGAATCCGCCAGAGGAGTGGTTCGCGGCAGAGCGCGAGCAGGGAATTGAGACAATTATTGAGACTATTCATTCTGTCCTTTCCGACTACTGCCCTCTAGTTGATCTTGTTGCAGGGAGAATGCCGGAAGACCCGGATCCGTTGCGCGATATTGTTTTTATTCTTCGCACTGGAGCACTGTTTCCTGTCTATAGGACATTTTCTCTTCTTGAACAAATTAAGGGGCGAGTCCATGTACCGACCGTTCTCTTCTATCCCGGTGATCTCGATGGAGCCGCTGGATTACGTTTCATGGGAGTAATGGATGCAGAGCATAACTATCGCCCCAAGATTTTTTGACGAGGAACTCTTATGACTTCTGCAACAATTAATTCGCTATTCGCCAACGACATCTATCGTCGCATTGAGGAGGTCATTAAGGTCGATTCGACCGATGAAGAGATCATTAGTGACGAGATTAAAGAGTACGTCGTCACTGATGCGATCCAGCATCATTATACGAATATTTTCGATGCATACCGAGAGACTCCAAATAAGCCGCATGAAGGTATTGCAATTTGGGTATCGGGTTTCTTCGGTTCAGGTAAGTCGAGCTTTGCCAAGATGCTTGGTTTGTCAGTCGCAAATCGAATGATTGCTGGTGAACATGCTGCGGATCGGTTTGCACAGCGCTCCAAAGACAGCAAGCTTAAAGTGTTGCTGAAAGCTATCAACGAGAAAATCCCTACTCATGCCGTGATCTTCGATGTTTCAACCGACCGAGGCATTCGTAGCGGTAGTCAGATGCTGACCGAAATCATGTATCGATTGTTTCTCGAAAGCCTTGGCTATGCCAAGGATCTTGATCTGTCAGAGCTAGAAATCACGCTTGAGGAAGTTGGTGAATTATCTCAGTTTGAGGAAACCTACCGAAGCCTATTTAATAAGGAGTGGGCGGTCGAGAAGGGAAAACTTGCCTTTTCTCTGAACCGAGCCAGTCAAGTTCTTCATAAAATGCGTCCTGAAACCTATCCACTCGCCGATTCATGGGTGAAAGCGGTCAAGAACAAAGCGGATATTACTCCTTCGAAGCTTGCTGAGCGATCCACCGAACTGATGAAACGTCGCAAACCCGGACACTCACTGATGTTCGTTGTCGACGAAGTTGGGCAGTTCGTTGCGCGTGACGTTCAAAAAATGCTGGACTTGCAAGCTATAGTTCAGAGCCTCGGCGTAAAGGGCCGAGGCAAGCATTGGGTAGTTGTGACCTCACAAGAAAAACTTGGCGAGCTCGTTAGTGGCCTTGACGATAAAAAGATTGAGCTAGCGCGTTTAATGGACAGATTTCCACTCCAAGTTCACCTTGAACCATCTGATATATCAGAAGTGACAAGTAGGCGCGTCCTATCTAAAAATGCGTCAGCGCAGATGGCGCTCGGTGAGTTATACGATGAGCACCGCGGTCGGTTTACCGAGCATGCAAGACTCACGGCTGATATCAGGCTACCAGAGATATCGCGCGATAGCTTTATTGAACTCTATCCTCTTCTCCCTTATCAGATTGATCTGATCATACAAGTTGTTTCTGGACTACGAACACAGGGCGGTGCGAGTAAGCATGTTGGTGGTGCAAATCGGACGATTATAAAACTTGCCCAACAGTTGCTTATAAATCCTTCCGTCAAACTCGCCGAATCCTCAATTGGACAGCTGGTTCGACTCGATCATGTCTATGACTTAGTCGAGGGAAATATCGGAAGTGAAGTACGTGCAAAAATTACTGCCATTAATAAGGAAGTAAGTCACCCCTTAGCACAGCCGGTGGCAAAAGTGATTTGTCTCCTGCAATACGTTAAGAGCGTCCATCGTAGCCCCGAGAACATCGCTGGAGCGCTGCATCCGGATGTCTCGGCGGACTCCCAACTTGCAGTCGTGCGCGAGGCTCTTCGCGCTCTGGAATCTGCTCAAAAGGTTCGGTTGGGCGATGACGGATATCGCATACCTACTCCAGCGGAAGATGATTGGGAAAGGCTACGCAACGGTATCCATCCAAAGCCTGGCGACTGTCACCGCCTTTATGCGGAAGTTTTGGCTGCCTTCTGGCAGCCACAGCCCTCATACACATTATTTGATACAAAACCGTTCAAGGCTGGACTCGCTATTCATGGTCGTGAGGTAACTGGCGGTGACATCGACTTCAATGTTTATCTTGCCGACGAGGGACTAGAATTTGACAATCTTGCTGCAGAGCTCCGTACACGGAGTCAACAGGAGCGCAAAAATGTCTACTGGGTTGTGCCTTTGAGCGATGCGATCGATAGGGAGACCGTTGAACTCTTTCGATCCAAAGAAATGCTCGCTCGCAAAGAACGTGAGACCAAAGGCGAGGACACACCCGCTCTGATTGCGGACGAGCGTGTTCGACAACGTCGACATAGCGATGAGCTTCGCCGGCTTCTTCGAATCGCAAGTCTCGCGGGCCGAATCTTTTTCCGAGGTAATGACCGAAGTCCAAGTGACAAAGCGGTTGACGTGAGCAAGACTGCTTCAGAAGTGCTTAGCCAAGTTCTTCCGGACGTTTTTGAACGTTTCAAAGAGGCAGCAGCGAAGGCGGCTGAAGTAAAAAAGGGAACCGATGCACTGTTCACCGCCGATAACCTCCAAGGACTACCGGCCGTGTTTGGGACTCTAGGCTTGTTGCGCGACGAAAAAGGCAAAGCCGTCTTTAAAGTTGAAAGCAGCCCTCTCAAAGATGTTCTCAATCGGATAGAGGAACGGGCCAATTACGGGGACACCGCAAGCGGCCGTTACCTAACGGACGAGTTTGCGAAAGAGCCGTTTGGATGGGATTTTGAAGTGGTCCGCCTTCTCGTTTTGTCACTGGTTCGTGCTGGCAAAATTGAAGCCACAAGTAAGGGTCAAACTATTGATTCTGTGACCGGGATTGAAGCGCGCGACAGTTTTTCGAATAACAACATCTTCCGACAAGCGTCCTTTCGACCGAAAAAGGGAATCGAATTCGGTGAGGTGGTCAAATCCGCTGAAGCATTTCGCGAAACCTTCGGTAGTGAGGTTCGCGAGCTAAGCTCGAGCGCTGTAGTAGTACAGATTCGCAAAGAGGTCGCTCGATTTGAAGATGCAGTTGTTTCCTCTCTTGCGATTCTCACTGCGAATAGACTTCCTGGCCGGATGGTTCTTGATAGTGCTATTGGCCAAATGAAAGGAATTCTGAAGGGGTCTGACGACAATGCAATTAGCACCTTCAATGCAAGTTACCGCTCGATAAAAGACGCTGTCAAACGTGCGATTGAGCTCGAGCAACTTCTGACAGAGCCAAGCTTACGAGATTTGGATCGGGCGCGTGTTGCTAGGGACGTTCTTTGGGTATTCCTAGAGCGCGAAACTGACGTCCAAGAAGACCTATGTATAAAAGCAGCAAGTCTTGCGGATATTCTAGCAAGGGAGACTTTCTTCAAAGAACTTTCGACGATCGAGCAGCACGCTACCGCAATTGAATTGGAATATGAACGTCGTTTCAATGAAGCCCTTGAGGGCCGCATCAATGAATACACCAGGGCTTTCAACAAGCTGGTTTCGGCCCCCGGGTGGAAAGAACTTGCAGAGCCATCGCAACGAAAGCTTGCAGAGCCATTTGAAAGGGCAATGAAACGCGGGAGCGAACGTCCTCCAATTCCACAGCTTCGGTCCGACCGAGATGCGTGTGAAGGCCGCTTAAGGCAAGCAATGGCTGAGTTTCGCCGCATAATTGATGGTGATCGCGTTGTCATGGTGAATATGGGGAGTTATTTCGAAACTGGCATTGAGACGGAAGAGCAGCTCGATGCTGCGCTTGATGGCGTTCGCGAGGAATGTACGCGCCTCATTGGCGCTGGCAAGAAAGTTATCGTCCAATAGGAGCGTCATAGGGTGGAGAAAGAAACTAGAAATGCCATCGAGCGTGCTACACAGCGTGCCCGGAAGCTCCTTGAAGAGGATTTCACAGCCCAGCTCGAAGGCGAGTTTGACATTCATCGCACCGGCGAGATTGCAGCGACTCCAGGCGCCCATCTTTCTGCTCGGCAAGCTTATGTGCGAGAACGCATAGTTGCAGCTATCGAACACAAGCATGCAAAAGGTATGAGCGCTGCGGAGGCTGTCGCGAATTACATTCGCGACGCTGCCTTCACGACTCTTAACCGTTTTGCTGCCCTCAAGTTGTTAGAGGCGCGCGAACTAACGCAGGAGTGTATCTCAAAAGGTGAACAATCCATGGGCTATCGTGAATTCTGCGGCATGGCGCCAGGGTTGCCTCTTTTACCAGATGGCTCTGGCTATCGCCTCTATATCGAGAGCCAGTTTGATGAGCTTTCTACCGAAGTCAAAGTGCTTTTCGACCGTCGAGATCCATCGTCTGTACTATGGCCTAGACGAGGTACATTCGACCAACTCCTCGAGGTGTTGAACGCTATAGACTTAAGAGGCGTATGGGGTGAGGACGAAACGCTCGGGTGGATCTATCAGTTCTTTAATGGCCAAGATGAGCGTCGCAGAATGCGAGAGGAGAGTCAGGTACCACGAAATAGTCGCGAATTGGCTGTGCGTAATCAATTCTTCACTCCTCGTTATGTAGTGCAGTTCCTCACTGACAACACATTAGGACGTATGTGGTACGAAATTAGGGGCACGCAGACCACTCTCGCAGATCAATGTTTGTACATGGTGCGGAAGCCTAGTGGGGAGTTCGTTTGGCGAGCAAAGAAAGACCCTCGAGACATCCGGG
>Ga0210040_10010401_pt1 | contig 10671 bp, 8 predicted proteins | sample CryGeyCG12114_NA_FD_185462 | JGI IMG/M metagenome (GOLD analysis project Ga0210040, IMG submission 185462) | Groundwater microbial communities from aquifer - Crystal Geyser CG19_WC_8/21/14_NA (SPAdes) (version 2) | ecosystem: Environmental > Aquatic > Deep subsurface > Groundwater | place: USA...
TCCAAATTAACAGTTGGGCCGAAATCAATCACTTCCTTGTTACTTTCTTCTATCACCTCCATCTCTTCGTTTGTGACATTTTCCTCCATGTTTACCCGGAAATGTTACTAATTGTCAACAATTAAGTCAGAATAATCAAAAACTGAAAAGCTCTATCGGAATCGGACTCGGACGGATCCTCAGCAAATTGGTCCCAAAAGCATGCAATTTGATTCCCGCGTTGAAATCTGATTTGCGTTCCCTTGCATTCAGCTGACTTTTTTCAAACCGCGATATTTTGAACAAATCAAATCCATCGTCATTTCAATTCATTTGCACTTTTTGTAAAAACTTTCTTGTGGAATTTTAATTTACTTTAATAAAAGAGCGTTGTCTGTAGTTTATTCCGCTAGCGCTTTACTTCAACATCGTCGTGGGATTTCAAAATATTGCGATAACGTTCGTTGGAAAGCGAACGCATGCAATTCTTAGTCTTACAACGGGCATAAATTGTCGTCCAACGGCAACAGACCAAATTTATTCATTTTATTGGGGAAGAAAGAAGGTGATTTTAATTTTCTATGAACAAAATTATAGCTAAATAAGTGTGATTAATTTTTTTATAATTTATTAATTTTCTTGTCTAGCAGAAAAATTAAGATGACCACAAATGTACACTCACTAATATGGGCGGTCCTTTCGCTTCTGTGTGGATCTTTGCATTCAACATTAGGAGACCAATATTCTCGATCTGTAGAAAGTGATTCATCTTCAAATAACTTGTACACTATCGAAGGAAAAGTAGTATCATTGGATAAAAAACCCTCCCCAGATTGGGTAGTGTCCACCCAAATTTTCGTCAACGGAGGAGAGCACATCGGCCTTTTGAGGGAGGATGGAACATTTGTTGTAAATGGCTTGTACCCTGGATCCTATATAGTTGAAGTGATCAATCCTGGAATCGCGTATGAATCTGCTCGGGTAGAGATTACATCGAAAGGGAAGCTCAGATCACGAAAAGTTAATCATTTACAACCTGCTCTAGTCAACCATGTGCCCTACCCTTTGAGACTGAATCCAATTGGTAAGTTTCAATAACTGTTTACTAATGATGCAGGATACAATGTAGTTCGTAATAAAAACTCATTTGTTTGCCAAATTTGATAATCTTTGTGTGAAATTGCTTTAGGTCCATACAAATACTTTATACCAAGAGAACAGTGGCGCATTACAGATGTTCTCATGTCTCCAATGGTATTAATGATGGTCCTTCCTCTTCTCCTTATTGTCGTTCTGCCCAAAATGATGTCAGACCCAGAGACTCGAAAAGAAATGGAGCAAGTTACAATGCCTAAATACGAAATGCCAGAAATGTCCGAAATGTTGACATCATTTTTCGGTGGCAAAGAAACCGAAAAGAAGGGCCAAAAGGCGATCAAAAAGAAAAACTAATCAATCTTGTATCTCGTTATCCAAAAATTAGTAAGTTAATTTTATTGTTATTACGTATACCTTATATACAATACACTCTCGAGCTCACCGGTATTTGTCAGCATGTGCATTTCTACAATAAACAGTACTGTGTATTATTCCATCGCTGGTTGTGAATGCTTTCCTTTTAAAATATAATAATAATACTTTTATTCATCGTGTTAAAAGTTTGGCGTACAAAACAAAATATGGAATATTTTATAATTTAACATAGCGTAGCGAAAACCAGTTTGATAAAAAAATATTAAATTAAAAAATTGAGTGAAAATTCTATTTCTATATGGTTGGATAAATATATATTATTTGATCTCCATTCTTTAACTCTGTATAAAAACTATCGCACACTCCTAATCTTCACCATAAAAACACACCAATAGACCAATATCATGCCTCATTTAAAATCACCACTTCGTGTCCATATTTAAAACACATTATAATTTGAGCAGCATGCACTCTCAGCGTTAAAATTGTTAAAATAAAGCTGCGCTTTCGTGGACAGAATTATAAGAAAATGAATGCAATTTACACTTATCCCCATGCATTTTAAGATTTTTTGAAAACTCCAATGTTATATTCTATTTAGTTTTGGAGAATAGTAATTGTCTTCTTTGTTCATCTTTTATCACTTGCTTGCAGTAGTGCAACAATAACTAAAATAATGAGGCAATTTCTATATGAAAATATTTACATTACGCAACCAACGACCACAACCTTCAGGCATTTTGAAGAGCTTTCTCAAATGAGACGCGATTGGGCCAAATATTTGGCTAGTGTATCTAACACAAAACTATACTGAGCAGCCGTTGTAACAAGTGACATTCGCTGACATCTCAATTCCTCCAAAAGTTTGTCACATCGTAATTTCTACAAAACAAAACAGAATACACAGTATTATAGGTTGCTAATTGGAGTTATGTTCACAAATAATTGGGTGCAACTTACATGTCCAGAATCGGCTGCATGTAAAAGTAAATCGGACAAAACAAGAACTCCAGAACGTCCTGCACCTGTTCCACATAGTACTGTCAATGGTGTATTTGGGTCACTTACTTTCCTTTGTATTGAATTAACCTCTTCCAAAAAACCTTAATTGTAATAATTAATGTCTTGTATTAGATTAGCAAAATTTCCCATGTTGAAACGCATACACAAAATGACAAATGAGGGGAAGAAAAATTACATAAGAAATGCTCTGTATGCACAGGAACATCATCTTTCCATTCCTCTTCATAAGGCAGAATCCAAACTTTTCTTGACTTCTTTTTAGGCAAATATGTCAAAGTGAATTCTCTAGCTATGCTGGCCGTATTGTGGTGACGGTCATTTTTACCTTCACATATTTGGAACTGAAAACATAAAAGAAAGCCATGTCACCAAAAGTTGCTCACGTCTTGTTCCCATGAATCAGTCAGTGCGACAATTAAAAGTACAACTGAAAGCCTCACATTGTCAAAACTCATTGTGACGCCAGGATCTGCAGGATAAAATAGCGCTGTTGAATCTCTTTCTAGTACTACAATGATTTTGGCATTTGTTCCCCAAATCATTTGCCATACTTCATGGGCATTCCCAGCTAGTGGGATTTGACCTACAATATACTTCCAATCTCTGCCACTGATATGAGCCTGTTGTATAATCAATTTGTGGTTGCATGTAACATATCGTAGGTAATTTTTTTAAATTTTGACAGCTTAAATAGCAACTTACCCCAACAGGAGAGCAATTAATGTAACCGCATGGGTTATGTCTGGTTGGATTTAAGCGAATTAAATTGTCTTCATAGGGTAATATTCCCGGACACCTGTATTATGCCAAAGAAATGATGAATGGTATATTTTATACATTATTGTTTACTATTCAGTCAGTACGTATTTTAGTTTGATTTGATCCGAGCTAATTTTCCGTCTGTAAGTATCATTTACCTATTTCGCTTCGCATTTTCCCTTTTTAAAGCTGTGGCAAAAATTGGTTTCATCTTTGCTTTTGGAATGCCATGAAATTCATGCAGAATCGCAGGATCTATGCTTTTCACATGCGTGTTTTCGCCCTATGAAGAAACAATACATACAATTTAGAGCCAACAGCTTCATAACTTTGACGCCAATGTTCGGTTTGGAAACTCCACCTTATTCTTTCGCTTCCGGTCTCCAATATTAGACGTAGATACAGAAGTTTGCTTTTCCATGTCTTTGTTTTTCACCACTTTTCTATGTTTTTGGGACAAATCTGGGGCAGATATGGCAGCAACTGACTTTTTTACTTCCGTTTTGACTGTACTTTCATTTTCAATGTTAGCAGAACTACTTATATCTTCTGGTAATGTGACACCTTTCACTGTATCATCATGTTTTTCTTCTTTGTCAACAATGACAGTGGTAGGCACATTTTCGGAAGCACCTGCCCCAGGATAAGGAGGTGGAGGTTTGTACATGTACAAAGATGGAGCAACTGGAACTGCGCTACTACTACTACTTTCTGGTAGTTTTTCTTCCTCAATTGATTTAGACTGGATTTGTGGCTCACATTTTTTTGGTTCTGGATCTGATTGTGTTTGAGTATACAGTAGAGATTTTGGTGATACGTCTGGAGCACTATAAATGGTTGAAAATTCCTTTGAAGTACAGCTCGAAGTGTTGCAAGGAAAGTGGAAAAATGTATGCTTACCTTTGAGAGTGAGGAGGCTTGGCTTCTTCCAATTCCACAGCGTTCATTTTGGAGACTAAATTATTCTGGTAGATTGGCTCTTTCTAGTATCACAAAAATATTGTTGATAAATATTCCGGAACCATGCATTACAATACACAGATCACTCCAGACATGTAGTAATTGGTTGTTTGTATTTAGTTATACAAAACAAATGCATTTCTCTCAATCAACTCACTAAATACATTATAGACCCTGCCCTATGCTGATTACCACTAATTTAAATGCATATAGCTTCAACCAGCAAACAATAAAATCTCACCTCATTATCATCATTAGGCTGATTGTCACCGTAAACAGTTTGTTTAGTTTCCCCCATATCAGATTGGCACAATTCCCCACAACCATATTTCATTTGTACCGCCATTTTGTAGTCTGGGGCAGGACGGTATGCGGGTAACAGAGATTGCAATTCTTTATCATTCCCATTCGTACCATTAGATCTAACAGTGATGTCATTGTTGTAAATGGGCGACATAGAAGATGCCACCGATGAAGGACTGTAAACACCTTCTGGAAACATTGTATGTCCATACTGTCCATTGAGCCGCATTTGGTGGAGCATATTTTTATTATTTCCCAGAGAAATTTGACTGATGGGTCGGCCATTAATATGACCAGACGAGCCTGCGATTGGTGGAATTAAGTCTGGGGTCACTCCTCGAAGTAATCCTGATGAACTACTATTACTACTAGCTAAAAGGACCCCCATTGAGTTTTTGTTGTTGTTAATATTTCCGCCGTCCTGTAATTAGAAAATGGTTATTTTTTCATTGTTGTGCGTACAGTGTTTATTTCTGAGCATCACAGATTTTTATACTGTTGTTTTACGACTGTCATCAAAAACACATTAGATAATTGTCACTGTGTGTTAGCATAGTAGTACATACGTTATGTGGGTGTGTAACTTACAAAATGTTCGTAGTGATTGCTCGTGAAGGAGAAACTATTGCCTCTTATGTATTCTGAAGAATTGCTCAGGTTTGTGCAATTACGTCCCAACGTAGAAGGTAAAGATGAGGAAGATGTGGCAGTGTCTTGCGAAGTTCCATTATTAGCTGCACTAGAGGCTACGACTGAGGCTGCTTCTTTTCCAAATGTGCTTTGCATCATGCATATTTTGCGTACATATTTGACCACATCGGGATCTGTAAAGTGTAGTCGCATAGCTCGCTGGGATTGAGCACTTTCTAGAAATAAGAGCCTTTTATGCCCCACTAGTGATTTTATGTCGCCCCATCTGCGAGACAAAAAAATATAAAAACTTAGGTGGGTGTGAGATGAAACAATAATATTGCTTCGTTTATACGACGTCTAAAACTTTGTAAAGTATTTAAAGTTTCGTATTCTATATCATCAAGTGTGACTAGTTTAATAGTTTCTCTATAATAAGGTAATAAAATTGGCGAGTTTTAGTACCGAAAAGCAGCTACATGTGTCCAATCTCTCCTCCTTATAACAATGCCATTGACCGAAACGCATAGAAGGATGTCGTTGCCAGAATCATCTTTGGCAGGATACGCTTCTTGTCCATACCCATCTAATTGTTGAGCTACCATTATGTAATAAATTTCAGCGAGTGGAGGCGGAAAACCCAATAAACTTCCATATTGTCGGGCCACTGCTTCATACAAGGCTTCTAAATTGACTGGTGCAAATTTATGCTCACTGCTCAGTTCCTGAAAGGAAGCAATTTTTGGGTAATTGTTTGTAAAATTGCAGGCGCGTCGCTATTGAACTTTTACTGTTCACAGTATTTAGATACATTTTGCAAAATGGGAAAAAGGTATCTGTTTGTATTTGCGTATTTATTGCATTAATAGTGAACAGTGATTAAATATTGTTTCTGAAAAAACCAGTCATTTCTTAATTTAGTCTTACCTTTGGTAAAATAGCAAAATCTCGGAGATATTCCACAGTATGTCTTTCGGGATCATAGTCACCAAATTCAGCTTGCAAACTGTATGCAGCCAATGAGATAGCTTGCTCCACACTACAATTTAATTTCCCATCTATCACGTCACTTTTGAGTTGCAGAAAGTAGTGATATCTACAAATTGGGCAAAACTTGATTTGACTATGGGTCTATAGAAAATTGTAGTGAAAACAAATGTAGTAGACACGCAGATTTAATAGCATCAGTTTACCTTGTCATTTCATCTTTTAGTAAGTTCACATCAGCCACGTAAAACATGACTCCCAAGCTGAGCTGAAAATCTTGAGCATGCTTTTCCAATTGTTTTTTTAACGGACGTTGCAATTCCACCCATCGTTTTCTTGGGGGCACTCCTCTGCTGATATATCGCAGGCCGAAAAATTCGGGCTATAGTCAGAAAATAATTATTTTGTCATTTTTGTGTTCTATTGAAACATATTAAAAATATACTACTAATGCATCATACACTGCACAAACATCATTAATTGAAACGTCAAATATTACTATAAATAGTGGAATCTTTTGTTTGCAGAATTCAACAGGTGGCCAAACAAAAGGAAGACACTTTTTGCTTCACTGAAGTTTAGCCAAATTAGAAATTCTTTTCCTCTCTTAAAAACTCTTTTCTATATTGATTAATAGCGCCATTAAAAAGGTCCCATTTAGAGTAGATATTGGATAATTTCGTCGTACTAACTACCTACTATACTATTGCAGTAATTGCCAATGAGTATAAAAGTTTTCCTACAAAGAAGCCTTTAATAGCTGCCCAATATTTTTTTACTTGTAAAAAACAATTTTATGCTTTCATAAATCAACCCAAAGGTAGTAAATTTGAATAATACACTGTTTATTTTTCATTTATAACATGAATTAAGTTTTGTATATATGAAATTTGTACCTGATGTAGTCCTAGCCGTTGAGAAATATTGAAAAGACAATCTCTGCCCGTGCTATCCGAATCCAAGGTACATTCCATAAACCCATTGTCCAGTAATTCAACCGAGATGACAAAAGTTGACTTGTTGATGACATTATATTGTTTACTGGACCGTTTCAATAATTTCAACGGCATTTATTTTGTGACTATTGAACAATTTATATTTCCCTACACACTTGAACACTCTACACGGCACTTCACAAGTAAGTAACCCAACTGTGCATATAAAATTTACTAACTCTCTATGTAAACCAAATAGTTGATAAAAAAACAAATTCTCTGGTCCAACTATGCCATTCCACACCAAATCACGGATAAGGACTGTAGTCCGAACAAAAACACGGAAATGCAACAGTGGTTAAAAAAGTGAGAGTGACAAATATCACTCTAAAACCACATCTAAACTGCTTGGCAATTTTTTAAACAGTGGAGCTAACATCTGATGTATGAAGAGCAGCCTTAAACATATGATGAGACGATGAAAACTAAGAGGCCGTGACACAAGAATAGAAAATTTCCCACGCGAAGACGGGCTATACTCAATCATGATAGCAAGCGGCATAGCAAATTATTTTAAGTAGTTACTTGCCAGCCTGTCTTCTATATATTAACATGTACCATGAACCGCTTTTATTTCTAGTTAGCCTAAAAGCAATCTGTGCGTTTGTATGACATTTCTAATTTATGAATTTACAACATTAAAATTATTTTTTCAGCAATTCATAGAACTTATTTAAAAAGTAAGCTTGTGTTTGAATGTCCTTACAATTCTGTGTTATAAACTAATCCACTAGCTATGCAGAGTAGTATTTCTAAATAATGCAACTACGGTATTTTAGTATGAGATCTCTCCCACCATCAACAATGCACTAAATCCAATTTCAGCTTGGGATTGTTGTATGTGTGTAGCAATTTAGTACGTATCCTTGTTCAACTGGTCCTTTGGTTGGTTGGTACGTACAAGTGCAACAAACCGTACAACTACATACTGGCATGTATTTAAAGAACAATATGAAACCAGCAGTTAGAGCTAACACAATAATTAGATAGTACCTATACCACAATGGGCCCTAGCTTTACGAATTTCCAAGACTACAATTCAGACCCTGAAAATAGCCAACTACGCTACTTACTTAGCCAGTGGAGTCTAAATACTTGGAATTCTATAAAGTCTTAGATAAGTTATATTTAGCGGCGCAAAAAAATTAAATATTATTGACGCGTAAAGTAGCACTAGGAATATTCGTAAATACTAACGGCATATGATGTCAATGTACTTCTTGAAAAGCCTTTAAAATCTTTTAGTCAGGAGGGAATTGGATGAACATTATTTTTGCGTGCTCTACCCAAGAATGTGGACTAATTTATTTGTTATATTTCATAGACATGCCATTTGGTTAATCTTTGGAATTGAATGTAGTTTAGTCAGCACTCATTTTTAGCAGAGAAATCACGCTTTATAACAACTGCAGACACTCTGCGTGCCAAAGTGTTAACGAAGCAAAACAATAATGATGGATAAGTAGCGTTTTGTTTGGATGTGAAGTAGATGCTCTTTAGGACAACATTATAACTCGTTAGTTATGCTCTAATTTTTTTAGCAAAAACTTTTTCACGGACATGCAAACATTGACTTCATCGCTCATGATACTATTTACTGACATTAAAATAGAGTTTTGTCTCAAGTTCTTGCTGCAATCTTCCTTTCGTATGCGCGACAAAAATAGAGTTCATATTTTTTTGCTTACATGCAATGTGAGTAAATGCACTTTCGAATTAATACTTATAGTGTTGAATTATAATTCACATTTTCCATTATCTGACCAATGCGTTGAATAAAACGTATTAAAAACTTTACAGCATGCATAAAGTTGTTTTGGAATCCTCTGATTTTATGTATATGTATAAATTGTATAATCATAAAATGTATAATCATACGATTGCAACACTTCATCGACACTAAAATGCATTAAATTCCATGAAGAACGGAAGTTAGCAAGCTTATAGTTTAAGTGAAGGACAAGAATATAGAGAATGCGAGAAATTGCTTCATCCGGCCAGAAAGAGCAATATCATTGCTACAATTTATCTAAACATGTGATGATTTTCCATGCAAAAAGTTAACAATAACATTGTAAAACTACTGTGACTGAGGCGAATTTGGTGACCTCACAATTTGAAACAATAAGATATGCTGTTTGAACGCAGTATTTTGAAAATATCACGACGGCATCATGAATAAATAAAAGTTTTTTCTTCCATGCTTGCTTACACGTCAAAGAAAGGAACTATGCCCCTGCATTTTAGAAAATATGAATGACTTTCGTTTTATGCACAAGTACTACGACATATTTACATTTCGTCTTTATCGCATTCAATTTCATGCTGATATAATACTATACGAAAACCAAGCCCTGTACCTATGTCCTTCCCTTCTTTAGAAAGCAAAAATCTGATACGTCAATTGCATTAATCATTTCTCAAGATTAGAATGGAAATACGCATGCATAATTCTTTAGTGCTTACCAATATTCGCGAGTGCAATTCAAAAATGTTCTACTTGACTTACTTGACTATTTCTATAATGAGAATCTATTTTGGTATCCAGTCCGATAAATCACAAAGAAACCCTTATCATGTATTATTGCTTTTGCTAAATCGAATATAAAATATTTGTTTTTTGTAAAATGAAAAGCAGCAGATTTCAAACATCACATACACCATGCAATAACATACTATACATAATACATTCTCTATCTTCTTTAAAGCAGATAAGAAACCAAAACATAAAAACGCAACGAAATGAAGTTCCGATAAGAGAATCGGATAATCTGCAATAAGCTCACACAATGTCCATTAATGCAAGCGCAGGAGCAGTATATTTTATTAAGTGGGTTATGATTTCGAATTCCGAAGCAAAATGCCCAACTTTCTTTTCGAAACGCCGCTCGCTATAATTGGTAATTAAAATAAAAAACATAGAACGTATTAAAATTTACGGTGCTTCGTATCCAGTCCAGATCAGTGATGTAAGTTAGCTCCGCTCCGCTCCGGGCACGGAGCGGAGCGGAGCTGGGCCATTTTTTTTTCGTTTGGAGCGGAGCTCCAAATATTTTTTTTTAGACTAGAGCGGAGCGGAGCTCCAAATATTTTTTTTAGACTAGAGCGGAGCGGAGCTCCAAATATTTTTTTTCGACTAGAGCGGAGCGGAGCTCCAAATATTTTTTTAGACTAGAGCGGAGCGGAGCTCCAAATATTTTTTTAGACTAGAGCGGAGCGGAGCTCCAAATATTTTTTTAGACTAGAGCGGAGCGGAGCGGAGCTCCAAGTATTTTTTTGGTATTGGAGCGGAGCAGAGTGGAGCTCCAAAAAGTTTTTGGTAACTGGAGCGGAGCTACACAATTACAATTTTTTTTCACTAATTGATAGGAAAGTGTAGAGGGACTATAGCATTATTATGTGCACTGGTATAAAGCTGAGCTCCAAAATTTTTAAGAAAAACTAAAGGGGAGCTTTAAAACGGGTTTAATAATCTTTATTAAAAATATTTTTCAGTTATCAGGTGTCAAATCACAAAAATATTGATGTATTATTATTTTAGTGATTGCAAGTTTTGGTTTGA
>Ga0210040_10010402_pt1 | contig 10671 bp, 12 predicted proteins | sample CryGeyCG12114_NA_FD_185462 | JGI IMG/M metagenome (GOLD analysis project Ga0210040, IMG submission 185462) | Groundwater microbial communities from aquifer - Crystal Geyser CG19_WC_8/21/14_NA (SPAdes) (version 2) | ecosystem: Environmental > Aquatic > Deep subsurface > Groundwater | place: USA...
CTACGAGGACGCGTTCAGGGAGCTCTTTAGCGACAAGGAGGTTGTCACGACGCAGAAAGACCTCACTTTTCTAGCACTCCAAGGCTTTGCGGGTGGTGCTGCCCTGATAAGTCTGGTGCTGGCGCTTCTAAAACCGCGCTAGTTGTAGATCGTGGTAAATAGGGGAGTGTATATAGCCACCAACGACTGTAATATATGACGAAGAAAACAGGGCATTGAAAGCAGTTTTCAGAACCGTGTTCAACAACACAAATTGTCCCAGGAAAAGAATTGATGGCGTTCCGCCCATGCTGCTAGAGACCATACCAGGTATTTCACAATATCAATGCCAGAATGTGAATGCAAAGGTACGGCCAAGGGGTAGCCTGTGTGATCATGCCGTTGCACGAGAAAAAGCCCATATGGTTCATGCTTGTCTCTTCGTCCCTAAGTTAGGACGTCGCTGCTTCTAATATTTACATAGCCACTGCCGCACCTCCTCGAAAAATTCTCCATCACGGCCTCGTCTAACCGATCACAACCGACTCTTCAGTCGGGAACTCGTATGCTGGAATCTCCAAGTTCAGAGGCGCAGGGCCTTTCCTTGCACGGCCCGAGATGTCGTAATGGGAACCGTGGCAGGGGCAGAACCAGCCGCCGAAGTCACCGGCTTCACCGATGGGTACGCAGCCCAAATGTGTGCATACGCCCAACATGATGAGCCATTCGGGCTTCTTAACTCGGTCCGCGTCGGCCTGGGGGTCGCGGAGTGTCTCGATCCTGAGATGTGTGTTAGTCTGCGTGCCTGAAGGGACGGGAGAGTAGTGTCGTACTTGACGCTCTCGGCCTCCTTGATCTCGTCTGCCGTGCGGTGTCGAATGAAAACGGGCTTGCCGCGCCATTTGATGATAACGTTCTTGCCCTCAGGGATGGATGAAAGGTCGATCTCGACTTTAGCTTGGGCCAGCACGTCGGCGGAGGCGGACATGTTGACTAGGAAATCTGCGTCGGCGATATAAATCAGCTTCTCATGCCTTTTATTCTGACCCAGAACTTGTCGAGCTCGCTTTGCCTACCCTGAACAGTTGCTTTTGCGCCCGCAGCAGCTAGCAGACCCATTGATCCGACCATGAAGTACTGGAATACACGATTCGAGACCTCGGAGCTACCCGACCGGTATGCCTTGAAGTTTGGGATCTTGGTGGTTGGAGGGGACATAGCATTGCTGCCGCCGGCGCTGGACGAGCCGAAGGGGCTGTCGAAGCTGGATGAGCCATGAGCGGATGTTCCGCCAGCGGATGCGAATCGCTGTTGAGTTGAGGAAGCTGTGACGGAGGGTGCGGCGAGTCGCGAGCTTGGGAGGCTGTGGCGAGTCCAGCTGCGCAGGGCGGCGCCTGCTGATGCGGTGACTGGACGCATTTTGAGGGTCGTTCGGAGGGGAGAGGGTGCGGTGTGGGAGATTGGAGCTTGAGGAGCGAGGTGTAGATGGCGAGCAGATGGAGTTGCTATGAGCGCAATTGAACTTCTTGGTCTTGGCACAATGCTGTCTTTGGAACGAATATGATTGGCTGTCGCTGCGACTACTCATGAAGCTCCAAATTTCAATGCAATGCTGTGCGCCGAGCACAGGAACAGGACGATCATCTTGTGAATGCGTATAGTATTCAGCGTACGATCCTCCCGAAGCTATGCTCACCGCTTGAAGGCTGAAAGCCCCAGTTTCCTCTACGTCCTTCGGTCTGGGGGCAACATTGGCCCTTTCATGCTGCAGCGTATCGTCTCACATACTGTATGAATAGTCCTACTACACACTCCAACACTCTAGATTTATGATACGCAGTGAACCAGCAGGAGACTTCCTAGTTCAAGTGGTCCTAACAACTAGCTTCCACCTACCACCAAGCTTTGACAACCTCTAAGGAGGCGCAAGCAAGTGTCTGTGCTTAGGACATAAGTCAGGACTTAAGTGACAAAGACAATGGATTTGGTCAGGGCAGTCCGTTGAGACTCCAGGACGCTATCCTGTCATGTCTATATCGTCAACCCGCTCTGGACGACCATGATTGGCCGTAGAATCGAGCGCAACGCTCTCACCATTCTGAGCACTGTGTCTCTGCTGTTGCCTTTGCATCATCTGGTTGATGGATCGGGACGAATCTGCTCCGGCTCCATTTCTCTCAGAAGGCACAGCTTTCGAAGCAGCCTCGTCCTTGGCTTTTTCCTCTTTGACCTGACGATATGTCTTGGTTTTGGGGACGACGTCCGTCAAGAATTCCAGGTTGTCAATACGAGAAACCGCAGCGGCTGCACAAAGGGTTAGCATGTATGGATGCACGGAAACAGCCTTTTGGCCACTAACCAATGTCCTTGTAGGCAATATTTCGCCGAGGCTTCCTCTCGGATTTTACGACATTATATGATTGTTCGGTGAGATATCGGACAAATATTTCCTTTGAAGTTTAGCAGGACACCCGCAACGATAGCGATTCGACTCACTGTCGCTACAGAAATTGCAAATGCTGCGCTGTTAGAGCACTGAGCAATATCTGGATCGTTTGCGATTATCTTCTTCACTCTTGCGACTAGAACAATCGGTCAGTCATGCGGTCAAAGCCTACATAAAGGAGAAGTCCCTTACGGGGCAAGGAGGAAGATCCCGTGATCTCTTCGGGAGGCGTGATTGGGGAGTTGTTGTACGGCATTTTAAACTTGAGACGCGGTCTTTGAAATGCCTTTGTCTGTCAAACTGGAAGGCCTCTCCCCCAACTTGTTCCGTGTTCGGGGCAAAGGGCAGGAGTCGTCACGAGCTGTGCAAAAATGCCGATCAGGTCGTTGAAGTTGACGTCTTCGTGATCTACTCGTTCCTTGGCCTTTGCCTCCTTTTGCTACGCGTATGATTGTAGAATGTGGCTGATACAAGGTTTGACGTTATCCGCGGATTTGATCCTCGAGCTGCGAGCGATTCAGGATGTGACTTGGTTGACTATGTGAAAAACGCGTTTGACATGGGTCTGGAAAGCCTTTGGGTTGAGAAGTCGCGCCCGTGGTGCCGTAGAAGACACACGTCCCAAAAGGGGAAAGTCTGCCATGGTTGCCATTCGGGGTGACCTTGCGCTTTGCGAGTCTCGACACATCTACGTTACCTTTCTACGTTGTGTGAGCACAATTCGAGTGCTTCTAGCTATGTACAGGGCGGTGTTATGAATACACGATCGTCTGTCTCCTCCGCACACTCCCATCATCGCCCGTCCCTCTCAGCACGCCGTCTATCCAGGCGTCTATCGACCCTCTCTGGAGTTGAAGCAGGCAACCATGCGCCTCAAGTAGGACCCGCCGAGCGAGCTATCACTGAGGAGATAGCCGAGATAAAACGTTATGAAGACTTCACAACGATAGACTGGGTGCAAGATGCCGCTCAAGAACAAATCAGGAGACGTGCAAGGCGCAAGGAGAATGCTGGCTTCTTTGAGCGAGACGGTGTACTGGGCTGGAGGCGCAAGATCTGGGAGGCCTACGACGCCGCCCAGGCATGGATAGTGGTCACGTTGGTCGCCGTTGTAATAGGCGTCAATGCTGCGGCCCTCAACATCATCACTGAATGGCTTTCAGACATCAAGCTCGGCTACTGCACCACCGCCTGGTATCTCAACGAAGACTTCTGCTGCTATGGCGCAGAGAGTGGATGTGATGAATGGAGAAGATGGACTTCGTTCACGATAGCTAATTACTTCATCTACGCCATTTTTTCAGTACTTCTCGCATTTGTCGCAGCATATCTGGTCAAAGCATACGCTCCCTACGCTGCTGGCTCTGGTATCTCAGAAATCAAGTGTATCATCGCTGGTTTTGTTATGCAAGGGTTCCTAGGGTTCTGGACGTTCTTCATCAAGTCACTTTGCTTGCCGCTCGCCATCGCCTCGGGTTTGTCCGTGGGAAAAGAAGGGCCTAGTGTTCATTATGCTGTCTGTGCTGGGAACGTCGTCTCGCGGTATTTCGATAAGTATAGAAGAAGCGCATCAAAGACGCGAGAGATCCTGACTGCCACGGCGGCTGCAGGTGTTGCCGTCGCTTTTGGCAGTCCCATCGGTGGCGTGTTGTTTTCCTTGGAGGAAATGGCATCACACTTCCCATTGAAGACTCTTTGGAGAAGCTACTTCTGTGCACTTGTCGCAACAGCAGTACTTGCAGCTATGAACCCGTTTCGCACAGGGCAACTAGTCATGTTTTCCGTCAAATATGATCGGGATTGGCATTTTTTCGAAATCGTCTTCTATATCATACTTGGCATCTTTGGTGGTCTCTACGGAGGCTTCATGATCAAGTGGAATCTCAAAGCACAGGCTTTTAGAAAGAAATATCTGTCCAAATACGCAGTACCGGAAGCAGTAATCCTTGCTGGAGCGACAGCACTTTTGTGCTACCCGAATATGTTCCTCCGAGTCGACATGACTGAGATGATGGAAATGCTGTTTCGCGAATGCGAAGGCGATTACGACTACGACGGCCTTTGCGAAGCACAAAATCGATGGCCGCTCGTAGGCTCGCTGTTGATCGCAACGTGTCTTCGCGCGTTCCTTGTCATTATATCTTATGGCTGCAAAGTTCCAGCAGGCATCTTTGTCCCTTCTATGGCGATCGGTGCCTCCTTTGGCCGTATGGTTGGCATTCTTGTGCAATGGCTGTACGAAACATTTCCTGACTCACGATTCTTTTCGGCATGCCAGCCAGACGTCCCATGCATTACACCAGGCACATATGCATTCCTCGGGGCAGGTGCGGCTTTAAGTGGTATTATGCATATAACAGTATCGGTCACGGTCATCATGTTCGAGCTTACAGGAGCCTTGACTTACATCTTGCCGACGATGATTGTGGTCGGTGTAACAAAAGCCGTTGGCGATCGGCTCAGCAAAGGCGGCATAGCCGACCGAATGATATGGTTCAACGGCTTTCCGTTCTTGGACAACAAGGAGGATCATAGCTTCGGTGTTCCGGCGTCGCAGGTTATGACATCTCACCTCAGTATGCTTCCTGCGACAGGCATGGGGGTCAAGGCAGCACAAAAACTTATCGATGACACATCATACTCTGGTTTCCCTGTTGTCGAAGATCTGACGTCCAAGATACTGATCGGTTACATTGGCCGGACAGAGCTCCAATATGCTATAGACCGTGCTCGGAAGGCAGGTGCAATGTCACAGGACGCAAAATGTACATTCATACCCCAAGTGCAAGATGATGTAGACACACCGGTGTCGGGTGCTCCTCCAACCACATTCGATAACATGACCTCGGAACTTGTGGATTTTAGTCGCTACATTGATTCTACGCCTATCACTGTACATCCAAGGCTACCTCTCGAAACAGCCATGGAGCTTTTCAAGAAGATGGGCCCTAGAGTTATCCTGGTCGAGCATCATGGTAAACTTGAAGGTCTTGTGACGATTAAGGATTGTCTAAAGTACCAATTCAAAGCCGAAGCACAAGAGCATGCGCAAGCTCGGGAGGAGCAGCAGCACGAGCGTATATGGGATGTTATGCAAAGGCTGGGTGACTGGATCGCTGATCGCGTCAACAATCTGTCTCGAGGCAGGTTAAAGCTCACTCCTCGTGTCGCCACTGGGTGGACAAGAGTGTCGGATGGAAGACAAAGTCATGAACCTGCTGATGACTATCGACATGAACATGATATACTGGACGGTACAGAAGCCCTCTCCGATCATGCCGAAAATGGAGTCGAAATGGATGTAAGATAGCATGAAGAATATCACGACAATTCCTATGTCAACCCTTAGTCCGGCTTAATCGGATTTTGGGACACGATGTCTCTTGCCGCTACTCGAACCACACCTGGTGGTCTTGTTGCCAAATTGTCCTCCAACCTCTCCCACTTGATCTCTATCGCTCTCATCTCGCCACCTATCAGCACCTCTGCCGTGGGGCTCAATACTGAGTACTCTACCCCGTCCTCTCGACTGTCAAACCCGAATTTCCTCCCCTGACACTGTCCCATCCATTTGGGGATCAAAGACACTGTGGTGCCATGCCACAATTTCACTTACTTTTCGTCGACGTAGAATGGCCCTGAGTAAGCGCCATAGTGCTTCATCGCACTAGCGAGTTCGGCTTCTGTGCCGTCGGCGACGCCGTTGGTGCCGCTGTAGCGAGTAGCACCTGGTTTTCTGCCGCTGGCAAGACATATAACCTGATGGACGGTAGATGATAAAACCTGACAGTGGCGGACCCATGGTGTGGATTATGTTAGATGGGTTGGGGGAGATAGGGCCGTAACTCTAGAATGAGTGGCCGGGGTTGTCTCTTTCAGTGAAAGAGTAAACATGAGGAATCTAGTAGACTGTGCAATGACTCAAAAAGAAAGAAGTATGAGATGTCAGGTGGATGAAGCCATCGGCCCGTCGAGTGGAAGGAAAGATCCGCACCTCGCTCGCATATGCTTACTTTGCTTGTCTCGAAGATAGGATGAATAAACTCCACACGCATGACGGACAATTTTTATCGCTTACTGGGTGATGTTCTTCAGCTCGATGCCTACAGGCACGTCAGCAGCGTATGCTAGGCTTCTGAACGAGATTCTTCAGTACCTAAGTGTGAGTAAGGGCTTGAATCGGATGAACGCCGGTTCCGTACGTAGAGTTTAGCATATTTGGTTTTGAAGTCATTTTTGCAAGTTGTCTGACGCTCCAGAGCCGAGCGCTGCATGATATGTTGAGTGGCATTGTGTCTGCTATGTGCTCGCTTGGTATGTTTTCACTTCATGAACACCTGAGCGTGGTGAAACCATCTTCCCAGCCAAATCTGGAGTTCTTGGTTTCAGCCTTGCACGTGATAGCGCCGCTTGTTCCCCGGTCTGCGGACCGGTCGATCACTTGCAGCCTTGCAGATCTGCGCAAAGCGCAAAAGAACATCAGATTCACATTTCAGATTCTTTGAATGTCTTGCAGATCCGTGAAAGTCGTTGTCGACCCGCCTGATGGCACCCCCAGATGCGCCCGACATGTCGATAGACTACTATGAACTCCTCTCGATCACACCTAACGCAACCGAGTCCGAGATTCGTCGCGCCTACCGAAAAACCTCACTTCTCTACCACCCAGACAAAGTCAAGCCGACGCCTGAGAATCTCGACAAGTTCCAGCAGCTTCAGCAGGCCATCAACATACTCACAGATGCCGCGGAAAAGGCCAAGTACGACCAGAGCCGCGAGGCGAAGCAGAGGCGCATCGCGGAGAATGCGGCGCTGGAGGGCAGGCGGAGGAAGATGAAGGAGGATCTGGAGAAAAGAGAGAGTGGTGTCAATGGTCCGGCGACACAAATCAATGGTACGAAGAGGTCCTGGAGTCAGAGGGAGATGGATATCAGGAGGATAGCGGAGGAAAACCGGAAGCGGAGGGAGGAGGCCACGGCGCAGAAGGTGAAAGAGGTGCAGAAGGCGCAAGCGGACGCGGAGAAACCGTCGGATTCGTTGGATAGGTCGGTAAAAGTGCGGTGGGTCAAGGAAGGGGAAGGCTTGGATATTGATCAGGAGGCATTGGAGGAAATGTTTTCTGTTGGAGAGGTGGAGAACGTGTTGATACTGAAGGATAAGAAGAGGAAGGTGGATGGGAGGGAGAAGAGAGTTGTAGTCGGGACGGCGGTGATTGTTTTTTCTTCCTTGGTGTCGGCTAAGAAGGTTGTCGCGAAGGGTCCGTGGGAGGGGATTGAGCGTGTGGCTTGGGCTGCTGAGAAAGAGAAAGAACCCAGCTGATCTTGACAACGACAATTCGAACATGAAACACCGCATACTGGTCGGTTGGCCATTCCTGAGCTGGACCGCTTCCAACGCATGTTTACTTTACTCCGACCCAAAAAGGGATCTACCACGGAGGCGGTAGCCTTGCACGGAAGCCATCGACCTCAACTGATCTGAACTGTTGATGCCACCCGGGCAGAATAATACACACCGCAACCGCAATAATTCTCTTGTCAACTGCTCGGACCACTGTTACAGTCACACACAAATACAGCATTCAAGCCCGACTTCAATTCCTGTTCGGTAGATGTGCATATGCAGGACGAATGCAGGCCCTAAAGCATATGCAGACTCGACTTCTGCGTTCGATCGGGGTATGAGCAGCTGTCATTTACGGAAGCTATGAACAGGGTATGCATCACCCCCGAAGCGCCACTGTAGCGGTAGTTGCGTCCTCGGATAGAAAACGAGCTCAGCACATCCTATACGGCATGCTGTTCATGCTGGACCGGATTCGGTGGTAGAAAGTCAAAGGTTGTGCACATTGGATGGTGCCTCGATCGGTTATACTAGAAGAGAAAGGGGTCTGTTACATTCATAGGAAGATGCGGCCAGCGACATGTCTTACTATACACAATGAAGAAGATGGCTCAGCCAAAGCCCCACCAGCCGGAACGACACTAGTATCACATCCTTGGATTCGAAATCTTCCTGCGTCGTCCCAAACCTGACGGGGGTCACGATGAAACGTGTCGGCAGCATTGAGCCTGCGTTGAACTCGCTAGTTCATTCTTTGTCGTAGACCATCGAAAGATCGAGGCCGAACTCCATGTCTCAGATCTATATCCACCAGAGACCTGGACAATGATATTATCTTTCTCAAGCTCAGATATTCTCGCAAGCCCTTCCGCCCTCACGCATACTGCCAGTGTGTGATGTGCATATATACACCGGATTGCTTGTCTGCACAAGCACAGTCTCACTCCACAACAATTACCATTTCCCGAGATCTTGACTACCACAACATAATCACCAACACTCTGCCCGGCATGGCCCATGCACTCTCCCGATACACCACGGCCCTCCTCTCCACCATTCTCCATCGCACGCTACCACTGTCAGCATTCACCCACAGCCTGATCCCCTCCTTCCTCTCCCCAGCATCCCTCTACCACCACCTGAACTGGCCCATCTCTACGGCACTCGCAGCGTCGACAGCAATCCAAACCCCAATTCTATATCCATGCACCCCCAGCGCAGCGCCCTGGCCGCTCGCCCTGCTCGGTTCCCTCATCGCCCTCTTCACGCCCGGTCCCACCTACCCAGGCAGCTTCTCCGCACGCTCCCTTTTTGGTAGTATCCACCACGAAGTACACATGCATGACTTCGCCAACGTAACGCAGTATACGGTCGGCATGCTGGCTTGCATCCTTTTTGGAATGACGCTGCATGCCTGGATGAGCAGTCCGGCGATGCAGCTCAGCATGCTGGGGGGTCGTGCTGGTTGTGGGTTTGTTGTGGACTACTCAGGCGCAGATGGTGCTGACGAAATCGGTGTTGTGGGTCGTTGGAGTGGGAGTGTTGGTCGTGATGGTCGTCGTGGGAACTCGGATGATACGGAGAAGAAAGAGCAAGGACTCGAGGAAAGAGGTAGCAAGGAGGAGAGCACTAAGACAGATCAGACGGCGGCAGCGGTGGCTGGGCAGGCGAGAGACGAGAGGGCTTGAGCAGGGTTATGCTCTGGGTTTCGTGCATGGGTCGGGGAATAAGCGGTAGTCTGCGGACAAAAGAGCATCCTTCCGACTGCGAGGAATAGGGTCTTGTGCTGCTGATCAGCATAGCGAGGCGCCGGCTGTCGTCGCGGGCAGATAGAGAAGCTCCTCATCGAACGTATGGACATCTTAGCCATATACGATTTGTTTTTTTATATGGGCGCGTCCGCACTGACACCCTTCCTTACCCTTCCGTCCTCCTCCCTGCCTCTCCCATCCGCATCACTCAACTCCACTTCTTCTGCCTCCTCATCGCTCCCAAGCAATCCCTCCGCCTCTTCTCTCGTCTCGTCCAACCCTACCGTTCCGCCCGGTTTCTCGCCCTCCTCCCTTCGTCCTATCACCACATTTCCCGCCGCTAACATCGCCGCGCCGGCCCACCATAGTGGCGGCATCTTCTCTCCAAAGATAATCAAGCCAAAAATCGCTGTGACCATGAAGTTCGCGCTCACGTTGATGATGGACACGCGTGTCGTGGATGAGGCGCGCGTGAGAGCTGCAGTGAAGAGGGCCCACATGGCGATGTTGAAGAGGATGTTCATGCCGAAGAAGAAAGCACGAACAAGGAATTCAACATAGGTGTTTTCGGGGGAGAGAGAGAAGAAGTGGGAAACATGCGAGGCGAGCGAGGTAGTTAAGGCGGTGGTTGTGCTACAACTGTGTCAGTAAAAGGGTTACACCTGCGTGTCGCGAAAACAGAGAGACGTACAGCTTTGCGAATACGCCGTTTAGTGCTGCACATGCTCCGCTGGAGACTGCCAGGAAAATCCAGACAGGCTGGCGGCGGAGGATGTCCATTATGCCGGACATTTCCTCCGAGACTGGTCGAGCCGAGTCTTGCTTGGTCTCAGGAGAGAAGGGTGCTTGTATTTGTTTCCGCTGACGAACATCCATGCTGAGGCTCTAGTAGATGGGTGGATTAGAGTCGGATACAGGCTGCTGGGGTGGGCCTTCGAGGAGCGAATCGGAAAGGGTCTCCTGATGTGGAGCTGAATCCTTGGCGGTCGCGAGGCTGAAGGCAGACGTCGAGACGAGTACTCTGATAAGAACGAAGACACCTGTGACTTGCTAATATGCTCGTGCTTGCTTCTCGACCTATCCCCGAGGCAGATCGTGGATGTCTGTCTTTGCCAGATTGCGGATGCAGTGTCTTCACTGAAGCCGCGGCTC
>Ga0210040_10010403_pt1 | contig 10670 bp, 9 predicted proteins | sample CryGeyCG12114_NA_FD_185462 | JGI IMG/M metagenome (GOLD analysis project Ga0210040, IMG submission 185462) | Groundwater microbial communities from aquifer - Crystal Geyser CG19_WC_8/21/14_NA (SPAdes) (version 2) | ecosystem: Environmental > Aquatic > Deep subsurface > Groundwater | place: USA...
GCGGTTCGCGGTCATCGGGGCGGCGAGCGCGGCGGCGTACCTGCTGCTCTACCTCCTGCTGCGGACCGTGACGGGCGCGCAGGTCGCGAACGTGGTCGCCCTGGTCGTCACCCAGGTCGCGAACACGGCCACCAACCGCCGCGTCACCTTCGGCCTGCGCGGGTCGCAGGGCGCGCTGCGGCACCAGGCGGGCGGGCTGGCGGCGTTCGCCTTCGGGCTCGTGCTGTCGGCCGGGGCGCTCTGGCTGCTGCACCGTCTCGACCCGGGCTCCGGGCGGGCGCTCGAGGTCGCGGTGCTCGTGGTCGCGCAGGGGATCGCGACCTGCGTCCGGTTCCTGACCCTGCACGCGATGATGGCCCGTCGCGACCTGCCGGCGCAGGCCTAGGCTCACCGCGTGGCCACGGAACGTCTCGAGATCGACGTCGACGGCCGTACGGTCTCGATGAGCAACCCGCACCGCGTCTACTTCTCGGCGCGCGGCGAGACCAAGCTCGACCTCGCGAACTACTACCTCTCGGTCGCCGACGGCATCGTCAACGCGCTGCGCGGCCGCCCCTGCATGCTGCACCGGTTCCCCGACGGCGTCGACGGGGAGAAGGTGCACCAGAAGCGCCTGCCGCACGGCGCCCCGCCGTGGGTGGAGACGGTGCGCGTGCACTTCCCCCGCTACAACCGCGACGCCGACGAGCTGTGCGTCACCCACGTGGCCGACGTCGTGTGGGCGGTGCAGATGTCGACCGTCGAGTTCCACCCCTGGAACTCCCGCCGCGACGACGTCGAGTCGCCCGACGAGTGGCGCATCGACCTCGACCCCATGCCGCTGGCGACCTTCGCGGACGTCCAGCAGACCGCCGGGGTCGTCCGCGAGCTGCTCGCCGAGCTCGGTGCCGTCGGCTACCCCAAGACCTCGGGCGGCCGGGGCCTGCACGTCTACGTCCGCATCCGTCCCGACCACGGCTTCGCCGACGTGCGCCGGGCGGCCTGGGCCTTCGCCCGCGAGGTCGAGCGTCGCAGCGACGGGGGCGTCGACACCACCTGGTGGCGCAAGGACCGCGACCCGGGCTCGATCTTCGTCGACTACAACCAGAACGCCCGCGACCACACGATCGCCAGCGCATACTCCGTACGCGGCACGCCGGAAGGCCTGGTCTCGGCGCCGATCACCTGGGACGAGGTGCCCGACGTCGACCCGCGGGACTTCTCCATCGCCACGATGCCGGCCCGCTTCGCGGAGATCGGTGACCTGCACGCCGACATCGACGCCCACCCGTACGCCATCGACGAGCTGCTGGAGTGGGCCGACCGCGACGAGCGCGACAGCGACGCCCGGCCTGCGGAACCCGAGTAGCCGAGCGCCGGAGGACGCTCCCGAGCCCGCCCGTACAGTCGGCGCGTGAACGCGACCTCCGCCCGCACCGACGTCCGCGCCACCCGCCTCACCGGCTCGGTCGTCCTGGTCACCGGTGGCGCCCGCGGTCAGGGCGCCTCGCACGCGCACCGGCTGGCGAGCGAGGGCGCGACGGTCTGGGCGTGCGACGTCCTCGACGACGACGGCGCGGCGCTGGCGGCCCGGCTCGACGCGGAGGGGCTGGACGTCCGGTACCGCCACCTCGACGTCACCAGTCCCGAGGCCTGGGCGACGGTCGTCGCGGAGATCGAGGCCGCGCACGGCCGGCTCGACGGTCTCGTGAACAACGCCGGGATCATCCACGTGACGCCGATCGAGGACGAGCCGCTCGAGGCCTGGAACGCGCTGCTCGCCGTGAACGTCACCGGTGCCCTGCTCGGCATCCAGGCCGCCCTGCCGCTGCTGCGCCGCAGCGACCACGCCTCGATCGTCAACGTGGCCTCGATCTTCGGCGTCATCGGCGCCCCCGGCTACGTCGCCTACTGCGCCAGCAAGGGCGCGCTGACCTCGCTCTCCAAGGTCGCCGCGCTCGAGCTCGCGCCCGACCAGATCCGGGTCAACACGCTCGTCCCCGGCGGCGTGAGCACCCCGATGAACGAGCACGAGAAGGAGGGCGGGGTCATCCCCGACACCCCGTTGAAGCGCCGTGCGCACGTCTCCGAGATCTCCGCCGCGGTCGCCTTCCTGCTGTCGCCGGACGCCTCGTTCGTCACGGGCACCGAGCTCGTCGTCGACGGCGGCTACCTCAGCCGCTGATCCGCCGAGCCGGAGCAGCTGGAACGACATGGCCACCGGTCGCCCGACCCTGCAGCAGCTCGTCTACTTCCTCGCAGCGGTCGAGCACCGGTCGTTCGCGGCCGCCGCGCAGGCCCTCTACGTCGCGCAGCCCAGCCTGTCGGACCAGGTACGCCGGCTCGAGGGCACGCTCGGTGTCACCCTCTTCGCCCGGACCAACCGCCAGCTCCAGCTGACCGACGCGGGCCGGATGCTGGTCCCGTGGGCGGAGAAGGTGCTGCGCGACGTCGAGAACCTGACCGCGGCCGTACGCGACGTGCGCGAGCTCGCCGGCGGCACCGTCTCCTTCGGCACGTTCAGCAGCGCCCACCTCTACCTGCTGCCCGCCCTCACCGCCGAGTTCGGCCGGCTGCACCCCGACGTCTCCATCCGGGTCCAGGGCCTGAACTCGTCCGAGGTCGCCGACGCCGTCCGGTCCGGCGACCTGGAGGGCGGGCTCGTGCAGCTGCCGATCGACGACCGCGGGCTGTGGGTCAGCCACCCGGTGCTGACCGACACCGTCGTCTACGTCAGCGCCGACCCGGCCCGCGCGGACCGGCCCGTCGACGTGGAGCAGCTCAGCCGGCGGCGGCTGATCCTGTCCGAGGCCCGCTGGACCCGCGACGACCCGCTGCGCCGCAGCCTCACCGAGCGGGCCCAGCGCGCCGGCGTCACCCTGCACGCGTCGGTGGAGGTGGAGTTCCAGACGGCCGCGGTCGAGCTGGCCGCGTACGGGGTGGGCGACTCGCTCGTGTCCTACCTCGTCACCCAGTGGACGGGCTTCCCGAGGACGCTGCACTGGGCGCACCTGGATCCGGTCTTCGAGGAGCACTTCGCCTTCGTGACCCGGCCCGGCGGTTCGTTGTCACCGGCGACGCGGGCGTTCATGGACCTCGCCGAGCAGCACATCCGCGCGCTCCAGGCCAAGGCCGACGCGGGCCGCGCGTCCCGTCCCTGACCGGCAGGCGGGGACCAGGGCGTCAGGGGCGGTCGGTCAGCCGCAGGCGCCGACGAGGGTCCGGCTGACCGCGCGGTCGAGCAGGTCGAGGACGTCCTCGCGCCGGGTCGCCGGATCGTCGTTCCAGGCGGTGAGGACGCCGAGCTTGGCGTGCCGGCGCGCGTGGGAGTCGACCCGCCCGGGCGGCATCGCGTGGTGGCCCATCCGCTCGTGCAGGGCCTCGTAGAGCTCGTCGACCGCGCCCCACACGTCCGCGTGCGTGGTGGCCCGGTCCGGGTCCTCGGCACGGCGCAGCAGCGCGCCGACCAGGCACGCGCCGCTCACGGTCGAGGACGGGCGGACCAGGTCGAACGACTCCGCCACCATCGCGGGCCGCACCGTCCCGCCGGAGTCGACCGCGAACCACGCCCGCTGCGTCCAGCCCTGCTCGACGAGGTCGGTCCGCGCCTGCTCGAGGGCCGCCCGCACCCGGTCGAGGCGGCGCAGCCACGCGACCCGCGGGTCGTTCTGGGGGTCGACGTAGGACGGCGGGGGCGCGACCGGCAGGGCCGCGCGGAACCGGGACAGCGCCGCGCGCAGCGCCTCGGCCGGCCGGCTCCGATGGGTGGTCGTCACAGTCGTGAGCATGCGCCAGCACGCAGAGTGAGCACAAGAGCCCGGAGGGGTGCTTCTGCCGCCTCCCGCCCGAGCGGCTCGCGACCAGGGGAAGGACCCGCATGCCGGACGACCACGCACCGCTGGTGGTGACGCTCGCCCTGCCCGACGACGTCCAGGACGAGCTGGACGCGCTGCGGCGGCGGTGGTTCCCGGCGGGCCGCACGGCCGTCGGCGCGCACCTCACCCTGTTCCACGCGGTTCCGGGCGCGCTCGAGGGGCAGGTGCGGGCGGACCTGGCCGACGTGGCCGGGCGCGGTCCCGTCGCGGTACGCCTCAGCGGCGTGACGAGCCTGGGCCGGGGGGCGGCGTACGCGGTCGAGAGCCCCGACCTCGCGCGTCGGCACGACGAGCTCCAGCGCGCCTGGTGGACGCACCTGACCCGGCAGGACCAGCAGCGCCTGCGGGCGCACGTCACGCTGCAGAACAAGGTCGAGCCCGGCGTGGCCCGGGCGACCGTCGAGACCCTCCGCGCGAGCTTCGAGCCGCGCGACGTCGAGGCGCCCGGCTTCGACCTGTGGCGCTACGACGGCGGGCCGTGGACCCACCTGGACCGCTTCTCCGGCTGACTCTTTTCCGGCTCAGGAGCGAGGACAAGAGCCGCCGGACGCACGACACCCCCGGCGTGGCAGCACCGGGGGCGTCGTACGGGCGACAGGTCAGCCGAGGTTCTTGCTCTTCAGCCAGGCGCTGGCGACCTCGTTCGGGTCCATCTTGTCGACGTCGACCTGCTTGTTGAGAGCGGTCAGCTCCTCCGTCGTCAGGGCGGCCTGGACCGGGTCGAGCGCCGCCTTCACCTGCGGGTTGTCGGCCACGTCGCCGCGCATCAGCGGGACGACGTTCTGCGGCAGGATCATCGACTGCGGGTCGGCCAGCGGCACGAAGCCGTTGTCGACGATCGCGCTCTCCGTCGTGAAGTACTCGCCCATCTGGATCTTGCCGTCCAGCAGGTCCTTGGTCTTCACGGCCGGGGAGTCGTACGGCTTGAACTGCTTGAGCGTGGCGCCGTAGACGCCCTTGAGGCCCTCGGGACCGTAAGCGCGGGAGGCGAGCTCGGAGGGTCCACCGAGGACGACGTTCGAGGAGACCTTGCTGAGGTCGGCCAGCGAGGTCAGGTTGTTCTGCTGCGAGAACTCCTTGGTGACCACGTAGACGTCCTGGTCGGCCGCGGCGGAGATGGTGCCGATCTTCAGGTTGTCGGGCTGCAGCGCGGTGGGCAGAGCGCTGGCGAGCTCCTCCTGCGTGGTGGCCGTGGCGTTCTTGTCCACGAACAGCAGCAGGTTGCCGGTGTACTCCGGCACGATCTGGATCGAGTTGTCCTGCAGGGCCTTGACGTAGACCTCGCGCGAGCCGATCGGCGGCTTGGTGGAGGCGTCGAGGCCCTTGGCCTTGAGCGCCTGCGCGTAGACCTCGGCGAGGACCTGGGACTCGGTGAAGTTCGCGGCGCCGACGACGATCGGGGTGCCGCCGGCCGAGGCCGAGCCGGAGGGGGGCGCCGAGCTGCCGAGCGGGTTGGCGCTGCCGCCACCGCACGCGGCCAGGACGAGCGTCGTGATGGTGAGGCCGAGTGCGGCCAACGATCGCTTGATGGTCATGGGGACTGTCTCCGTGTTCTGGGAGGGATCGATTCCCTACCGTCGGGCTAGGTTAGGCGGGCGCCGGGGCGGCGCTCGTGCGTGTCTTGCCGGCGGGGCGGACCCGCCGGGCGGCCAGCAGGCCGATGGTGCCGATGAGCAGGTCCAGCACGATGGCCAGCGCGGCGATCAGCACGGCGCCGGCCAGCATCTGGGAGTAGTCGCGGCTGCGCTGGCCGCTGATGAGCAGCTGGCCGAGCCCGCCGCCCGCGGCGAAGGCGGCGACCGTGGCCGTCGCCACGACCTGCAGCGTCGCGCTCCGCAGGCCGGAGATGACGAGCGGGACGGCCAGCGGCCACTCCACCCGGCTGACGATCTGCCCGCCGGTCATGCCGAGGGCGCGGGCGGCGTAGACGGCGTCGGCGTCGGCCCCGGCCACCCCGGTGGCCGTCGCCGTGAGGATCGCCGGCAGGGCCAGGACGGCGAGGACGAGGACGGTCGGGGCGAAGCCCGTGCCCAGCAGCAGCACGATCAGCACCAGCAGGCCGATCGACGGGATCGCGCGGGCGGCGTTGCTGAGCCCGATGACGAGGAACCCGCCGCGCCCGGTGTGCCCGATGAGCACGCCGAGAGGGACGGCCACGATCGCCCCGACGAGGACGGCGACGACCGTGTACTCGAGGTGCTGCAGCAGCAGCTGCCCGGTGCCGCCCTGGCCGCCCCAGTTGCCGGCGTCGAACAGGTAGGAGAAGTAGCTCATGCGGTGCGCCGCCTCCTGGCCCAGGGCAGGGTCCCGCGTTGGATCAGCAGGATGATCGCGTCGGCGACGAGCGCGAGCAGCAGCGTCAGCACCAGCCCCACGACGATCGGGGTGAAGAAGTTCCGGTTGAAGCCGGTGTCGAACAGCTGCCCGAGCGCCCCGCCGCCGACGACCACGGCGACGCTGACCAGGGCGATGTTGGAGACGGTGACGACCCGGAGCCCGGAGAACACCACCGGCATGGCCAGCGGCAGCTCGACCTTGACGAGCCGCGCGAACCAGCCGTAGCCGACGGCCGAGGCGGACTGCTTGACCGCGGGCGGGACCGAGCGCAGCCCGTCGACCACGCTGCGGACGAGCAGCGCGACGGAGTAGATCGCCAGCGCGACCGCGATGTTCACCGGGTCGAGGATCTGGGTCCCGAGCACGACCGGCAGCGCGACGAAGAGCGCGAGCGACGGGATCGAGTAGATGACGCCCAGCACCGAGAGGATGGCGTTCGCGGCCCGCCCGGTCCGGTAGACGAGGAACCCGAGCGGGATCGAGACGACCAGCGCCGCCAGCACGGGGAGCACGGCCAGCACGGCGTGCTGCGCGGTGAGCCCGCCGATGTAGCCCAGGTTGCGGTTGATCCAGCGCCAGTCGAGGTTCATCCGCGCTCCACCGGGTCGTGCGGGATCGACCGGGGCTGGGTGTAGGCGCCCGAGCCCGTACGCCCCTTGGCACTGTCGACCCGCGGCTCGTCGGCCGGCGGGTCCTCGGCCGGGACGGGCACGCCGCGCACGCTGGTCGGCTGCTCGTCCTCCGTGAGCTCGTCGGCCCGGCTCCGGTCCTGCGCGGGCTGGTCGGCGCGGCTCTCGTCCTGCGGCGACTCGTCGACCCGGCTCTCGTCCTGGTCGGCGCGCGGCGCGCCCAGCTCGACCGCGCTGGCGCCGCCCGGACCGAGCTCCTGCTCGACGGCGGGCTCGCCGGTGACGTCGTTCTTGTCGGTCACGTGCTCGTCGGTCCCGGGCTCGTCGGTCCCGGGCTCGTCGGTCTCGCCCTGGTTCCGCTGAGCCTCGTCTGCTCCGGCCTCGTCGCCCCCGGAACCGTCGTCGTGCTCGTCGAGCTGCGTGTACGCCGTCGTCACCGCGGCCTGCGCCTCGGCGGACTGCTGCTCGCGGGCCTCGGCGGCCTGCAGCGTGACCGACTCCGGCGAACCCGTGCGCTGGGTGGCGACCTGGGCCAGGATCGCGTCGGCCGGGACGACCCCGGCGTAGCGGCCGGTCTCGGGGTCGAGCGCGACGGCGAGCGCGTACGGGGAGGTCAGCGCGGAGTCGAGCGCGGCCCGGAGGGTGTCGGTCTCGCGCACGAACGTCGAGCCCATGGGGTGCACGAGGCCAGGGCGCTCGGTGTCGACCCAGCCGACCGGGCGGGCGTCGCCGTCGATGACGAGCGTCGGGCCCTCGCCGCCGCTGGACGCGGCCTCGCGCACGACGGCCACCTCGCCGAGCGACAGCCCGCTGGCCGGCAGGAAGGAGAGCGAGCGGTAGCCGCGGTCCCGCCCGACGAAGCCCTCGACGAACGCGTCGGCCGGCTCGTCGAGCAGCTCCTGCGGCGGCCCGAACTGGGCCAGCCGCCCGCCGACGCGGAGGATCGCGACCTGGTCGCCGAGCTTGATGGCCTCGTCGATGTCGTGGGTGATGAGGACGATCGTCTTGCTGATCTCGCGCTGCAGCCCGAGGAAGAACTCGTGCAGCTCGGTCCGCACCACGGGGTCGACCGCGGAGAAGGGCTCGTCCATGAGCATCACGAGCGGGTCGGCGGCGAGGGCGCGGGCGACACCCACGCGCTGCTGCTGGCCGCCGGAGAGCTGGGCCGGGTAGCGGTCGGCCATGACCCGGTCGAGGCCGACGTTGCCCAGCAGCTCCAGCGAGCGCTTGCGCGTCTTGTCCTTGCCCCAGCCGAGCAGGCCGGGGACGGTGCCGATGTTCTCCAGCACCGTGCGGTGCGGGAACAGCCCGCCGCTCTGGATGACGTAGCCCATCTGGCGCCGCAGCGTCGTCTTGCGCCGGCTCTTGAGCGGCGCCCCGTCCCAGGTGATCCGGCCCTTGGACGGCTCCAGCATCCGGTTGATCATCCGCAGCGTGGTCGTCTTGCCGCAGCCCGAGGGACCCACGATGACCGTGATCTTGTCGGAGGGGATGGTCAGGCTGAGGTCCTGGACGGCGTGCGTGCCCCCGGCGAACGTCTTGCTCACGGACTCGAACTCGATCACGCTGAACCCCACCGACCCTGTCGACCCACATCCGGAACGTCTGGTGCCCGACACTAACGGGGGTCACCGACAAACCCGGTGGAGAAGATCGGCGCGCCACGCCGGCGGTGGCGTCGCCGGGGTCGTGGGCGGTGGAGCCCGGGAACCCCGGCGCCACGTTACCCACGGGTAACATGCGCGGGAACTCGGAGCGAGGGGGCACACGTGCGGGTCTTCGCGATCGTCGTCGCGCTGGCGGTGTCGGTGGTGGGTGTCGTGATGTTCGCCCGCGCCGTCCGCGCGATCGTCGGCGTGGTCTCCCTGGGCGGCCCCGCGAACCGCAGCGACTCCCCCGGGCGGCGCTGGCGCAACATGCTGACCGAGACCCTCGGCCACACGCGGATGCTGCAGCGCCCGCTCGTCGGCGCCGCGCACTGGTTCGTCTTCGTCGCCTTCGGCGCCCTCTTCTTCACGCTCGTGACCGCGTACGGGCAGCTGTTCGACCCCCGCTTCGTGCTGCCGGTGGTCGGGCACTGGCTCGCGTACGCGTGGGCCGCCGAGCTCATCGCGTGGGCCGGGCTGCTGGCGATCCTCTTCCTGATCGGGGTCCGCCTGTCCCAGCGCGGGCGCGGACGGGCGTCGCGGTTCTTCGGCTCCCACGGCGGCAAGGGCCTCTACGTCGAGCTGACGATCCTCGGCATCGTCGTCTGCGTCCTGCTGCTGCGCGCCATGGAGGCGCAGCTGCTGGCGGGTTCCACCACCCGGTGGGACTTCCCGCTGACGTGGTTCCTGCTGCCGGCGGGCCTCGGCACCACCGCGCTGGAGACCGCCGTCGTGCTGGTCGCCGCAGCCAAGATCGTCATCTCCATGGCCTGGTTCGTGGCGCTCGGCCGGGACACGACGATGGGCGTCGCCTGGCACCGCTTCACCGTCTGGCCGAACGTCTGGTTCAAGCGCGAGGCGTCCGGCGCACCCGCCCTCGGCGCCCTGCCGCCGCTGCGGGCCGGCGGTGCCCCGGTCGACTTCGACGACCTGGACGCCCTCGAGGAGGACGCGAGCCTCGGCACCGGACGCATCGAGGACTTCACCTGGAAGGGCCTGCTCGACCTCACCTCGTGCACCGAGTGCGGCCGCTGCCAGGACGCCTGCCCCGCGTGGGCGACCGACAAGCCGCTGTCGCCCAAGCTGTTCGTGATGGGCCTGCGCGACCACGCGTACGCGAAGGCCCCCTGGCTGCAGACCCCCGAGGCCGAGCGGGACGGCCTGCCGGAGGCGCTCCGGCTCGAGGCCGCCCGCCCACTCGTCGGTGCGACGGGCTACGCCACGACGGGCGCCGGGGAGCCGGACCCGATCACGGTGCGGGACGGGGTGATCGGCGTCATCGACCCCGACGTCCTGTGGTCGTGCACCACCTGCGGCGCGTGCGTGCAGGCCTGCCCGGTCGACATCGAGCACGTCGACCACGTCGTCGACCTGCGCCGCAACCAGGTGCTGATGGAGTCGGAGTTCCCCGCCGCCCTCAACGGGCTGTTCAAGGGTCTGGAGACCAAGGGCAACCCCTGGAACGCGAGCCCGCGCACGCGGATGGACTGGGCCAAGGACCTGCCGTTCCCGGTGCCGGTGGTGGGCGGGTCCGCCGAGCACGACGTCGAGGACCTGAGCGGGGTCGACTACCTCTTCTGGGTCGGCTGCGCCGGCGCGTACGACGACAAGGCCAAGAAGACGACCCGGGCCGTCGCCGAGCTGCTGCACACGGCCGGCGTCTCGTACGCGGTCCTCGGCAAGGGCGAGACCTGCAGCGGCGACCCGGCGCGCCGGGCGGGCAACGAGCTCGTCTTCCAGCAGCTCGCCGCGCAGAACACCGGCACGCTCCGCGAGGCGGGGGCGACGAAGGTCGTCGCGACGTGCGCGCACTGCCTGAACACGCTGAAGAACGAGTACCCGCAGCTCGGCCTGTCGATGGAGGTCGTGCACCACACGCAGCTGCTCAACCGGCTGGTGCGCGAGGGTCGGCTGACCCCGGTGCCGCCCGCCGAGGGCGAGGACGCCCGGACCATCACCTACCACGACCCCTGCTACCTCGGCCGGCACAACCAGGTCTACGAACCGCCGCGCGAGCTGCTCGGCGCGCTGCCCGGCACGACCGTGGCCGAGATGCCGCGCTCGGGCAAGGACTCCTTCTGCTGCGGGGCCGGCGGGGCGCGCATGTGGATGGAGGAGGACCTCGGCACGCGGATCAACGCGAACCGGACCGAGGAGGCCGTGGCCACCCTGACGGCCGCCGGCGCGGGCACGACCGCGAAGCC
>Ga0210040_10010404_pt1 | contig 10670 bp, 7 predicted proteins | sample CryGeyCG12114_NA_FD_185462 | JGI IMG/M metagenome (GOLD analysis project Ga0210040, IMG submission 185462) | Groundwater microbial communities from aquifer - Crystal Geyser CG19_WC_8/21/14_NA (SPAdes) (version 2) | ecosystem: Environmental > Aquatic > Deep subsurface > Groundwater | place: USA...
AATTGGTTAGCAACGTGTCAAAAAAATCGATTTTTAGCCACTTTTTGACCCCTAGCTAGGATATGTGAGTAGGTTATGTTACGTTGAGCCAGACAACTTGTGTGCAAAAAAAAAGGGAATCTAAGATGGGTTAAATGTTTGGAATCCGTTTATTCTTCAAAAAGTTATTGCAAAAAAACGAAGTCATTAATTCCTACTTTGAGAGCAAATCGAATCCTTTCTCGATTTTTAACAAAACCATCGACGGAAAAATGAGTAAAAAATGTTACACTTAGCAAGAAATCTTGTATTATTGTAGCCATCAATTTATTCTAGGGAATGGAGAGCTACTAGCAGCACATTCCTAACGCATAATAGGTTAGCTCACGGTTGGACAGATCTTTACTAATGGGTTGTACATAAAAATCATAGCGCTTGGTAGAAATGATATCTCATACAAGAGATAAAATAAAAAATGGCAATAAAACACAAAGAGCTATTCCTTCTCATTAAGTTTTCTTACCGAGAACGTTGGCCAACAGGCTTTTGGAAGATCGTTCTTTCATTTCGAGCTCTCGAATCTGATCCCGCATTTTGGCAGTTGCAGACAACGTCTTTAAAGTGATCTTCTCACCAGGACGATTCATCCGCAGGAACCATGGAAGCCATTGCAGAAATACGACCCGAATCTAAAAGAGAATTTCAATGAAATATGGCTTAAAAGGAATCCAACTTTCCAGATAAATAATGCCATTTCAGCACGTGCTCAAGCTGTCTTCACAGACTACACACAAATGCTAAAACCAAACCAACTTACTAACTGAATGTAGTCAATAATTTCAAATGAGTGGTACGGACAACCCAAGGAGTTTCATTGTGAACAGTAATCCAGTTATTCTCGTCATGGAATCAAATAAATTAACTCACTCCATGACTAACTAACCTAACCAACTGACTTCCTAAACTAAACTCTACCACTATCAGTCTACATGCATACATACATATAATCGAAGAAGCTAGATGATGTAGCATTCCGCACCACATATTTATTTCCCGTTATTCACATCACAAACTCCATACGGTACAATGGAAATATATAAACGCGCTTTCCCTTTGCCACTGCTATGTTTAGGCTAATTAGATCCTTTCAATGTTTATAACAACTGTATATTGGAAGAAATTATAAACTTTCTCCTGCCTTTTCATGCAAATTCAATGAGTTTCTTTCTATTTTACAACTATTGACATTTTAAGATATGATTTTCCAGCATGACTGCTTTACCTATACAGTCTTTCATTAGTTAGTTAGTTAGTAGTATACACACTTGCTATTTACTATAATTATATTCAATGAACTCGAGCATTAATTAATTATCCGACTGGTACTGATGATACATATGGGTTGATATCTACAGGAGTTGAAAGACGGAAAATGTCATCCAAATCAGTTCAGAAGATTGTGTACACGACCCACGACCCTTACTAACGAATTGTGAGTTACTGAAGCACAAGATGACATTTATCGATAAGGATGGGAACTTGCCTAAGCAATACCCACTTTTCAGAGAAATATCGAAATATGAGAAGGGAAAACAGGAAATTAAACTCCATGAAGCGGATGTAAACGAGTATACATTGGAATGGTCTTCTTGTTAACCGTGGCTTAACCAGCTCTATCTGTTTTCGGAAGGAATTGAGCAAAAGAGACGGGATTTAGTGACTGAATACTCAAGTGCATGAATAAATATCAGTAGTGTACACGGGATTCAAAAGCCTCAGGGAGTTTGGTTAACCATACGGCCCGAGCAAACGGATGCTATATTTGAAAAGCAAACAAGCAAGTGAGGCTTCTAGTTGATCCCTTCTTAGTGAATAGAAGTTAGTAAGCAATATACTTGAGGATAAGAAAACAAGAGGTTAAAAGGATTTTTAGTTAGAAACTAACTAAATGAGGTGCTGTAGGTGGGTTACGGAGTTTTGAAATGATAAAAGCTTAAAATTATTTTGATGGTGACTACAACAATGCCTGCAAAATATCCCCATCCCAAACAGACAAAGGGGAAAAATCCCAACCCTTAAGTTTACGTTTGCCACGATGGACGAATTAAATTTTTGAAATTGAGAATTAATTTTAGATTTTTCGAAACGTGGCAGTAAAAATAACGGGATGAATTCTAGGCATTTAAGCTTTCTTGATTTTTGCGACACGGCTATTTAAAAGCAATAAAATATTTAAAAAACGTTCAAAAAAACTGAAAAGTCCTATGAATGGGATGTTTTTTAGTGACGAATTTAAAAAAAAAGTTCATACGATTCTGTTCACGGTACCGACAGACACAGAACGTCTTGAATTTCATATCATATTTAAAAAATTGAATGATGAGATAGTATTTCAAGTTTAGCTCGAGACAGGTATATACTATAAAATATATTTTCTAGCAAAAATGAGTTAGATAGCTGAGTTTCCCTCATGCGGCGCCCATCCATAGAAAAATATTTTTTGGTGCTGGAAAAGTTAGCTTGCTTGCAGCCATATAGGGATCCAATATTCTTGGGGCTCTTATTAAGCTTAAGCTTCATTTGAGCTATATTACAATGAAAAACTCCGCCATCTTATTCGGTACTTCATTGTTAGTTTAGTTAGGTTGGCAAAAATATTGACAAGTCAAAGCATCTTAAACCAATTATCACTAAAAGGTTGCACAATATCTTGAAAAATCAAATTACTATCCCCGTTTGCGTACGTGATTGGAAAAAAATCAACGCAGATACTAAATTCTAGACATAGGGAAAGTAGGCCAGCAGCTTTGAACACAGAAAGTAGTTAGACGACAAAAAATAGTGAAAGCATCATAACAAGTTCCTATACACTCACTCACTAGATACAGTAGTATGCTGTACCAAAGTCAATGTTTTCCATGGCAGCTAGCTAACAGGGAGAAATAAGACCGCAACAACGCTTTTCCACAACTTGTGTTAAAGTGGAAAAGCAGTTTACAACAGACTGATGTTGATCATAAATTAACCCCAGGGGTTTAAATTTTTCCCACCACGGAGGAACAAAGAATTAAAACCTTCATGCATGTAGGTCTGTAGATGCATGTTTTTAAACCACATTTATTTTCCCTTCTATTTGATACGGGATGATTAATTGGGATTGTGCGGATTGATGCAGCACAAGTAAAAACACTCTTACTAAACAGTTGAAACCTTAACCAAATCAAATCTGTAAAAAAAAACCGGAACTGCTACTGCAGACTATTATGCTTACGGCGCGTATAGTTAGTGATTTCGACGCCGGTTATAGATTTGCCACTAAAACTTATACCACAGGCTTCAAATCTATCTTCAGATATTTTACTAAAAGTCTGCTTGTGTATAGCAATATCAACAGTGAATTGATTTGAATGAGTCTAATGAAAGTTGTACATACTCTACATGGTATTGAAACTCAATTTTTTCAAATATTTCACAATGATTCAACCGCCAAGCATGATCGGTTGCATGCAATGTTTCAAATAATTTCCCAGTTAGTCGAGTTAGTTTGTTCAAGTAATAGCAAACGCATAGAGATTGCTCGAGGGGATACTAAACAGAAACAAGATAAAATAGATTCACTTACCCAAGGGGACATCTCATGAGTGTCAGCCGATCGATGGTGATAATTCAAGATTAGAATCGTTGAGACGACCGAGGAGGCTACCATGAACATGATACAATTGAAGTATGTACCTAGAAAGTGGTTTCATCAACAACAGACAATAAATCACACCATGTTATCTCCTCGCATTTTATACCATCTTACACAGCAAAACAAGTATAATGAGATAAGCTCCACAACATGGGTGTTCATTTGCAGGAAAGAACATGCAAAAAGCTGTCACAATATTCATAATTTTAGTTTACAGCACAGCTCACAAATACCAAACAAAAAGTATTTATTCATGTGTGTCAAACTTTGTTATTTGTTTTCAAAATTGCTATCCCTTCATCATTATTCATTCACAAAGGCTGTGAAAAAGCGACCAAGTTAAACAAAAAAATGCAAAGCTTTATATTGCGTCAATTTGTACATTACTACCACTACTGGTGGTGAAAAATCATCACCAAAAGCTTAAAAAAATACAAGTACAGAAAGCAATTTCCAAAAGTTGAAAAAATGAGAAAGTTTACCACTCTCCCTTGTTTGTACCAGAGGCACATGAAAAATGAAGGCAGTCTGAATACATAAGGAAAGTGAAAAATATCCTGCATTATTACTCCAACAGAAAGTTTCAATAAAAACTTATCAGCCTCCATAGAGCAGAAAAATGGACAACAAAAAGTGTGTATCACCAAAAGGTCAGCTCGCGTTTCTTTGGAAGCCTTACTCTGTTCTTGTGCACACTCAAAAATCAATTTGCTCGTCTAATAAATATATTGTATGATAAAAAATGATCATCATCAATCAATGGAGTCCTCGAAATGACACCGTTGTTATAAGATCTAAATCTTGTAAATGTCCATTAGGAGCAAAAATAGCATCACTCCAAAACAGGGCATTAGCATAACAAACACACAAGTAAGTAAATAATACTCAAAAGTTATTCAACAACTGTGTCTCTATTATTATTATCTACAAGGTAGGATGTGGAGCACACTTCGAGATGGAATTTGGATCCCGAAATATGAAAACTGGAGCAGTTAGTAGTTAAGAAATGAAAGGTGGGTAGGTATAGCAGGTAGGAGGAACTGTTTCGTTTACTACACACACGTTTTTCAACATCATTAATGTTTACTGCAGCAATCATATTTGATGCTACGGGAGAGAAAGGCACATGAAAGTAAATATTACGAACCTAGTACGGGTAAAGCATCACTGACTGTTCCATTGCAACAAGATGGCAGCAATTTGTACACATGAAAAGTATGTGGAATGAGTTGAGATGATTAATAACAAATAATGTGCTCATATACACAGAACAAATCGCATGGTAAGTATATAGTTAGTGAGTTAGTGTTAAATTGTGAAGAATACCTTGAGGCAGTGTCTCTGCTACCAGATTGTGAAATACAGTTAAAGAGAGCAGAATTGTCACTCCTATAGTATAGATGAGAAAATGAATATTTTAGAAAGGTGGATGACAAAAACTCAAAGAATGTAATATACACAGGGACACGATTTAATACTGTTATCTACAATGGGCATAAGGGATTGTTATATTGTGGACGGAGCAAACAACCAGAGGTTAAATACAAGTATATAATAAGAGATGAGATTTGTTCTTTGCAGAATGGGCTCTACGTTGGGAGCATAAGTGAGTAAAAGTAATAATGGTAAGAAAAATGAGAAAAAAGGAAGATGAACAGTGAAACTATCTCATCTCTCAGTCAGTCAGTTGAACTTTGGAAGGAAAAAAGGAAATTTCTTCTAACTGGATAAAATGATTGTATGCTCTAAGAGCCTGACTCTTTTCCCCGTAATATATCATTCAGATACATTTTAAAGGCTTACTTTCACAAGACACTATGATCCTACTACCACTCCTTTTATCTCAATTCTAGGTATACTATGTCTGCTGTGTACTAGTACAATGTGTATTACTTTTCTAGTTTCTATGCATCTCATGAAGGCGTAAAAAAACGGAGAAAAATGGGGAAAAAAAGAAAAGTGTATCACAAAATTGCTATCCTTTTCCGTCCACCCATGATTTTTTTATTCTCAAACACTTATACAAACTACACGCAAATCTAAGATTACAATACGTTCGTTGGAACACACGTATACAGTATGGAAGCCATGATTGTTCGAGATGGATGTTATTTTAGAATTGTATAGGAGTGAGGAGCCGAACAAGATAGATGGACTCATATGTTTTACGTTATAAATGAATGTTTTTTTTAGATATTGATACATCAACCTAGTTGTAAGAAAAAAAGAATGTTTCGGGTCCACTGATTTATGAGAAAGAATTCCTCCTCAATGGAAATTTATTTGCTGGAAAGATATTTACTCTGGATAACATGAAAAAAGATATGTCTGTATTTTTAAAGTTATTTGGATTTGACTACCAAAGTTACAAAATACAGAGCTAAATTGTGTTTTCAATGATATTTGAAAAACAGGAAACTTTGGAATCATTAGTGTTTGTGACCTGATATGTGATGTTATGAATGCTGAATATAAGATTGTCAAACTATGCTTTTTTAACCTGTGTATTTTGTAAGCATTCATGAGAAACTGCATTAGTAAGAGCAGTAGTAGTGACGTGAGTGTATAAAACGGTCAACTTTGGTGAAATATTTAGTTCAAATTCCGTATGTCTACCATTTATCAAACTCTGATATGAAATAATAAGAATTTATGTCCTATAGGATTCTCACCAAGTGCACTAGAGGATATAAAATTAGTGAAATTAATAAGAAATGAGTTATGTGCTATATCATGAAGACTTGAAAGCAAAACCGTGTTGTGTGCTATAGAGCTACAAATTACTTGCAGGGTTTCAATGTGTTGATAAAACGGTGGATGACAAATTGAATTTGCAGTGTAAATTAGCATTAGTAGTATTCAATGTTGACGCAAATTCAAGCAATGTAATTTACCGGAGAAGAGAAGATAAATTATCAAAGAGTTCATCATTGTGCGAACAAAATGTAACAGACGCAAATAATAAAAGTACGAAAATGTTTTATCAACGAAGCCATAAAGAAGCCAAAAAATTCTGAAAAGTGGAAATATATAGTTGGTAGTGTTGCTCAAGCAAAGAGTGAAAATTGTATCATGTGGATTTGACATAAACGGTAACACCAAAAGCACAGTTCATATTTTGCAAAAATAATGAATGCAAAAAAAGCATTTGTTGCATTTCAAATGTTCATCAAGAGGAAAAATGAGTTGCAAAAATACTAACCCAAAAGCGGCACCTAAAAAGAGATAAAAAACACTTTGGTCAGCTTGATTCATTATTAAAAATGGTCCAAACAGTAAAATATTGAGTAGTTGGATTTCGTTGCTCACCGCATCACTTGTCGCTGGCATTGTTTCGGCGACCATGTTTAAGAACACTGTTAAACTAAGTAATATTGTCACACCTGTCAAAAACGGACAACGTTAGCGTATATATGCTTCATTTCACGACTCAAGTGCTCAAATGAATCAAAAATAATTTCGGCATGCCATACAAACACTATCCCAGTGCATTGTTTGAAAAATATTTCACCATTGGGTAGTTTTAACACGGAGAGAACCGTTTGTGAGTCAATTCAGATCGTAAATCAAAAAGTATCACGATCATGTTCAAAATACTGGTTATAACCAGTACAAAGTTTCAAAGGTTTAGGAAAAAAGGAGTTCATGGAGTTAGCGTCAAGGAATCCGCTACACACATGTAGCAGTACAAAATGCTGTAAACACTAATTTAAATCTACAGCAAAAGCCAACATGCAATTCTAAATATACATACAAGGTACAAAGCTACGTGCGACATAAAATTATTTAAATTTACCTGCAGATTCCGTACAACATCTTCAAAATTGAATACAAAATTGTACTTTCATAGTGCCACTACATGTTCATGGATGCTCAAGTCAAAACGTAATATACAGTTTAAGTTGACCGTTTTATTCCATCGTACATTAAAGTCCACAACTCTACTTGGTGTATCACATTACACACTAACCAAAGTCAAATACGTCCCAGCCTTCATGTAATTCTGTGAATTCTAACAACACTGACTGAGTCTATAGTAGGATTATCTTATGCGTCCTTTTTGTACCATCCACGTATAAGATTTACATGAAATCATTGACATTTCCAACCCAAATGCTCCCTATTCTGTATTCTATTACTAGCTTTAGTTAATACCACTCTTCTGCACCTGATCTTTTATACAGTTCTAGAAACCCTAAAAAAGGTAATCTTGGCTTTAGTTTTATTGAAATAGTTATGCCCAACAAAATAGTAACCCTCACAGATACAGCACATAATATGAAACAATATTTCTGTTTCTTATATACACCAGTCGTTACTTTTCATAGTAAAAGGTCATTCAAACAGATCATAAACCATAATTCTTTCACCTATCTAACTAACTAAATGATATCTAAACCGCTTGTACCTAACAGCTTTCTTCCTCAATCTGTGCTATAGTGGTAACTAACTAAAAATCTGAAATGATTGTCGTCAAAATGTGAGATCTAGTGGACACACAAAAATCTCGTGAACAAATACATTTGAAACTATAAGGGTTGTGAAAAGGGCGAAAGGAGCTGTGAGGAAATTACTAATGATAATGTGTCATGTAGAGAATACGTTAGATAAGACTGACTATACCTAGAGTCAACTTTTCTCCACATTCATGAGGAAGCGTGAAGCCTAGGAGAGTCATTGAAGAGATCATGACTCCTGGAAGAATTAAGTTCACCAAGTAAAACAACGTTCGTCGTCGAATGTGAACGTAGAATGTCACGTCCATGTACGGTTCTGGGCAACATGCATAGAATTTCACATTCCGTTGTCCAGGAACACCTATAGGGGATGATGGTAAATATTCCAGATGATTGCAATGGTAGAAAGCATTATTTTTTTCATAGTTGGTTAGTTAGTAAGCATAACAAGTTCCCTATTGCGTCCATTGGTTTTCACAGTCAGTATAATAATTAGGCGTACACACACACTATAAATAAATAAGAAAGACAAAACACAACAACACTGGATTACATAACGAATTGTTGCAAAGACGATGGAATTTGGTTAGGATTTTAGAACGTATGGAATGAAAAATCCATTCTTTGTAGTCAGACACAACTACACCATAGCTAGGCATATGTAGTATGTGGTGGATAGCTAGACTACAGTATTTAGAAAGAGGAAATATTTGACTCGTAAATAATGTTGAATGTAAATAACTAGAGCTGCTTACCTTGTGCTTGACGTTTGTAATTTAGTGAACTTTTCTTTCTAAAAACTTGAAGTTAATCATGCAAGTTACGTCATTCGACATGCAAGAACACATTATGATTATAGATAAATATGGTACATAGAGAGCGTGAGAGTTGTGAAGATTCTGCTCTAAGGTCTAAAAACAGTAACTTCTAGATTGTGTTTCACGAACGAACAAATATTTGAGACAATACAGCGGGCTGCTATTGTTATGGAAGCATTTTCTCACCGGGTGTACAGGAAAGGACGGAATGGAGAAAGTTTAGGTACTCCTGTTTTGTTTTCATACTATTAGAGCAATAAATTAAATTTGTGACCCAACAATGTGTTTCGTAAAGATACATTCACATTGTGTAGTTAGTTAGTTTATAAGAGAAAAGTACTGGGATAGTGGTAAGTACAATGCCGCCATTGGGAATTCATTTGTGCAGAATGGGAAAGTTTTTTTTTATTGGAGCACATTACCTAAAGATAATTTTTCTCCTGAATCTGGAGGCAGTGTAAACCCGAGCACGGCCATGGAGGCGATTAAGACGCAAGGAACGATTAAATTGAAGAAATAGTAAAGCGTTCGCCTTTGTATATTAATCACAAATGTTATATCCACATAAGGCTCTGGACAGCACACGTAATAGATTTCATTTCGTTGCGCTGGGACCGCTAAAAAAGACAAATAAAAGTTATCCAAAATGTGAATGTAAAAAATCCTTTTGTCACGTACAATCAAATTTGAGTACAAAGTAAAAAAAACGTCGCTAGACACACATCAGTCAAAATCAACGATAATCCGTAAATGACTTTTAAACACCCTGCATTCCAAAAATTCGTTCATAGTTTGTGTCAAAACAGTAGAAAAATGTCAGATAGAGAGCAAATATTGAACAAGCAATCAAAAACAAAAGAAAAAGACGAAAAAGATAAACAATCATTGCCAAAAAGCAATATTTGTTAAAAAGGTCGGCTAACTTAAAAGCACTGTCGTTTCAAACAAGAAAAAAAGTGAATTTATTTGCATTCACAATCTTGTATCAACAAACTCCACAAAAATATATGCAAAAAGGACAAAATCGTTTCAAGTTGACAGCCAGCTTCTCTTTTTTCCACATTTGGACCCAAAAATATGTCCCCCATAATTTCTTTGCATTCTTCCAAGATTATGAAAATCAACGTGCTCACTCACTGAATAAATATCCTATTTACTTACAAATTCCTTTCCCTAGAAGACTCTTGACGGAAAAATTCGATTTTTCAATACTCAATCTAAACTAAACTATGACTAACCAAAAACAGGCGCATAAGTTTCAAACACATCACCGATCGAGTTTAAATTTCATTAACTTCTTTAAAATAACATTTTTAGTCAGTGATAAATAACATTAGCGTCGGTATAAAAATATTTAATTATGACCATGTAATCATTTAAATAATCACCATGAACACCGTTCTTTGCATAAAAACCACTTAAACATTATTCAATGAATATCCTCTCTTACTTTTGCGTTATCTTAACGCGTGAAAAATTTGAAATCAATCAGTAGATGCCTTTGAAAGTTATCGACGCCACACAACGAAAGTGGTGTACATGTGCCCTGTATCGGACTAAAAAAACTCTTATAATTCTATTCTTTCAATCATAAAAAATGGAGTCAGTAAAAACCAGCAAGTCCGTATCTGGAGTCAATTCTGATGGCCTGACTGAAAAGTCTAAAACAAGTGGATTAATCCAATGGAAAGATTTTTTTGTATTCCTTTATTGTTTTACCTATGC
>Ga0210040_10010405_pt1 | contig 10670 bp, 7 predicted proteins | sample CryGeyCG12114_NA_FD_185462 | JGI IMG/M metagenome (GOLD analysis project Ga0210040, IMG submission 185462) | Groundwater microbial communities from aquifer - Crystal Geyser CG19_WC_8/21/14_NA (SPAdes) (version 2) | ecosystem: Environmental > Aquatic > Deep subsurface > Groundwater | place: USA...
GGGCTGTGATGGGTACGTGATATTGACGATGTCCACAGATAGCATTATCAAACGAAAGCCGTGGATAAGCGTGCGGTCCGATGTCGGCGCCAGTATGGAGCAAGGAACGGAGAGAAGATGACTGTAGGGCGTGCAGTAGAAATATGTTGTCCTGTATCAACATGACATGGGAAGTAGATAGGTGTAAGACAATGGCGTGACTTGTTTTGTACTACGTCGAACTATTTCGCTTTTCGATCTCTAACCCCTTACTCCTCGTTCCTGATGCTCAACGTGAAACCATAAATGCAATGTCTCGTCTCTCAAATGCGCATGTATCGAATACTATCGTTCAAGCTGACCAAGTCCTTTCTTTTATGTGTGGATTTATTTCATGCTTCGCGTTTCATGACGACGTTCACACACCCGCACTCTTAACATCCGCATGCTCCCCATTCACCGCCTTCTCCAACGTATCCACCAGTGTACTCCTCTTCTCCTTCCCCGTAGGACTACTTTCCGGACTCGGAATCTCCAGCGTGTTCGATCGTTTTGGGCGGAACGGAATCGGCGTCGAAGGTCTCGAGGACAGGAACTGCGAAATTACACATTAGCACATATCTTTACACATGCAACATCGTCGCGCGACTTACGGAAGAAGCAGCGCTAAGCAAAGCAATCAAAGAGGCCTGAACAACATCCTGATGTATACCCACGCCCCAAACCTTCGTACTTGACTGCGCAGCCGTACATCCAATATACGTCGCGGCCTTTGCGTCCTTGCTCGTTCCAATGGTATGTTCGTTGTAATCGACGACATCGAGCTCAATGCCCAAACCCCTTAGCGCATCCACCAAACTTGACAAAGCGCCGTTGCCCGTACCTTGAATCTCGTGCTCGACGTGATCGATCTCAATGACGCCCTTGAAAATGCGGCGCAGGTTGCGGGAGCTGACTGTGCGGCCTCTTTCTTGTGGTGGTGCGGGCGATTTTGAGCGGTCCGCCGTAATTTCGTAGTCGATGAGGGAGAAGCGGGGGTTGCGTTTGAGATGATATGCCTCCTCGAAGAGGGTGGTGATTTCTGAGGGCTTGAGTTCTCGGCCCAGCATATCTGTCTCCTTTTGCACGATCTTTGAGAAGGCAATCTGCAGACCTCGCGGCAAGTCGAGTTCGAGCTGGCTCTGGATGATCCATGCGACACCACCCTTTCCGCTCTGCGAGTTGACGCGGATGATGGCTTCGTAGGTGCGACCAATGTCTTGTGGGTCGAGGGGTAGGTATGGAATTTGCCAGCGCGATTCGTTGTTTGCGCCCTCCTTCTTGCGCTTCTGGAAGCCCTTCTTGATGGCGTCTTGGTGGGAGCCGCTGAAGGCGCAGACGACGAGCTGGCCGCCGTAGGGGGCGCGAGGGTGGATGGGGATCTTGTTGCATCGCTCGACCATGTCGATGATGGATTTGAGGTCGGAGAAGTCGATGTTCGGGTGTACGCCTTGTGTGTAGAGGTTCAGGCCGAGGGTGACGAGGTCGACGTTTCCTGTGCGCTCTCCGTTGCCAAAGAGCGTGCCCTCTACTCGGTCTGCGCCAGCCATTTGCGCCAGTTCTGCCGCTGCGACTGCGCATCCTCGGTCGTTGTGTGGGTGGAGAGAGACGCAAATCTTGTCGCGCTCGGAGATGTTCTTGCAGAAGTACTCGATCTGGTCGGCGTATACGTTCGGCGTGGCCATCTCAACCGTCGCGGGCAGGTTGAAGATGAGAGGGTTCTCGACCGTCGGCTCCCACGCTGCCTTTACTGCCTCGCACACCTTGATGACAAACTCTGGCGACGAGTCTGAGAATGTCTCTGGCGAGAACTCATATGCCCATTCGGTGTCCTTTTGTTCTGGGTCGTCTTTCGTGATTGAGCGCGCATACTTTGTGCACTCGACCGCCAGCGCCACTGTATCCTCGTCGTTCATGTTGAAGACGATTTGCTGGAAGCATGGGCTCGTCGCGAGGTAGAGATGGAGGATGGCTTTCCGTGCGCCCTTGAGGGAGTCGACGGTGCGGCGGATGAGCTCCTTGCGACATGGCGAGAGGACCTGCACCCAGACGTCGTCTGGGACTATACCGGGTGTCTGGATGAGGCGCTGTGTGAAGTCGAAGTCGGTTTGCGAGGCGGAGGGGAAGGAGACCTCAATCTCCTTGTAGCCGAGCTTGACCAGCATCTGGAAGTATTCCCATTTTTGCTGGCCATCCTGTTTACGTGTTAATTTCGTAGTAGAGAAGGAGAGGAGGGAGGATGCGACGTCTCGCGCACTCACCATAGGATCCACCAAGCTCTGATTCCCATCTCTCAAATCCGTAGACAGCCATCTTGGCGGCCGGTCAATCGTCTTGCTCGGCCATGACCTGTCTGGGAGGTGCAGCGGCTCGAACTTTCTGTACTTTTTCGACGGGTCTTTGAGCATGGGCATCTTCGCGAACTTTTGTTTTGGCGGCGCAATTCCGCGCGAATGTGGGGGAAGTAGGAACAACTGTCTGCACAATTGATCTGAGCGTAAGGAAATCCGTAGATAAAAGCAAGTAAAGGTATACCTCAGGGTCCGGCCGCGTAAAAGTATGAATCACAGCGCAAAATCTGGTGCTCGGTAACCCAGCGGCTTCAGCATATGACGCGCCCTAACTTTTGCGCTTCTGCACAAAATGCGGGGTGCGACTTCGGACAGCTGCGGGTACCTCAGGGCCCCAGCGAATCGCACCATGTTGAATTGATTGTTTACGAACGAAGCATGCACAATGAGCAATTTCGTGCATCTTCATGTCCGCATTCCTGGATGTTGTGGTGGTAAAGCAAGTTTGTGATGCTATTGTGGGCATCGTGGGCGTTGCTAATACGAATGGCATTCAGGCACGACAAGGTAGCCTCGTATGACATTCTGCCGTACGAACGCACTCGTGCCACGCATCGTCACTAGAGGTGCTCCGTGGAAGTGGTATGAGACTACGCTCGTTCGACCATGATGTTATTCGCATCAGGAAACCTGCTCCTTTGTAATGCTTGCTACCTCAAGTCTAGAGAATAGGGACCCTTAGCCCACAGCAATCCACCTCTCTTCCCCTGACCTCCACGCCTCTCCCAAACCACAAGCTACCAAACTCCTGTACAAACGCGCGGTCAGCCTCACTCCAGCTATCCAGACCCAAGTGCGACAGCTCCGTGCGATCTATCACCACAGCCTCGGCATCTTCATCGCTGTCTTCCCTGTCGCCCTCTAACAACAACTGGCTTAATCCTTGTACGAGTTGTGACGATAGCCGGTGGAAGTACGCAATGATGGCTGTTTCAATCGACTGCGAGTACGAAGCCAAGTCACCCATTATCTCGCGATCCGACTCGCGCTCTGCAGTCGTCATTGCATCCTTCTCGCCAGCCGAGGCCCACCACATGAAGCCCGAGTACGCCAGTCTCGACCATGTGGTAGGCTCAACGATGCTATCGTCGTAGGTCTCGTTATAGTCGTCTTCTGCGCGCTTCGCGGCAATCTCGTCGTGTGATATCAGAGGTTCTTGCTCTTGTTCGCCGGCGTCCGCGTCAGTGTAAGCGTCCACGCTGGCGTTTCGATGCTTGAATAGTTCTTTGTGTAGGAGTTTATACCGCGCGACGTCACGCTGACTCGCCTTGATCGATGCACCGTCGCTCGTGCGTATACGTGGTTTTTGGGCCGGTGCTTGTGGTAGGTCGACTATGATGTCGTATAGTTTGTTCTTCGTTGCAATGATCTCGTCTGTTGTACACGCCGCCCAGCCTTCGTTGCCGGTGCGTTCGAGCGATGGTATGTCGTGCACGCCAACGGAGAAGAGGGTGGGTAAGCGTAGGAGGGACTCGGTGCCCGGAAGCACCAGTTCGGCGTCGCGGTTGGAGAGGGACGAGAGAATGGAGAGTATGTACACTATTGACAGTTAGCTTTTGCATGCGCCTGAATGGATACCACGCACCAAACTCGCACATGGCGCGCACAGGCGGACACCCGACGAAAAGTATGCGCTTTCGCAGGAGAGCGGCTTGTTGTAACCTGAACACCAGCGGGCCGAAGATGTCCATGTAGGAGAGGATGGAGAGCGCAGGATGATACTCTGGTAACCGCTCGTCGTCTTTTGTAATGGCCGATACTGTCGATATTGCGCGTGCTCTGCTGTGTGCTTTACCATTCGACGCCTCGCCAGGCGACTTCGAGTGGCTTGTCTGTTCGGCCCAAAACTCCTCCAGCGGCGTCACAGCCTCCGCATCGTCGGCCAGCGCTGCTGCCAACTTCTCCAGACGCCCAGCAATCAACCATCCTCTTCCCAGTCTGCCGTACTGGCCGTCGCGTCTTCCCAGTATGCCGACAGACACGAAATTCGCGTTGCGCTCCTCTGCGCTTGCATCTCCGCGAGCGAACGCGCTGAGGCCGGCATAGCCCTCATGCGTGAAGTAGACGAGGTCAGATTGAAGCGAGTGTAAGCCCGAGGGCAGCGACTTGTATTCTACCGCGTTCTCAAGGGGTATGTCGCATGTTGTGCGCTTCCATGCGATTGTGTAGCTGCGAGCTGTCAGCCGTCGAGTTCATCGAGATCCGGCGCAATACATACCCAACTTTCTTGTCGAATCTAATAAGAAATAGCGCTTCAATGCGCGGTGTTTCACTGTCGCTCACGTCGACATCTGTCGCGCTCGAATGTGTCGAGGCAGACATGGTGGTGGGCGGACAAGCCGCGTGCGTCGTCGTTGACAGTGGCGGCGCGGGCGGAGGTGATGCAAGCCCACCGTTGCGACATCCATGCACCATGATCTCACTCAAGCATTCACCAATACTCAGGGTAACAATGAATCGTGTCAGGACTTGTATTGAACGTTGTGAAGCTTTTCATTGGTATCTAAGATCCTACACACCATCTACATCTACTGCAACATACCCTCAAGACTCTCACCCAGCACCTCCTCAACCTGGCTGATCCACCTCTGCGTCTCCCTCTCCACCATCTCATCATCGTCTTCCCTAAGCTCACTAATGAACGGCAACATCTCCGGTAGCAAGCCCAGCCACTCCTCTCCCAATCTTCCTGTAAGACTCTGTTCACACTTGACCGTCGCCAGGCGCGTAGAAGCAGAGTCGGAGCGCATGTAGCGTAGTAGTATGGTGTTGAGCTCGCGATGGTTGTCGAGCGAGGACGAAGATGATGCGGCGAGATCTGTGATTGTGGGGATTACGTCGGCCGTAATCTCGTCTGCGGCGGACATGTTGAGGAGGTTCACGAGTGGCCCGAGGATGGTGCCGTAGTGTGATGGGGCTTGCCAGAAGGCGTCCTGGTCGTGCTGGAAAGACTTCTGTAGCGCGCCTAATACACCGCTTCGGAGCCCAGAGTCTGCGTCGTCGCCTGCAAGTGATTCGAGAAGCTTCGCAGCGTGCTCGATCATGTAGCTCGAGTAGCTTGTGACGATAGACTTGAACTTCTCGAAAAATGCTGCGAGGAACCTGTAGAAGGTGATGGCGTATTCTGGTGTCGCACCTGTCGGTCCTTCTTGCTCCACAAGCTGTACGAAGAAGGGGCGGAAGGTTGCGTCGTTGAGCTTCAGGACCATGGCAAGTGCAGAGTCGACGAGCGTGCCGTCCAACTGCTCAATCTCTTCATCGTCGAATTCTTGCTCAGTTTGCGAGTCGATTGCATGTCTAAGCTTGAATAGCTGAAGGAGCAGGCTGAACAAGGTGGAGCTAGCCTTGATCAACTTCGACTTGCTTTGTACATCGACAGTAAGACCCAATAGTTCCAGGTGCTCGGCACAAGCATTGAAGCCTTGCGATATGGCGTCTGCCCAGGTTGACTTAATAGCCGCAAACGTCTCCTGTGCGCTGAGGTGTTCCGAAACACTCTGATAGAAAGTTCGGCGACTCTCGTCGCAAGATTCCTCAAGATCCTCAGCCGCCGACTGGTGCGATAATCGAAGAGCGGTTTCCAGATGTTCTCGAGAGAACATGTAACCCAGCCGTTCGATGATGTTTGACAGGAGAGTGTACACAGCATTGTGCAACCCCGTTTTACTTCCATTGATGGCCTCTGCTAAGTATTCGAAAGCTGTCGGGAGCACAACAGGCAGAAGTGAGATAGCCTCATCTTCAAGGACGTCCACAACAGAAGTGAGGCACACTAGTGACAATATGCGAATAGTATCGTCGTTACTCGAGAGCGCTTGCGATCCAGATATTGTCAGGGCCACAGACGCAACAGCCGAAGGATCCTTTTTGCCGAACCGGTCAACAATCTGGTCAATGCAGCTGATGGAAACAATCTTTGCGTCCCTCTCGTGTGATTGCTGTAGCACATGCTCGACACTAGGTAGGAATGACATGAGTGCAGAGACGGACTTCTTGTCGTTTTGCTTGGCACTTCGAGCTCGTACCTCGACCGACTTGATGGCCGCCACTTGGACGTGAGAATCAGTGTTCGCGAGTAGCAGCTCAGCGGACTTGATGAGATCAGTCGTAGGTAGGAGATCCAGGCATCTTGCGAGCACGGTACTGCAGCCAGCGTATAGTTTGGGGGATAATGCAACTTTAGGTTTCTTCGAAAGCTGGATGGTCTTTTCGACAATGCCCGCAAACACTTGCCGTGGCCTGGCAGGATCTTCTCTGCGTCGGAAAGCCCTGGTAACGTGGTCTTTTAGATCTTTGTCAACCGCGAGGTCTGCTAGTGACGCCAAAAGGTCCCTGATGGCAGTCTCTACCTGAGCCTCGGTTTTGTCGTTGAGTCCGAAAAGCACATCAGAGACATGACGCTTCGGTCCAGCCGCGTCAATGACCAAGTCGAGATAGCCATTGAATGCATCAAGGGTGTGGACAGGCTCGAAGACCAAAAGCAGCTCAGTGGAAAATCGGCGTTGGGTTTTTCCGTTGTGATACCTGTCCGCAAGCAATGCAACAATGGCTGAAAGGGAATCCTCGGGACCGAGTGTTCGAGCGAGCTCCGAGAAGAGTTTTAGGCGACGGTGTAGCGGTATATGCTCAAAAGCAGCGGTAAAACTCAGTAGTAGATCAGAGACGCCTGTGAGGAAATTCTTGTGCTTCGAGCGAAGCGACGCTGCCAGTTGTGGTACCACGCGCGAGATTGTCTACACTATGTCAACAAATTTTTACACATACGCCACCATCGGACGTACCTTGTCAACGACCTGCGCGGAATAGTCGTCTTGTTGGCGGAGCAGAGTAGATCCGATGAATGTGAAAACGGGCATCAGATTGTGCAAGATGAGCTCAGGCACCCAAGATGCCAGATTGGCGATCAACAGCAACGCGCCATTTTGCACTTGTGGGCTTGTAGAATGTCGAATGCAGTCGATGAGCAGGTCGGCTCGAACAGCGGACTCATACTCGGTGGTGTTTGCTTGTTGCTACCCAAAGTTAGCAGACGCTAGGGAGAAGGACCTGATGTCATGAACCTACTCTTAGAGTGTCAACGATTGGTGTCAGTGATGACAAGATAATACTCTGCAAATACACCAACTCTGACCCCGACTGTTGTCTGAGTGGTTGAAGGTCGCCAAACACATTGAACAGGCTCCTGAACAGCGCCGGGTGATCCCCAGGATTCGAGCTTTCGATAAGCTCGAGCACCAGAGTCAACTTTCGCAGCAGTCGTTGGACTTCATCCTGTGAAGACAACTCGACCCGCGCCATTTCATTTCGGCTGGTTCGTCGCCTCTTCTTTGCTGGCGGACCTTCCGGCATCGTGACTGCTGCAGGCACGCTCTCGAGGAATGTAACGAGCGTGGCTGAGTCGAGGGTTGCGTTCCGTAGTGTCTCAATTGCTCGTTCTTTTCGATGTTTGTCATAGACGTCGTTACTTTCGCTAAACGACAACTGCAGTAGAGTCTGGGCGAGGGACAACTTCGGCTCAGGCTTCATCTTCGGCCAGAACGCTGATATATGGTCGAACGCAGCATCGACCAGCCCGGCACGATCCTTACTCAGATCTCCGGAAACAATGTCGTTGAGTAGTTGTACGCTCTTGGCTTCTTTAGCAATCAACGTGCTCAGATATGCTCGCTCCATGTCTGGTAGAACGACACTTTCGTCGGTGCAGGCTGTGGCAACATCTACTGAAGAGAGACTGCACCATTGACGAACGAGCGGTAGTATGGTGTGGCTGCGAACAGCATCCGAAATCTTGCCCGAGAACCTGAAGACGGGGAAAAGAATTCGCTGAACACGTAACAGAGGGGTAAGACTGGTGTGACTGGCCAAGAAAGAGAGAATCGAGGTTCTTGTTTGCGACTTGAGCCCCTGCTTGGTATGGTCCTTCGACTTCTGAGATCCTTCCAGAGTGTCTCGTAGTGCAGTAATGGCAAAGCTTGCATCCATGACGCTCTCTTCGAGCATGGGCACCAGAACGGCAGTAAGCAGGCTTGATGCATCCTCGCTTTTCAGTGCTGCAATCTTGCTGGAGGCTTTGCCATACATGTCTGGAATGCCCCATGTCGCTGTTTTCGACTTTGAGACGTTCGAGGAGGCACTGATGCATCCAGCTGCAGCACGCCGCACAAGGGGTGATGGGTCCGCCAGAGCTGAAATGAGGTATGGAACCAGATTTTGCAAATCTTCGGCGCCTTCTGCTCCCTTGATTGTGGTCGTTGCAGCGCGGAGAGCAGCAACGCGGGTGGGTGTTGATCGTGCGCTGCACCACAGACGAGCCAAAAAGCTGAAGTATACGCATTGTTGCAGAGCGCTCTTTTGGTGGAGAGCGTCCGAGGCAAGGAATTGCCTGGCCCTTGAATGCTTGCCCTTGTGGACCGATAACGTCTGCTCGAAGGCATTGGCAACCTCGTCGAAGTTCTCGGATGCGTCTCCCTCCAAGAAGCTTTTCACTGTAACGTCGGGACACCGTGTTGTCTGCGCCCCTTCCTCATTTGAGTCATCGTCAATGTCTAGCATTTCCTCATCATCGGTGTCAAAGTCGACAGGTTGCGCAGCTTCTGACCTGTCCTGAATAGCAAGACCCAGCGACTCCAGCTCAACCTCATTGGACTTGGCGGCACCACGCATAACGTCCAAGAAGTACGGCGTCTCTGTGAGCTTTGCGGCGATTTCGAGCAGGTGTCCGCGCTCCTCAGATCCAGGGGCGCAATCTCGAATCAGGGTGACCAGGGTGGATAGCGCTGTGCGGGTATGCGACTCGAGAAGCAGACCTGATGCCATGATGTCTTGAAAGATGGTGCTCTGCTCATCAGAACGCGCGATGTCCGCAAGAGCGCCCAACGCGCAGCCCAAAGAAAGACGCTGGACGCGACATTGTTTCGAGATTAGTACCAGCTTCTGTGAGATGTGGGGTATGGCTAGGAGCTTCTTGTATACCCGAGCCGGAATCTGTGCGGGTGATCTCTGCTCTGCAACGACAGCCAGACACTGGAGGCATGCATTCATGGTCTCTTCGTCATGGGCGAGGACTACAGCCTCCATAAGGCCGTCCAGCACCTTATCGCCGAGTTCGCCCCGTCCGGCCAGAACGGTGACGATGGTGTAGCATGCGGCAACGGTTTCTGCGCCATGCCTTGACCGCATGCAGCTGTTCAATACGGGCAGCACTCTCAGCACCAGCTCTTCCGTCTTCTGAGCTTGGATGTCTCTCCTCCCAGAGCTTGTGTTCTCCAGCATGCCGAATACGGCTTCGGCGGTGATGCTTGACCAGAACGATATCATATGCGACCCCTGGTGGCCTGCTTGCACTAGCTTGATCGTGTACGTCTGAAGGGCATCGAAGAAAGCGGGCGTGTTGACAGCGGTGTATACGATGGTTCGCCGTGGCGGGTTCGTGGGCGACTGGATGTATGGGTGGAGGAAGCGTAGTGATGGCGGCGGTTGTGACGGTAGGATGGAGAGGAGGGCGGTGAATTGCTGGGTGCCATGGTATGGTAGATATGTCAATGCTAGACACTCTGTATTGTATTCGTGTACTCTGTCGCATGTCAGCATCCAGTCATGATCCTGTCGCAGCATGGCACAGTACGTACTTGAACCGTCTAACGAGCCACTCGACCGCCTTTTGCGCAGGCTTGAGCAGCAATTTGGGGCCAACCAATGTGATGAATGCCTCGAGTACAGCATTCAGCCTCTTGTTCTCCTCCTTGTTCATCTGCGTCCTGTCCTCGACCTTGCTCTGCTCGCTGAACAAGCTCTTGGAAAAGTGCAGAAATCGTGAATCGAGCGCGCACAGATCCCGGTATCCTTCGTAGCATAAAAGGTAGACGTTTTCGAATGACTGTGACGCGGCAACCTTGGGTTCGAAGAGGAGCGATTTTCCATGCGCCGACTTTTGCGCCTTGAGGTCGAGCTGGTGGGTGCTCGATGCAGCAATCTGCGCGAGCTGCTTCTGGAGCGCCGACGCCATGGCGCAAAGCTTTTGAGCTGTGTATTGGATTGTTGATGGTTATTTTGAGGTCCCAGGAGCCATCGGACGCTTAGAAACGGCGTGGTAGTTGTCGCGGCGGGTTTGAACTATGTGACGAGCATTCGTGCAGTCCCCAAAACTTTTCGCATATTCCATCTGGCGCTAGCTACGGTGCGCCGATCGTGCCTGACTGCTGGATTTGCGGACCTCCGAGCCACACGTGCACCGCTCCTTCACCTTTCCAGCAACACGCAGGAATCATATTAATCCCCGCCCATTCTTCCTGGCGTACGGCT
>Ga0210040_10010407_pt1 | contig 10669 bp, 9 predicted proteins | sample CryGeyCG12114_NA_FD_185462 | JGI IMG/M metagenome (GOLD analysis project Ga0210040, IMG submission 185462) | Groundwater microbial communities from aquifer - Crystal Geyser CG19_WC_8/21/14_NA (SPAdes) (version 2) | ecosystem: Environmental > Aquatic > Deep subsurface > Groundwater | place: USA...
TCCGCTGGACGGGCCGCGGGCCTTCACCCGCTATACCTGGCTGGACAGCTGGCGTTAGAGGCGGCGGAGCACCGCCTCGCCCACCTCGGCCGTACCTGCGCTGCCGCCAAGGTCCGCGCCCATGATGCCATCAGCCAGCACCGCCGCCACCGCCGCCTCGATCCCGGCAGCTTCCGCCTCCATTCCCAGGGAGTGGCGCAGCAGCATGGCGAGGCTCAGGATCATGGCCAGGGGGTTGGCCTTGCCCTGCCCGGCGATGTCTGGCGCGCTGCCATGGATCGGCTCGAACAGGCCAGCCGTGCCATGCGCCGTCTGCCGTTCACCCAGGGCTGCACTGGCGAGCAGCCCGATGGAGCCGACGCACATGCTGGCCTGATCGGACAGGATGTCGCCGAACAGATTGCCGGTCACCACCACGTCGAACTGGCCGGGATTGCGCACCAGCTGCATCGCAGCATTGTCGACATACATGTGGGTGAGTTCCACCTGCGGATACTCGGCGGAAACCTCGATCACCACGTCGCGCCACAGCTGGCTGGTTTCCAGCACGTTGGCCTTGTCCACGCTGCACAGCCGGCCGGAACGCCCCTGCGCCGCGCGGAAGGCGACATGGGCGATCCGGCGCACCTCGTCCTCGGCATAGGACATCAGGTCGAAGCCTTGCCGCCGGCCATCGTCCAGCCGGCGGATCGCCTTCTCGCCGAAATAGACGTCGCCATTCAGCTCCCGCACGATCAGCAGGTCGATCGCGCCCGCCACTTCGGGCCGCAGCGCGCTCAGCTTCTCCAGCCCGGCGAACATCTTGGCGGGCCGCAGATTGGCGAACAGCCCCAGCGCCTGGCGCAGGCCCAGAATCGCCTGTTCGGGGCGCAGGTGCCGTTCCAAATTGTCGCAGGCCGGATCGCCCACCGCGCCGAACAGGATCGCGTCTGCCTCCTGCGCCAGCGCCAATGTCTCCGGCGGCAGCGGATGGCCGTGGCGGCGATAGGCCGCGCCGCCCACATCGGCGGTCGCCACTTCCACCTGCGGCGCCACTGCGCGCAGCACTTCCAGCGCCTGGGCCATGATCTCGGGGCCGATCCCGTCTCCGGGCAGGCAGGCAATCTTCATCTATTCCATCCTGAGCAGCAGGGTGACGAGGCGCGTGCGCGCGGCCATAACATCGCCGCGCCGGTCGGCAAGCAGGTAGCGGGCGATGGCCGGGCCGAGCCGGTCCAGTGCCGCCAAGGTTGCGGCGAAATCGCCGGCAGCGGGCGCCTCGCCACCAAAGCCGAGCTCGCGCAGCACCAGCGTTTCGTAAGCGACCAGCCCGCCTGCCCACTCGCGCGCGGACGGGGCGTTGGCGATCGCATCGAGCAGTCCGCCGAGGCCGGCGAACAGCGGTGGGTAAGGCTGGCGTTCGGGCAGCACGGTGGCCGTGAAGGCGGTCACCCAGCCGATCGCTGCGGCGGGCAGCGGCTCCCCCAGCAGCGCCCCGCGGCTGCGCACCAGTTCCAGCGTGGCAAAGGGCAACTGGCTGTCCCCACGCGACGCCAGTTGCACATCCACCTGGTTGCCCGGGATCACCACCGGCCGCAGGTGCCGCCCGCGCCCGCCTGCAACATAGGCGGCGACCATGCCGTATCGCTCCGTCAGCAGCCGCGCGATCACCGCCGTCTCGCCATGGTGGCGCGCGGCGAGCAGGATGGCGGGCATTCGAACGTGCATGGGCCCAGCGATGGCGTGCGCACGGGCGCGGGGCAAGGGCGCGCTTACCGCAAGCCAACCGGGCAATTCGCCGCTATGGCCCGCTCATGCTCCGCCTGCTGCTCCTCGCTTTCGCTTTGCTGCCGTTCACCGTCCACGCGCAGGACCGCCCGCTCCGCGACATGGAACCCGCCCGTCCCAACGAGACCGACACGCCATCCACGATCGATGCCGGGCACGTGCAGTTCGAGATCGGCGCACTCGACATCAGCCGTGAACGAGAGCGCGGCGAAGATGCGCGCGAATGGAGCGTGGGCGAAATCGCCATGCGCGTGGGCGTGCTGGACAATCTGGAGCTTGCCGTCACCTTCCAGCCGCATATCGGCCAAAGCGAGCGGATCGGCCAGGCGCGACAGAGCGCGACCGGGTTCGGCGACGTCATCGTCGGCGCCAAGGTCAATCTGTGGGGCAATGAGGGCGACACCGCCACTGCCCTTACCATCCGCCCGCAACTGACGCTGCCGACCGCGGCGGGCGACCTGGGCGCCGGGCAGGTCGAGGCAAGCATCGCCCTGCCCTTCACCGCCACCCTGCCGGCGGGCTTCGGCCTCAGCCTGCAACCCACCCTTTCCCGCCAGGCGGCACAGGACAACGACGGCACGGTCACCGGCTATCGTGCGGCGGCGGCGCTCGACCACGACGTCGGCGCCGCCAATCTGTTCGCCGAATATGTGTGGGAGGATACCGGAGAGAGCGGGCAGCCTGCGTCACAGGTGCTGAACCTTGGCGGGACCGCGCAGGTCACCGGCAATCTGGTGCTGGATGCCGCGGTCGGCATCGGCCTGAATGCCGGGGCCGACGATCTGCGCTTCCTGACCGGGGCAAGCGTGCGGTTCTGAGGGCAGGTTCGGCGAGCGGGCGCGTGGACGCGAGCCGCCGGGGCACGCAACCGCGTCGCACTTCTGCTCAGCGCGGGACGAAGCCCGTTTCGGTCAGTTCCATGGCGTCTAGGTCCAGGCCGGAGGCGCGAGCGCCCTGACGTATTGCCTGCTGCAGTTGCGGCATCTGTTCCGGCTGCTGCTTCGCGCTGTCGATCATGCCGTCGATCATCGCCGCCTGGATCCACATCGCTTCCGCCATCTCCTGCTTCTGCGCATCGGTCGCCTCCGCAATATGCGGCGTGGCGGCTAGCGCTTCATGCGCTTGCGCTTGCACCGCCTGCATCTCACCATGGGTGAACGTGCGGTTGGAGCCTTGCGCGCCTTCCCATGCCGACATCCACCAGAAGGCGTAGGCATCGCCCAAATTCTCGACAGAATAGCCATAGGGCGCAAGGGCAGCCGACATCTGCGCGAAGATGTCGCTGCTGGCGAATAGCTGCTCCATAGCATCCGCGCCCTCCGCGTCGCTTACGCGAGCCGCGCTGACGAAGGCAGCAAGGTTCGCGCGGCTGCGCTGCGGCGAGGCGGCGTAGCGCAGATCAGCGCGTGGCGCTGGCGAGCGGTCGGCGCCGCCCGCGGCAGCCTGCCGATCGCCGCCGGCACTGCGATCAGGCGCATCGTCGCCCTCGCTCACTCCGGGACATCGTCCAGCGGGGCAGGGGTTCAGCACGACCGGCTGCATGATGGCAGCAGTATCGAACCACATCTGCGACCTGGCCGGTGCCGCACCGAACAGCGCGAAGACGACAAGAACGGGCGCCAGCAGACAGCAATTGCGCAACGTAGTTCCTTTCGAACGACTCAGCCTCTTCACCGCACTTTCAACCCGTTCCATGACAGTTCGGGTACGAAGGCTCGGGCGCCGAAACCGTCCTACCGCCGGGCGGGCCGCCGCAGATCCAGCGTCAACGGGAACTCGCCGCCTGCTTCTGCGGCGGGCATCTCCACCAGCCCCGGCGTATGGCCATGGTCCAGGAAGCGTGCCTTGCGCCGGCTCTCCGCCTCGTAGGAGTTGATCGGCACGTCGTCATAGGCGCGACCGCCGGGATGGGCGACGTGGTAGACGCAGCCTCCCAGCGAACGTCCGTTCCACGTGTCCAGCACGTCGAAGGTCAGCGGCGGGTCGGCCGGCAGCAGCGGGTGCAGGCAGGAATGCGGCGCCCACGCCTTATAGCGCACGCCGCCGACCGCCTCGCCCGGCACTCCGGTCGGGTGCAGCGGCACGCGACGGCCGTTACAGGCGATCACGTGCCGACCGGGCACCAGCCCCTTGGCGCGCACCTGCAATCGTTCGGTGGAACTATCGACGTAACGCACCGTGCCGCCGATCGCGCCGGTTTCACCCAGCACGTTCCACGGCTCCAGCGCGTGGGAAATCTCAAGCTCCACGCCGCCGGCCTCCACGCTGCCATGCACGGGGAAGCGGAACTGGCGCTGCGCCTCGAACCATTGCGGATCGAAATCATAGCCGGCGCGGCGCAGATCGCCCAGCACCTCCGTGAAATCGGCCCAGCAGAAATGGGGCAGCAGGAAGCGGTCGTGTAGCGCCGTGCCCCAGCGCACCAGATCGCCATCCTGCGGCTCGCGCCAGAACCAGGCGGTCAGGGCGCGCAGCAGCAATTGCTGCGCCACGCTCATCCTGGCGTCCGGCGGCATCTCGAACCCGCGGAATTCGACCAGTCCCAACCGCCCGGTCGGGCCATCCGGCGAATAGAGCTTGTCGATGCAAATCTCGGTCCGGTGGGTGTTGCCGGTGACATCCACCAGCATGTTGCGGAACAGGATGTCCACGACCCACGGGAAATGGTTCGGCTGGTCCGGACCCGGCACCTGCCCCAGCGCGATCTCCAGCTCGTACAGGCTGTCATGCCGCGCCTCGTCGATCCGCGGCGCCTGGCTGGTGGGGCCGATGAACAGGCCGGAAAACAGGTAGCTGAGCGACGGGTGCCGCTGCCAGTACAGCACGAAGCTTTTCAGCAGATCGGGCCGGCGGATGAAGGCGCTGTCGGGGAAGGTCGCGCCGCCCAGCACGATATGGTTGCCGCCTCCGGTGCCGACCGAGCGGCCGTCCACCATGAACTTGTCGGCCGTCAGCCCGCATTCGCGCGCAGCGTCGTAGAGCTGCGTGGTGATGTCGGTCACCTCGGCAAAGCTGGATGCCGGGTGGATGTTGACCTCGATCACGCCGGGATCGGGCGTCACCTTCAACACATTGATGCGCGGGTCGGGCGGCGGGGGATAGCCTTCGATGCGCACCGGCAGGCCCATGCGCTTCGCCGTCGCTTCGATCTCGGCCACAAGCTCGAGGAAGTCCTCCATCGCCTCCATCGGCGGGACGAACACCGACAGGTAGGAACCGCGCGCCTCCACCGTCATGGCGGTGCGCACCGCGCCCTCGATGATGCGCTGCTCGACCAGTTCCTGCTGGTTGCCGCCCGCGCCCTCGACCCGCTCGACGCGCTGGTTGGCCGGTTGCTCGCGGCTGCCCTCGCCCAACGCGACGGCCTGCGCCCGGTAATCGGCCAGCGGCGCGGCGGCATCGGTGGTGACGCGCGGGTGGATGTAGGGATAGTCCGACTTGCCGACATGCGGCAGGCTGCCCAGCGGCAGGCGGTAGCCGAGGCTGGCATCGCCCGGCACCGCGAACAGCGCCTCGCGCCGCACGCTCCACTGCTCGCTCTTCCACTTGGCTGTCTTCGTCGGCTCCGCGTTCCAGCGCTGGATCGGCAGCACGAAGCCGACCGGATTGGTCAGGCCGCGGCTGAAGGTGCGCACGATGCGGGCGCGTTCCTCCGGATCGTCGATCTTGGGATCGGCCGGCGTGACGTTGACCGGCAGCTCGCCCTCGCGCTCGATCCAGCGGGCCGGGTCCTCGTAGACCGGGCGCACATAGTCGGCGGACAGGCCCAGGCCGCTGGCCGCCTGCTCCAGGAACGCTTCCGCCTCGGCTGCGCCCAGCGCGCCTTGGACAATCTCATTTTCGCCGGCCAGCTCCCCGCCGGGATCGGACGCAATCAGCGCCTCGTCCTGCCACAAGGGCACCCCGTCCTTGCGCCAGTAGAGCGAGAAGCCCCAGCGCGGCAGGCTCTCGCCCGGATACCACTTGCCCTGCCCGTGATGCAGCAGCGCACCGGGCGCGAAGCGCCGGCGCAGGTCGCGGATCAGCTTGTCGGCATAGGCAGCCTTGGTCGGGCCGACGGCCTCGCCGTTCCATTCGGGCGCTTCAGGATCGTCGGCGGCGACAAAGGTCGGTTCCCCGCCCATGGTCAGGCGGACGTCCTGCGCCTGCAGGTCGGCATCGACCTTTGCGCCCAGCGCCAGCAGCGCATCCCAGCGGGCATCGGTGAACGGCTTGGTGATGCGCACCGCCTCGTGCACGCGGTCGACCCGCATGGCGAATTCGAACTCGGTCTGCGCGGGCTCCAGCAGCGCGCCCGAAACCGGTGCGGCAGAGCTGTAATGCGGGGTGGCGGCAAGGGGAATGTGCCCCTCCCCCGCGAACAGCCCGCTGGTCGGGTCGAGGCCGATCCACCCGGCACCGGGGACATAGACCTCGGCCCAGGCATGCAGGTCGGTGAAATCTTCCGCCGGGCCCTTGGGCCCTTCCACCGGCTCCACATCGGCCTTCATCTGGATCAGGTAGCCGGAGACGAACCGCGCGGCATAGCCCAGCCGTCGCAGCACGGTGACCAGCAGCCAGCCCGAATCGCGGCAGCTGCCGGTGCCCAGCGTCAGCGATTCCTCCGGCGTCTGTACGCCTTCCTCCATGCGCACCGTGTAGCCGATGCGCATCATGACCGCCTGGTTCAGCGCGACGAGGAAGTCGATCGTGCGCCCCTGCCAGCCGCGGAACTGCGCCACCAGATCATCGACCAGCGGCCCCGCAGGCTCCGCCGTGAAATAGGCGGCCAGTTCCCGGGCAAGCTGCGGATCGTAGGCGAAGGGAACGGTCTCCGCGCTTTCTTCCACGAAGAAGTCGAACGGGTTGATGACGGCGAGGTCCGCCAGCAGGTCCACCTGGAACGAGAAGTGGTCGACCTTCTCCGGAAAAACGATTCGCGCCAGCCAGTTGCCGTGCGGATCCTGCTGCCAGTTCAGGAAATGGCCCGCAGGTTCGATCTTCAGCGAGTAATTGGGGACGGCCGTGCGCGTATGCGGGGCCGGGCGCAGGCGGATCACCTGCGGCCCCAGACGGACGGGCCGGTCGTAGCGATACGACGTCGAGTGGTGCAGTGCGGCGCGGATCACGGGGAGGTTCTAGACCACTCGGCGACCATGGCAAGCGATGCGTCAGAAACCGTCGTTACCAAAGGTAACCCTCAGGTCACCAAAGGTAACCCAGTCGGGTTTTGACGCGGGCGGGCGCTCGCGCTATGCAAGATCCGGTTCAGCCACGCCGTCGTTTCGGCAGGCCGTGCCGTGGCGTTGCGTATTCGTTTACTCGGTTGACGCCGGGCGCGAATCGCCGTAAGCGCGCCCTTCATTCGCTTTATCGGGGACGAAAAACTGACAGGCCCGCACAATTCATGCGCGCCGGTCGGTCTCTTTTTGTTTGGGGCAGCGTCCCTTCCCTCGTGTCGGCGGATGCAATCGCGATGAGATAGGGACAGCGCGCCGTCCGGCCGCTGTCTCCTGTGGAGCATGGAGAAGACGTTTTGGCTCGTATTGCCGGGGTAAACATCCCCACCAACAAGCGCGTGATTGTCGCGCTGACCTACATTCATGGTATCGGTCCTACCACGGCGAAGGAAATCGCCGCCAAGCTGGGCATTGATGAGTCCCGCCGCGTGCAGGATCTGTCCGATGCCGAGGTGCTGCAGATCCGTGAGGCGATCGACGCCGACTACACGGTGGAAGGCGATCTGCGCCGGAACACGGCGATGAACATCAAGCGCCTGATGGATCTGGCCTGCTATCGCGGCCTGCGCCACCGCAAGGGCCTGCCCGTCCGCGGCCAGCGCACCCACACCAATGCCCGCACCCGCAAGGGCAAGGCCAAGCCGATCGCCGGCAAGAAGAAGTAAGCCTGCCGCGGCCGCCCGTCAGGGTTCCGGCCGCGCGCTTGCTTGTTTGAGACAGGACAGGACCTACCTATGGCACGCGAACCTCAGCGCATTCGTCGGCGGGAGCGCAAGAATATCTCTTCTGGCGTCGCGCATGTGAATGCCAGCTTCAACAATACCATGATCACCATCACCGATGCGCAGGGCAACGCGATCAGCTGGTCCTCGGCCGGCACGATGGGCTTCAAGGGCAGCCGCAAGTCGACGCCCTATGCCGCCCAGGTTGCCGCTGATGATGCCGGCAAGAAAGCTGCCGAGCACGGCGTGCGCACACTGGAAGTGGAGATCAAGGGGCCGGGATCCGGTCGCGAAAGCGCGCTGCGCGCGCTGCAGGCGGTGGGTTTCACCATCACCTCCATCCGCGATGTGACCCCGATCCCGCATAACGGCGTGCGCCCGTCCAAGCGTCGCCGCGTCTGATCGAACGGCCCGGTGCGCATCCCTTGCAGGATGTGCGCTGGGCCGTGTTCTTCGCGACCGTCGCGCGCGCCTGTGATCGAGGCGCACGCGGCCCTCGCTGCCCGCATCTGACCTTTTAGGGGAAGTCCATGTCCGTCAATATGAAGAACTGGCAGGAACTCAAGAAACCCAGCAGCCTCGACATCAAGGGCATCGGTGACGCCCGCCGTCGCGCGACCTTCGTGGCAGAGCCGCTGGAGCGGGGCTTCGGCCTCACACTCGGCAATGCGCTGCGCCGGGTGCTCCTGTCCAGCCTTCAGGGTGCCGCCATCACCTCGATCCGGATCGAGAACGTGCTGCACGAATTCTCGTCGCTGGCCGGCGTGCGCGAGGACGTGACCGACATCGTCCTCAACGTGAAGCAGATCGCGCTGAAGATGGAGGGCGAAGGCCCCAAGCGCCTGCAGCTGTCCGCCACCGGCCCGGCCGAGGTGAAGGCCGGCGACATCGCCGTCACCGGCGACATCGAGGTGCTGAACAAGGACCTGGTGATCTGTCACCTGGACGAAGGCGCGACGCTCAACATGGAGCTGACCGCCGACGTGGGCAAGGGCTACGTTCCCGCGGTGGCGAACCGCCCGATCGACGCGCCCATTGGCCTGATCCCGATCGACTCGCTCTACTCGCCGATCCGCCAGGTCAGCTACAAGGTCGACAATGCCCGCGTCGGGCAGGAACTCGACTATGACAAGCTGAACCTGACGGTGGAAACCGACGGCACCGTCACGCCGGAAGACGCCGTGGCCTATGCCGCGCGGATCCTGCAGGACCAGCTGGCGCTGTTCGTCCACTTCGAGGATGGCATGCCGCAGCAGGCCGCGCCGATGGTCGGCGGGGTTTCCGTGCCGGCGGATGAGTCCGACACCAACCAGCTCAACCGTTACCTCCTCAAGAAGGTGGACGAGCTGGAGCTGTCGGTGCGTTCGGCCAACTGCCTGAAGAACGACAACATCATCTATATCGGCGATCTGGTGCAGAAGACCGAGGCGGAGATGCTGCGCACGCCGAATTTCGGCCGCAAGTCGCTGAACGAGATCAAGGAAGTGCTGTCCGGCATGGGCCTGCGCCTGGGCATGGACATCCCCGGCTGGCCGCCCGAGAATATCGAGGAAATGGCCAAGAAGCTGGAGCAGGAGCTGCTGGGCTAAGCTCCAGCAGCGGCCGCGCGGAGCTAAGCGACGTTTGCGCAGCAAACGGCAGCTTGGCTCCGAACAGCGGCCTGGCCAGCGGCGCAAAGCGCCGACGGGATCAACTCTCGTGGCGGTTGGCCGTTGGCGAAGCGCTAAAGTGACAGGGTGATCGGCAGCGACCCGATGAACAGCTGCCAGGACCGGGGTACCTTATACGGCCCCCTTACGAACGGAGTATAGAAGATGCGTCATGGTATTTCCGGCCGCAAGCTGCAGCGCAAGTCCGGCCACCGCGCCGCCCTGCTGCGCAACATGGCCGCCGCACTGATCAAGCACGAGCAGATCACCACCACGGTGCCCAAGGCCAAGGAACTGCGCCCCTATGTCGAGAAGCTGATCACGCTGGCCAAGCGTGGTGGCCTGTCCAACCGCCGTCTGGCCCATTCGCGGATGATGGACGAGACGCAGGAGCGCAAGCTGTTCGAGATCCTGGCCGAGCGCTATGCCGGCCGCGAGGGTGGTTACTGCCGCATCATCAAGGCCGGTTTCCGCGCCAGCGACGCAGCGCCGATGGCGATCATCGAACTGGTCGACCGCGACGTGGCCGCCAAGGGCCAGGACAGCGGCCCGGTCCAGACCGAAGAGGAATACGAAGCCGCCTGAGCTTCACCATAGCCGGATACAGAAAGGGGCGCCTTGCAAGGGCGCCCCTTTTTTATGCGGGTGGCCGGGGCGCTGCCCCGCCCCGTTACTCCCCTTCCGGCACGGCCGCCGCCACCGCCTCGACCGTCGCCGCCACCATTGTCTCGATCCCCTCCGCCGTGGGGTGGACGCGGTCCGGCTGGACCAGCGCAGGCCGGTTGTAGACGCTCTCCAGGAAGAACGGCACCAGCGCCGCCTCGTGCTCGCGGGCCAGATCGGGATAGATCGCGTCGAACGCCGCCACGTACTCCGCGCCCAGATTGGGCGGCGCGCGCAGGCCCATCAGCAGCACGGGGATGCCACGCGCGTCCAGCTTGTCGAGGATCGCCTGCAGATTGGCCCGCGTCTGCGCCGGCGGCAGCTGGCGCAGCAGATCGTTGCCGCCCAGTTCCACGATGGCGAGATCGGGCACCTGGGCTTCATTCGCCAGCACGAAGTCGAGCCGCTGCAGCCCGGCCTGTGTGGTATCGCCCGACACACCGGCATTGCTGACCCGCGCATTGATGCCGCGCGCGCGCAGCGCCACTTCCAGCCGCGCCGGATAGCTCTCGCCATCGGCCAGGCCGTATCCGGCGAACAGCGAATCGCCGAAGGCAAGGATGTGCCGCTCGGGCCCAGTGATGGAGGGCAGCGTGGCGTCCGCCATGTCTGTCGGTGTGGGGCTGGGCGCAGGCGCCGGTTCGCTGCC
>Ga0210040_10010408_pt1 | contig 10668 bp, 6 predicted proteins | sample CryGeyCG12114_NA_FD_185462 | JGI IMG/M metagenome (GOLD analysis project Ga0210040, IMG submission 185462) | Groundwater microbial communities from aquifer - Crystal Geyser CG19_WC_8/21/14_NA (SPAdes) (version 2) | ecosystem: Environmental > Aquatic > Deep subsurface > Groundwater | place: USA...
TTAGTTAGTTAGTTTTATACTGCACACGATTTATTTTCCCTTAGAGAACAACGGACTGTGAGTGAGATTGGATAACATTGTGGAAAACAATAATTTGTCGTCTAAAACTTTTGTCGTGCTTTAAACCTGTGTGTTGGAAAAAAATGCAAGTAAAGCAGGAATGAATTTTGTGTGAAAAAAGAAAACAAGAAAATCCTATTATCTGTTCTTTGCCTTGTTCATGCCTTCTCTTTTACTTATTCAGTGGTAACCCATCTCATCTTGACACACACAAGTATGTAGTACTCCCGGGTCAATAGCAATCGTTTTTACCCACTTCAGAAATCTCTCACTACAGCGCATTCAATTCTTCATTACGGCTCATACTAAAACTGAAACTAACTAACTTGCAATAAGAGACAGCCATTAGCAATAGATTTCCGGAAGACATTACGTGAGCATCTAACGTTCATCAATTTTCCTTTTACTCAATTACAAAGAAATCCTAATGCATTTTGCTTTTGTCAGTCCGACGCAATTGTCAATCAATAAATCCATTGACACTTAATTTTTAAAGGAACACATACACTAACGGAAATCTTATGACAAGATACGCTCAAAGTTTGCACACTACCTCCCATTACATGTGCACTTACTGAGAGTTACAAAAACATTGCTTAGGTGGCTTAGAATTTGTTTGAAAACGGTTGAGTACCGATAGGAGCAAGTTTCTGGCCAGACAGGGATTTATGTGCACCACTTCAAACTTATTCACATGTCTTGGCCAAAGAGAAAGTTTCATACTATTATTTGGTCCCTGTGCCAGTGAGCTCTAGTTGGAAAAAGTAGAAAAACAAAGTCAACTCAGGCAGTACATGCTAGAGATGGGTAGCGTGAGCATATGATTTGTAGAATGTACATATGCAGCTAGTTAGTTTGTAATAATTAATTTAATCACCGATTCCACATACGTAGTACATAATGAGCCGACTCTATAGCCAGATTCAATATTGTTTTTTAGGGAGTTAGTTCGTACGCATGTACATATATGGAACCCATATTTTGAACGAGTGTGTATACTGGAGAACAAAGAAAGGAAAATGTACAAAGTATGGATATAAAATGGATGCCAAAGAGAAAGTATATAGTTTGTATGGGTGAAAAGTTGAGGTTGTAGGCTGATTGCCAAAGACTCTTCGGTGGTTTTGTTTGGTTTCTCAGATTTCCTTCATTTCATTCACCAGCCTCATTTGGATTTTCATGCATCCCTGCATGTTCATCAGATGATCATATTCGGAGTTTCTGTTTTCAGCCAGTCAGTCAGTCAGGGTAACATTATATTGCGAAACAAATTGTGCATCTAAAAAGTTATGGGGGCAGTTCAAAAGGATGGTCCATAAACTTGTGAATTGAATCACAGAGGTTCCCTTTCTTACTTTGTATTATGTATGTGGCTAAGTGGTTAACTGGGAATCATCCGTTGTTTTATGACACAAAAATTGTGTCCCTATAGCCCCTTTTTGTGATTATTATTTCCCTCTATAAATTGAGTGGTAAACAACTTTTATAAGCCGAAGTTGTACACAAAACCAAAAGAGCTTTGATTTAATAATAGTAATAGTAATGCTAAACATTAGCTAAACTTTTATGCATACTGCTAAAGTGCAACAATAAGATCACTTAAATCCTCACTCCAAAGCTTAAAATATTTTCATTTTATTTCAAAAAGCTTGCTTTTTCCCATTTTCTGATAATTTTGCATCAAAAGGTTTTCAAACTAGAATTAAAAAATTCGCAGCATACTTGCATTATATTATTTTGATGGGGTAAAAGTTGTTAGGAATAACCTAGTGTTACAGGATCATGAAAACGGTCATCTTCGTTGGCACCATTTCGGGCTCTCTCTGGTCATATCTTGATCGTCATGTCTTTCTCCTTTGCATGTTTATGTCATATGTATGAGAAGAGGCATTTATCTGGAGGCAAATTGTTTTGACGAAAACCGAGCCTCACCAGGAAATGTCCTAGGCATGAATAAATTCATAAAATGAGGGTTATGTCCCCTTGCTCTGCATCAAGTCTAAAGGTGGGATAAAAACGAGATGTTTGTGTTGCCAATAATAAAAAATGTAATGCTTGATCCTGCTTCAAGTTTTATGACGAATTTTACGACCCATTTCTATCTTCAAGATGTATCGTTAACTTTCTGTACTTTATGCACACCCGAGTTCATAATAGATGATCAGCTCATATGCATGTTGTACAAACGGAGGGGGCTTATGGATACTAATAAAGATACAAATATGAGTAGGAAAAGTCATAAATTTAAACAGTTTGTTGTCCCAAATCTGTTTTCCCAGAATTAAAGGAAGGCACATGCCAAAAAGTTTAGAATCAAATGCAAAAGGTCGTGGAGAATTTTTTTGTGGCGATGAAAACTGTGGGTAACCGATTTTTTTAAATCATACTTTTTGAGCTCGTTATTTCTATCTAAAAGTGTGCAATTTTTTTACCGAGTAATCAATTTTCTTAAAAAGAATGTCAATTTATATGACAATAATCGACTTTGAAGTTATTTGCATACGCTGAGGAAATCACACACTTTAGCTTGACTGCCAAAGAGAAACAAATGATGAAACGGAAAGACTGTTCTTCAAATGTTTATAAGACTCACAATGAAATCAAACGTCAAATTTTGAGCACACCGGCTGAATACTTCTATACCTTTTTGTTTCCCAAGCACATCCTGTCAAGGGTGATAAATTCATTCACAGTGACTGTGTATGGCACATTCGTTTGTCATCTTTGCATGCACGAGATTTTGAATGAGCACCTGGACCATTTTTGACGAGTATAAAATTAATGCTCGGTACACACGAACCTATTTCGTTTTTCGGAGGTCGAAATGTCCTTCCAACCCTCAAAACGCCTCAAAATGTGCACTGAAATTTTAGGAATTATCACAAATACAGGAGTTCTCACTTTTTTCGCACAATGTTAAGCCAATAATTTATTCAATGAATATATATGCCAGCGTATATAATCACTAATGAGCATCAATGAGATAGCCTTGTGAAACAATCAAGAAAAAATGACCTCTGCAGTCCTTGAAAGACATTAGTAGTAACAATTTTTTCAATTTTTTCTTGTACCATGAAAACATTACTTTAGTTAAAGGGTTTCGCTGCTCAAGTTCTTCAAAGCAGAGCAGACAACAAAAAAAAAACTTAATGAGAAATACATCCTTAATGGAAAAAGTAGAAGAACCTGTTCCTTCACAACATTCCTTGTATGAATGACAAAGCGACAAAGTTTTCCGGACTTTTATCCATACATATTATAAATGAAATGAAAGTGGCTTTCTTCGTACATCCCGCATTTCCTCAACAAGAACAAAGTTGATACACTCATAATAATCATATATAAGATAAAAAAGTCTGAGAAAAATTAAACTCTTTGTATCCCGCATGAGATGAACAAAAGGACTGAGAAGAGTTAATGGGTATCCAAAAACGTGGAGAAAAGAGCATTACTTGTTTTACTGGTGATATAGAGCGTACAAGACAAAAGCCTGAGAATATATAAAGTTTTATAAGCTTCCTTGTGGGTGAATTCGGAGTACTTAAAAGGAATTTTCATTTGTTGAAATGAAAGTGGCAGCATGCATAAAAAAATGAGTACGAATCTGACTTTTGCAATTTTTTAGATAAAAACTTTCACAAATTCTAACCATGCATAATTTGAAGAAAGATATGAATACCAAAGACTTTTTTCTTACCACTCCTCTTCTTAGGATTACTTAGAAAGAAAAAACTTTTTCCTTTCATTTAATCTTGACTTGAGTAAAGGGAAATTGGAGATGACAGCCGAATATATACACAGTCAGAGGTGGTAATATTAATAAGAAATATAGTGCGCACCACATACTGTGTTCCCCCAGACCTTTTCATTTCAAATTTGTGTGATCTTTTATCTCCTTGCTTTGATAAAAACATTCTGTTAGTTCCAGCCCCCGTCTTGCTTGCTACATTTAAAGTTAACTTTACGTTTTGGCTAATTGGAAAACATACATATTGTGCGAGTGAATTTGACGAGCATGAGAATATTCCCGTCATTCTTTTTAGAGAAATGAAGAAATATTACGCATTCAGAAACATGGTTACCTTTTATGTCAACAAATTGAACAAGTTTCACCAACAAAGGTCAAAACTAAACTTGATTTGAAAAATACGAGTTTTTACCAACACAAAGCACAACAGCTCCAAAAGTAGCCCAAGAGATAACTTCATACTTCCATCCAAATTATAGTATGAGCTGTATACCAAAAGTGCATGCTATAACATCTACTTCTATAATACCAAGCCACAGAATATGTGAGTGAAAATTGTAATACTAATAAATAAATACGCTGCCAAAGAGGATGGTTAGAATTTCATCAAATTTGAAATATTGTTTCTCCCAACAGACATTTATTATGGGCCCATAGTTTTCGCTTGGATGCCAGTAAAGTGTGAGCCAATAAATGGGAACGGGCTTAAAACACAATGGTTAACCCAATGACATTTGTCACCACAGCCCATTAAAAATGTATATGACGGTGTATTATCACACGGTACATTTCCCTAATGTGAGTCTGTTGCCCAGTAGTAGGAAATTTGCTTGTAAATTTCATTTTTATTCTCCGCTGCAGGGACTGACCGGCTATACAAATGGAAAATAAATTTTGATTTAGAGACCCATTGTGTACGAGAAATGAGTAACTGGAGACTTCAAATAAGCGGTTAAAAGTTCAAGTGATCCTTACAGCACTCTTTTATATGCCTGATGCACAAACTTAGTTGAACCCAAACGGACTAAAAAATACACATTAGTTCTATTATTCTTATCTACACATGTACCCGTCCCATTCGATGGTCATATGAATCTTGAAAAGTTTGCACAAAAGACACTATCGACTATCCCTTTCCCAATCTACAGTCCTGAATAAAAACGTAGACCATACACGTGTAATTTTTCAACTTGGTATATTTATTAGTCATTTTCGGGAACTTGAACAATAGTTGGAGAAGTTGTGAATAGGTAGGTTCAAAAACACACAAAACCTCAATTTTTTTCATCCAGTGTACAAATGTTTCAAAAACATTATTTCACCAAGGTAGGAAGTTAGTTAGGAAATACCGGAAAAAATATCCATCCGTCCAAAAAACACACACCATGATATAAAACAATCCACAGTATTTACAAGTCATGCACCCGTATACAGATTATCTAGCTAACTATGTAAATATTATATACAATGCAATTCACAATATAATAGAGTTAGAAAAGGAAAAATTTATACGGTGCTTTCAATCTTATCAGGACTAATTGCCGTAGGATCAATTTCGCTGTTCTCCATTATAGCCATTTGGTGGACAGAAACCGGAGGTGGGGGTGGGGGCAATTCATTAGGGGAAAATTCATGATGCACCAAATGGTGGTGATGGTGATAGTGAGGTAAAGTCATAGTATTAGCCCCCCCTGGGGAACAATTGTTAGTGCCGCCTGGACTATTGCATGGGGCATTGTTGCTACTAGGACGGAATGAGCTCAGTCGGTCGCCCCGTCGTTGGAGTCGGGCGCCTCCCGGCCATTCTAGCGTGGCCGAATAGTTATGTTGAGGTGCATATGCTAAGTTTGAAGATGTGGAACTACTTGGACCACTGGCAGTCACCATTAGTTGCTCTTCGGCGGGCACCGCATGGACCACGTGACGTCTCAATGTAGAGCAATGGCTCATATTTGCGCTTCCTAGATTTTCTCCACCCTGAAAAAATTTGAATAAGAAAATATTGTGTTTATTGACCTCGTTAGGAGATACATTGTTATGAACTAGCTATATATAGTTCATAAATAGTAAGGGTACACCCGATGCCGTGTAAAGTCGTACATTTCTACGTGCGTAAATCTCCGAGCCAATCAGAGCAGACTTCCAACTTCTGCTTACTGATCTGATTGGCTGGGAGATTTACGCACGTAGAAATGTACGACTTTACACGGCATCGGGTGTACCCCTAGTGTATCGAATATTGTAAATGTTGTAGATTTTAAAAATGCCTTGAAAATATTATTATGCGATGACATGGATCAACAGAGATTGATGCGAACATGAAAAAGAGATGAAAGGTAAATTACAAAAAAGCACCATGCCGGGAGTGATGCATTACCTGCTATATTGTGATGGATCTGTATCACTCATATTTAATGTGCAAGGCAAAAGCCTTTCCCCTCACTCACTCATTACCGTACAAGGCACAATAGTAGATTTTTTCAAACATAAACAAAACTCATTTTACCCGTTTTTGAACAAAAATTTTTACACAAGTAACTCTAGTCAGCCTAAATACTAAGCGAAACTGATAGGGCAGATACGCTAAATTTTAAAAATTTTGGCGAATAAATTCGGGGGTGTAGGGTGTAGTACGGTGAATACTTTTTTAAATGTGTATAGAATAGAAAAGTATGAAATGTTGTAGCGATTAACCAAAGGCCATGCATCATACAAGAAAACCATGGGAGAAAGTGAAAGAGCCCTTGAGCTAACAATAAGTACAAGAGAAATGGGAACGATGAATGGATTGGTTGAAACAAAATTGTGATAGCCTTGTATAAACACACATCCTTTAACCAAAGAGCCATCTCAAGAGTACTCCATTGTTTTTGAATGAAGGGAAAAGCTTTCAGATTCACAGGCACCACTTGAATTAGTTATACTTGCCTACGCTTTGCACAGAACCGATCATGGAAACTAACAGCACTTCATATCAAAGCAAAGTCTGAGGCTAGCTTCAAGTGCATTCCATAGATAATGGCAATACACAAACTTTAGTATAGCATATTATCGATTCGAAAGCTTCCAGTCCCTACTGACAAAGTAAACCAAACTGTAAAATGTGTGACATAAATTGAGATCCCCTAAAATAGCTCACATAATACACGCAGTAAGAAAAAAGTTCATATTATTGCCATCTCACATACTTTTTGCATCCTGCTGCTTTTTATGAGCTTAACAATAACCATGATACTAGCGAATTTCATATTCAGTGTCATATACATATGTGAAATTTCTTTTCACCAATAGCAATAAAAATTGATACCAATTTTTGCCAATACAAATCATCATTTGTAACAATTGTTGCGAATATGGAGCAAACTAGGGACTCAATAGCTTATTTCTCCATAGAATCCACTATCATCAAAAGTCTAATATGCTTACCATATATGCGGGATTATTCTTCATCTCTTGCAAAGGGATGGCTCCGTACCGTAGAGTACAATAGCCAGACAAATTAGTGCCACTCAAGTGGGCTGGAGATGTATCTATTGTAGATATGTGCTGTAATTGCTGCCGCTTTCGGTAAACTTCCATTTCGTCAGAGTCTGTAAATCGATAAATTGTAGTCAGTGACTATAGTTATATAGTGCATGTGACACGAATATTGTGATCAACACAAAATTTTTGATAAAAGTGTTTTATAGTTAGTTAGTGTTTAGTTGCAAGCCGCATACAGAAACATTTGTGACTGGACACCGCTCTGGTCATTTCAGTTGAGTGGAGTCAAAGTCAAGTGAAAGTCAGGCAGACAGAGTAGAAATACTAAAAGCCTTTGAAGCCGCAGCTTCATATTTTTTACCTTGTGGAATGACATCGGGATTTTTCTCTTCGGACGAATCGCACAGTTGTGGCGACTCAACTTTGACAGGCGAATTAGCCGTCCGTTTTCCAACTTGTTCTTGTCGTCTGCGCCGTCTACGTCTTGAGCAGGATACTTTCAAAACGATCATTACTAATGTCATAATGATCACAGCAGCAATAATTCCTGCCAGAATGTTCATAGCTTGAGATCGATCCATATGGCCTCCATTGCGAGCCATGTCTGTGTAAAATATTCAATCAAATATAAATTAATATTCTGATTGGAACTCACTGGAAAGGAAAATTAATAATTTGTACCACAGAGAGACGTCTTAAGAGTAATTAAAACGGTTCTCAGGATATTGTTTTTTTACTTTGAAGTAACAGGTTCTCAAATGTACATAAAATTTACTATATATAATATCGTGAAAGTTCAGATTCAGAGAATGCTTCAAAAGTATTATCATATAGTTGGCTTAAGCCACGGTTTTCCCGGGAATAAAGGATAATGTTACTATGTGTAGTATGTTTAACTTTAAGTTAGACATACCATTTCCTCTGGTGAGAATTTTCTCAGGCAACCGCATCGTGTACACAGGAACTACACGAACTTCTGATTGTCCTTTGTTATTATAGGCGTATACATGGGCTGAGAATGAGAATCCTGGCTCTAACCCGATCACATGAAATGAAGAGCTTTCACTGGTTACATTAGTGACCAATGTTTTTGAGCGAGTCTCGTACAGCTCTAGGAAGAATTGTTGGGGGATTCCTCCGTTGAAACCTTCCATGCAGTGCAGGAAAAAGGAGTCTGTCGAATGATTTGCCACACTGCAATTGTGGACGGCATCAGGACGCCCTGTATGTGGTCACAAAAGCAGCATGAAAAAATGAGCAAAAGTACACGAATTTAGTTTGGGTTGGGAACCGTAATAATCCAAATTGAAACTTTTGCAACAAGCGTTCACAACTTTGGTTACCGTAGACAGTATAACAAAAGTATATTTAGCAAAAATACACTGTAATTTACGGCCTAATATCCTTACTCATCTGAAAAAACTGCACAAACTAAGCAAAAAGTAATGAAATTGCGAAATCTTCAACGGCGAAGGTGAGACACAAAAAAATCCTCTCAAACATAGTACATGATACTGCTATTTGCTATCACTATTCGTGTATTAAACATGGCATCATTGCACAAAATGAGTGACCCCTTTATTCTATGCTTTCCTTTCTAGTACAGAAATACGTGAATCACATAATTTGTGATCAGACAAACTAACTGAGCAAGTGCGCATCTAAAACCAAGACAATGCAATGCATGTATCACCTGCAGCAATTATATGATAGACACAAGGGACTCTCTGCTCTCCAATTTTGTTGCGTGCCCAACAGAGTAAAGTGCCATAGTCCAACTCTGTCATAGGCTTATACGTGACAATGCTCCGACTGCCCAGACTCCTATGCAAACAAATCCAATTATCATCCATCAATAGAAACAAATGTTTAACTTGAATAAGGTTTCACATTCCGCCAGCTCCTTTCATTCCCAACTAACTAGGAAAAGACAATGGACTTGTGTCAATAAATTAGGGAGCACATGTGAAAGGGAAAAGTTTGCATCTTTCCACAAACTCTACTAACTGCATATAATCCCTCGTTCATTTATTGAATTCCAAGTACAGCATCATCATTGTAAGTGAAAACGGAAATTTACGGAGGCAAATTCAGGATATACATTCCCATTATTGTGGGCCAAACAATAGGCGATTTGTTATCATTACTGGTCATTGTGTTGGCCTAATGGGCATCCAACTTGTTGTAAACATGGCCAAGATAATATCTATACAGCTGTGAACACAATGGTGAGCACATTTCAAAGGGAATCATAAAATTACACTCGCAAACATGTTGTTCCCTAGTTAGTTAGTTAGCTTTGTAGGTAGGTGGGCTACTGACTATGCTTTCACAATCGACAATCCCAATCATTTCATTGTTATCAATACGGACTGACTGGAATATTACACACTAACCTGTACCTAGACCCAGGGACATCAATGCTTTCTGCGGAATTGTTGAAAGTCCAGCGAAAGTCCACACGTGCTGGATTTGCATCCACATCACATGAGATGTTGGCATTCTCCAGTTTGGCCACACCGTGCACTCGCATTTGCTTGGGAGCACAGGCTGGAGAATCTGTGTAGTTGGTTTTAAAAGGCCATTTATGTATGGAATCCCATTTTTATTATAATCACTCCCATGTTATCCTTCAATTACTGCTTTTATTGCTTCTCGTTTACATTGAAATCATAAAATCCCACCAATTCACTTATAGGTGATCGTTTAATTTACTAACCAACCAACTAACCAACCAGCCCGAAATGTAAATACAACATATTGAATACAACGACTGTGTATCAGTATGTAACAAATAAATCTTTCATCAAATGCAACCCTGCACATGAGAATATATTGGTGATACTTTTTTTGGCTAAAAATGCATACTATATGAGCGAAAATGTGACTTACATAAAACATCGAGGAAAAAAGGTTGACTTTCCCCAATGCCTTCCTCATTGCTCCCAATGCATGTGTAGTTGCCAGCAGAGAGTCTCGTGACACGTTGAAGGACTAACGTTTGGTTCGTCATGATTACACCAGCGCTTATGTTTTGCGAAAGCAATTCATCCTGTCAGCATGAACCAGATTGAAAAAGTAATACAATCATCAGTCAGTCAGTCAGCAACACACACAACACAATATATATGAAAAGGGAAGTGGGGAAAAAATTCCCCATGTCTTGTCTTCTCCCCTGTCTGTCTATCAAGGCAAATAATGGCAACACAAAACTAACTTACTGACATACATGAAAAAATTCAAGGTGTGGCTACGTGATGAAGTGTCACAGACGGCATTGAAAGGTTTATGGATTTTGTCATGTTGACAGAAATATATAAGCAAAATGTTTTCATTCACTGATCAAAGTTAACATGATAGAAAAAAGGTAAAGCAAA
>Ga0210040_10010409_pt1 | contig 10668 bp, 14 predicted proteins | sample CryGeyCG12114_NA_FD_185462 | JGI IMG/M metagenome (GOLD analysis project Ga0210040, IMG submission 185462) | Groundwater microbial communities from aquifer - Crystal Geyser CG19_WC_8/21/14_NA (SPAdes) (version 2) | ecosystem: Environmental > Aquatic > Deep subsurface > Groundwater | place: USA...
GTGTGCGGAACAGTTGTGGTACAGCATCAGTACAGCACGGTAAACGAGGAAAAGATCGTCTTAATTGTGCAAAACTACATCATGGCTCCAAAACAACAAAATGTATGGTTCAACATAGATTTATAAACTTCATTCTAGAATGAAGAATGCATGAAAAAAATCCAAGCATACATTATTCATTGTTAGGTCAACTCTGGAAATTGAAAATATAAGAACCTGAATATGCGAAGTATAGGGAAACATTTTCAGGTATAATATTACAGGCGCTCTTTAAGTAATCTTAACCTATTGTATAAAAAGTATGTTTCGGAGATTTCTTTCTAATTAATGTTGGCTAGCTGGGCCCACTGACCTTAGACCAGGCTCACTCTTACAAGTAAGATTTAAAATCTACCTTTAATTATTCACAAATTTTCTGGCGTATGGCAATAAGTTATCCAATTTTTCCCGATAAATGTTGTGTTGTCGTGGGAAAACTAGACAAATCAAAACCCCCAAACAGTTTTAAAGAGCCATTTTCATCAACCTTCGACATGCAGTTGAAATAATAATTCTATACCATTTTTCGTCATGGATGACGAAGCAAAAGATTTGCGTTTTTTTTCGGAAAAGAAAACTGAAAGGGAGAATTCATTAGGGGACGATGCAAATAAATCAAAGTCGCTCGTTGAAGCCGATTCAGATGAGCTTGGAAATCGAAGATGTCTCACATTTCGGTTTCTTTCCAAACTTTTTCCGTGCATACGTGGTCACGGAGTTTGGGAGCCATCACAAGGAGACATTTTCAAATCCCAAGAAGTAGAGGAAACTAAATATCCTAAAATACTGACACTTTTGGAAAACCCGGTGGTGGACATCATATTTGTTCTATCATGTCTATTATCAATTTTTCTATTGATTTTTGCCGAAGGATTTCTAATGAAGAGCAAGTCATTCTGGGCAATTGTTCATTGTAAGTGTGTCTAGAAAACCATAAGCTAAACCACACAATAAGAGCAAACAATGTCCAGAATTATTTAGCAAACCAACTTCATTTTCAGGTGTCAACGTCGTATACATTCTAGGCTTATTTGCACAATGGCTTCAGATATTGATCAAATCAAAATATTCCAAGACAAATCAGGGTTTCAAAAAAACTGATGTCATATGGACCATTTTCTCAATCCTGCCTACGGATATCATTGTTCTGGCCATTTACAGTGTAAACGAAAAGCAAATTGAAACGGAGACGGATGAATGGATCATAACATTATCTAGACTGCACTATTTCCTACGGATCCGGAATGTACTCATGTATTTTTCAAAATGGGAGGAACAGCTTATAGTTGGTAATAAATTGCAAAAAAAAACCCGTTTCTATCATATCACCCCAACTGAGAAAACTCCGTTTGCTTTTAGGGGATTTCACCATGTTCTTCATTCGAACATTTATGTATCTAACATTCATACTACACGTGCTGGGCTGCCTATGGCACAGAATTGGATGCCATGTACGATTGCATAGTGTCAAAAATATAATGCTGGGTTAAGTCCCGCCACAAATTGCTCACATTATAAATTCAACCTTTTCTACATAGAATTTCAGTCTTCGACATTTTTTGATGATCCCGCATGAAGCCACAGTGGACACATGTTTCGATGAAGGCTGGATGGTCTATTTGCTTCGAAATACGCCTTCCCCTCTATTAGAACATCCGCGCTGGCACGTGATAATGAATCATTACTTCGTATCAATCTATTGGGTTATCATCACAGCATTCAGATTGGGGTGAAAAAAAAATTTGGATTGGATATGTAAATATTGTAGTTTTTGGCTATTATTTTACACATGTAATTTACATTACAGAAGTGGTGAAATCAAAAGTATGCTTCTTTCGGATTCCGAAGTAGCGTTTACTGCAATAACGGAAATTTTTGCATGGATTTTCACAATCACAATTGTTAGCGGTACATTGGTATCTCTTCTTATTGAAAGTGATACAGAAAATCAAAACTTTCTCACACGAATTTTTGCTGTGAAACATTATATGGTGATTAAAGTTTATGTAAGCTGAGAAATTATGAAAAATTTTTGCGGCTACTAACTAATGTGTTGTTTCAAAGAATTTCACATATGTGGAAAAAAGTATCCAAAAAGAGATGGAACGATTTTACAACTACTTGTGGGAACGAAGTCATGGGATTACCCAAATTAACTTCATGGATGCTATGCCGAAAGCTATGAAATCTGAAGTTTTTTATGCAGTTAACAAATTTGTCTTGGATCAGGTAAATGGTCTACCAACAGTGTTTCATAAATAATCATTCTGTGATTCAATTTTTTTCTCCAATTTGTAGCTACCGCTGTTTCATGCATTGGACGAATCTTTTCTCATGTCTTTATCTATACACATGGAACAAACTTTTCATCTTAGCCAAGAAATCATGTTTCGGAAAGATGATCCTGGCAATCGATTGTATTATGTTGTGAAAGGATTTTTGGAAGTACAATGAAAAAATTGCTCAATAATAGAAAATTTTGTGAATTTATTGAAGCAAATATATTTTCTTTCATCACCTTTCTTAGATATTGAATGAAGATGAAACGCAAGTTGTCGCCACGATTAGAAGCGGATCTGTAATAGGAGAAATTCACTTACTACATCCATATCCACATATTGCAACCGTAAGATGTGGTCCAAACTGTGATGTATTAGTGCTAACAAAAGATAGCTTCAAAAAAGTTCTGGGACAGTATCCCGAATACTATGATATTCTACAGAGCCGTTTAGAAGTATAAGATCATGAAAAATTCTACCAAATATCCACTTAAAATATTATCTTTCCTTGCAACCTTCTAAATTCAAACTCATTGACAACTTAGAACCGATTCGAGCAATCTGCACTCCTGTTAGCCTTATGCGAGCGGCACAATGAATACATGAAAATATTTGACGACATCAATAGCACAGTTCAAAGTGAATTAAACAGGGATACCAATGATTTCAATAAATATGAGAATGTGGCTAATATCTTGGACACTGCCAAAGTACATGATATCCGCAAAGAATCTGTACGTCTATCCAGAGCTTGTAAGTACTAGTACAATCGCACTCGTTTTTTCAATCATTTTTCATCATTTTGGACACCTTCACTAAATATTAATTTTGTGTTACAGTTGACTACGACGGGCTGAATCTGAAAACTGACATAGCCCAAAAAGTGTCAGCTCCAGAAAACCCTGAAGACTCAAAACCTAAGGATAGTAAATTCGTTTTGTATCAGCAAGCATTTGCCGCTTTGGAAGCAGATGTGGCACGCGCAGGAGCATTAGCAAAAGATTTGAATATCCCGCGCCCACCATTAAATGTTGCAGCACCAACTACCAAAGGGAAATCTCCACGGAGTCGGGGGAGCTGGTTTTTCAAAAGCTTTCCTCAACTAAAAAAAGAATATTTTGCAACTATGTGGTGGAAGGCAATTGTGTCATTATGTGCCGTTACGGCAGTATGGCTCTATTTGTACCAGTTTGCATTCCAGAATAGTGTGAATATTGCTTGGAGTTATGCGTTTCATCTCACGGATTTGATATTCCTTGTGGATTTTGTTTTCGATTCTCTTCAAGTTGTCATTACGCCTCAAAGTGAGTTGACTATCTGTGTGCTAGCAATGTACTCGAGTAATATAGAAAATATAATACTTTCGATTTCGATGATATTTCAATAGAGACTTTGGAAAGTCCACGGGAAATTCTTACGTACAGAGCAAAAAGAATTAGCTTCTACCTCCGAATTTTGGCTTTCCTACCTGTGGAGCATGTCATAGGTCCCATGATAGATTTGGGTCATGAGACAGCCGAATTTCATTTATTGAAGTTGAATAGACTTTTGGAATTCTATGTTGTAAGTTTGAAGAGAGGAGCAAAGTAATGCGTATGTAGAAAATATCGAATCTATCGAATTTGGCTATTTCATCGTTTTTTAGGTGCACCGTTTCATGCAGAGATTGGAATCCGCTGCTAGCAAAGTCTCTCAACTTTTTATATTCGTTTTAAGAATCGATTTTGGACTGCTGTTTTTCATCAATATTTGTGCTGGTAAAATTTCTCAAATAATTGGTGACTTGGTGTACATTTTCCATTCGTATTTTTTACCTTGATTTGTAATGTTCCAATATTTTGTGCAGTTGCATTTGAATACACATTACGTGGAGGAGTGAAGTAAGTTATGATTTCTTATCATTTGAAATATTTTAGCATGAGAAACAGCCTTGATTTTTTTTTCTATTACTAGTCCTGGAAATCGTTCTATATCAGACGAACTAAACAGTCAGTTCACGAATGATTCGGCTAGAGGCTATGAATTTTCCTTTTACTGGGCCACGCAAGTTATATACAGTGCAGGATTCGGAGACATCCCAAATGTTACGAATTCTCAAGTGGCTGTAACAGCTCTTGGATTGATGATTGGAACTTGCATTATTTTATACAAATCGGAGAAAATCTCTGGCATTTTGTGTAATAATGAACGTCGAAGGTATATTCCATTACCGACCATTAGTCTATATAGCACCGAGCTACAATAGTATTATTCTATTTTATGGACTTTTGCAGAATTAATTTTCACCAAACTTTTTACGGAGCATCCCGGTTTATGAAACAAAGAAAATTTCCTAGGGCTTTGTATCATAGAGTTCTAACATATTATCACTTGCAATGGACATCTCATGAAGGTGCTGTAATCCCATCAAAACAATCTGTAATATGGGATGCACCACAACACATTATTCGGGACTTGTCTAAAGCACATGCTTTGAATCTAATTGCACGCATTCCTTTGTTTAAGGTATTTTCATATAAAAAATTGCAGTGAAAAGTAGAAATTAACCATAAACACTTTTAACTTATAGTATTGTCCGGAGGAAATCCAAATAAAGGCTTGCATGGCTTTGAAGCAATACTATATTCCACCCAATGAGATCCTTATGTACCCCGAGGGTCGAAGTCGTACTTTGTATATCATTGTGAAAGGATCTTGTCAAGTAAAAAATATTCCACGTCAATCACGTCATTAAATTAAAATTGTTAGACTAAGAATTTTCGTTAAACAACAACAAATATTTGCAATTTTTAGGTTTTATTCAATGACAAAATCCTGGGAACCATTTCAGATGGAAGATATTTTGGACTCTCCAGCCTCATTTATGGGACAGATAAGCCATTCAAAATAGAAACTTGTACCTACTGTAAATTATTTTGCTTGGAATTTGAAGATTTTGTAAACATTGCCAAAAGTTTCAACTATTTTATTTACGAATACAAAATCCTAAGGGTAAACAGCCTAAAACCTGAAAAACACTCAATATTCGTTCTCGTTTTGAGTATGTAACCTTTCAACAACAGACTTTAAACATTTCATTAATTCACAGGGAGAAATGACTTTTACACAAGCTCCATACAGCCTGAGCGATCCGGCTGATGCTGAAATCCCGTATACTGAAAACCTGGAAATGTTAATGATGAAATCTTCATCTGAGCATGAAGGATTTGATAGATTAAATCGTGATTTTCTCGCTCAAACCAAGTGCTGTAATTGGAGGCAAGTGAAATCGCTAAAAAAAACTTAAATTCAAGTAATATAAATTATGGTAAATTTTTAATTTTCTGTACAGATTTTACATTCTACCATACGGCAAGTTTTTCCATGTATGGACTGGCTTCAGAATATTTGCTGCATTCGCCGTTACAACTTTTGCTCCAATCCAAGCTGCATTCCCTGTCCCTAGTGGATTCAGTTTTACAATTATGTTTGGCTTGGACGTCATTGCGTGGTTTGATTTGTAAGTTTTTCCCATTTTTTTTACTACTGGCCCTGACACTATGTTAACATTTCATAGAACCCATAGAAAATAAAAATCTAACATGACGGAAATTCTACAAGTCTAAAGAAACAACTATTGCCACTAGATGACTTTCACGTCACTTTAAAAATATTGCGCTTCCAGTCACAACTAACTACTGTTGTATATACTTTCACGAGCTGAGCAATTTTCTGTTGTTTATACAGATATTTATGATTTTTCAGATTTCTAATGTTTCACGTAGCCTACTTGGGACACGAACAACAAGTAATATCCAGTTTGGGTAGCATTGCATTGCATTACTTGAAAGGGTCATTCTTATTGGATTTGATTGCATGTTTTCCATTCGACTACATAATGATATTCATGGATCCGGACATCGTTCCATTTGGGGAGAATGCGTTCTATAACGGGAAACACAGTTTGATAGCATTTTCTCGGCTAAATAGAATGCTTCAATGCTACCGTCTGTTTTTAAGTGGCACTCGTCTCCAAAGGATAATTTATAAAAGTCTCACCTTCTTAACGTAAGTGGACAAATATTTATTCCAGTTTTGGATACATTAGTTTACAACTGGTTAGTTTTTTTCTTCTTCCGGTTTCAACAGATTGGTGGAAATTATTCCCTATCTCTGTTTGTTCATCAATTCTGCAGCGTGTTTCTCAGTCATGACCATTTGTTCGGTAAATGAAGCAGGGACGAAATTAGTTTGCACTGGCAAACCATGGATTACTGAAGGAACATTATTTTCTCATGATAATCCTGATGAAGGTTTCTTTCTAATTTTTTCAAAGTTTCTGTTTGGTTTCTACTTGCCTGAAAGCACTATAACACACTAATAATTTATTTTTAGTCGTTGGAGATCCTGTAAAAGCATATCTGGTGAGTATCTATTGGATAACTACTACATCCATGTGTGTCGGATTTGGAGATATTGCTACCAACGATTCATGGAACCGAACTCTGGCTGTGATTATTGTGTTTCTTGGTATGAATTGCGCTTTTGAAAAGGAAATACTTGAAGTTATCATCCAAATTTAAAACTATTTTGACGATGCACCAGGATCTACGGTAACTGGCTATATTGGAGCAAAATTGCTGTCATGTCAAGTTTCTGAGGACGCCAGACGAATTGAAATCCGAGAGAAAATGCAAGTTATGATTCAATTCATGGATCAATTTCAAGCGTCAAAAAATATACTACGGTTAGCTATTTAGTTATTGTGTACAAAACCCTGGACAGCATACAGCATTACATTACTTACTATAGCATGTTGTGCCTTCAATGTTTTTAGACGAGTAAATGAACATTTTCACCAAGAATGGGATAAAACACATGGAATCTCTCCAAAAATGCTGTTTGAATCGTTACACCCCTCACTAAAGGGTGACGTGATGAAACAAATTTACGAAGAAAGTCTGAAGAAGGTATGTTATTTTCGGGCTTAAAGAACTCACAAAATTGTTTCCAAGTATATCATGATAATATGCATCACGCTTTCATAATTTTTTTTTGAAATTTTCAGTCTCCTCTATTTGAAACTTTGGACGGCCCAGGAATTCGAATGTTGGCTTCCCGTCTTACTGAAGCATTTTACCCCGAAGGAGAATTTATAATGAAATTCGGAGATTTGAACGATGACGTATTTTTCATATCCAAAGGCATTGTAGTAGGCTATTCAGTACAAGGTACAATTTTGGCGTACATGGGTCCTGGAAGGTGAATTTTTTTGCGCACACTCTTTCATAGGCATTTCATATTTATCCTACTACATAATCCCAAGCATTCATTTGTCGTAAAGGTCCAGCAAAAACCTTAATTTATTTACATTCCCCCCTTTTCAGTCTACTTGGAGACGTCTCTGCATTATACGAAGTGCAGCGACTATTCACAGCCGTAGCAGCTACCGATGTAGTAGGTTTCGTATTTTCAAAAGACAGTTTTTTAGACTTCCTAAGTTTATACCCCGCGATGAAAAAAACTTTGGAAAAAATCAGTCTTCTACATTACAAAGAAGTTATGGAGAACGCAGCTGAAGCTATGGGATTCGAATTGACTGTACCTGTTACCCAAGATGGGGATTTTAATCCACAAGAAATTGTTCAACAAACTACTACGGGGCGCAAAAGCAATTCTAGTGTGACCGGTAACAAAATTGCAACACTATGCGTCAATGCAGTATTCACTAAAAATTAATTTGCACTATACTGACTAACTACTAACTAATATCAAAATCTACAGGGATGGATCGTATTCGACCAATCGATTCTAGAGAAAGCGCTACAAAAACTATTCTCAACTCTTTGAGTTCAAAACAACCACTGCACAATATTGGATCAGCCGTACAACTCTCTGCGGATGAATGCGAAGCTGAACATGCCGAATTTATTCAAGACCCTTTGAGACTCCCCATGAAAGAAGATGCGGCTACTAAAGGCCTGGACAAGCAAACTGATGCAGCTCTGAATGAGAACTGGTACTCTTTGGCAGTCACATTCGGGCGCATTCCTCGGGATGAAATGGCTTTGGTACATGTTGTCCAAGAGTAAGTTAGTTAAATACAGTGATTCTGTATTAAATCATCTCATTAGTTTATGAAATCGGAAGCTGTTAAATATTGTCAAATGGCGTCAAAATAAGAGTATAGTGTGTGAGAGCCACCTGCCGCCCGCCGAGTGACTTTTTATCAGATTTCGTCTGTCTTCTTCCACTATTTTCATTACAAGTTCACTTACTTTTATGAGCATTTATTTTTCCTTTCCAGACCCAAAAAATGCAACATTTTCAACTTCACAATCAGCCCATCATCTCGAGTATGCTCGTGGGTTTCATTCTACCTGTTCTTGACAGCCATGTCCTGTGGATTGACAGCGTATGAAATTGCATTCTCTTCAGATGAGTCCATTGGGCGAACGGCAGTTCGATGTGCTCTGGAAATTTTCTTCACTATTCGAACCATTGGGAATTTTCATTTGGGTTACTACAATGATAGCTCTGAGCTTATCACTTCGGTCAAAATCATCTCCCTCAGGTGAAGTGGCAATATTTTCCGCATCTATTATATCTGTGTGGATCATGTAGATTGTTATTGAGAGTACCATAAATCTGGTATTAGAGCACCGGAAGTTATATTTATTTCGTAGACTTCTCACTATGGACGAGTAATACAGGGTGAAGTAAATGATATAGGCTGGAGTTTTAATAATGGATTGGCTGTATGCTAATTTTTTGCTGTTTTAGATACCTGAGAACAATAGATGGATTTGTTCCGGACATTTTGAGCACACTCCCATTTTACTTGCTAAATGTGTATACTGGAAACGGAGAGTTGGGTTATTCGTTCGATTTCCGTGTTTTCCAGCTTCTACGAGTTGTATGTTTTGCAAGCGAAAATCAATGCATTTTTGGTTTACAATGTTTTGCGGTTGCTTTAATATAGTTCCATGATTTTCGTCCATTTTTAGCTACTTTTTGCCCGCTATTTGCAAGAAACTGAATCGGATTTGAGAGTTAAAGCATACCGTGTGAAAATCTTAAAAGTAACTATACTTTTAGTATTCATTTTCCATTTCTGTGCTTGTGTGTGGTACCTCGTGTCTTGCTATGGCTTAGTTTGCTCTGAAGGGTCTTGGATGACAATGATTTTGAAGCAATTTAAGGATAACAACAGTATGCATTTTAAAACAGATATCAAAATTGTGGTTATTGCATTATTCAGTGCTGATTTTTGTCATCTATTTAGAAATCCAGACTTACTCAAATGTGACGATTGGATCTCGATATTTGCTCTCACTATATTTCGTAGCCAATGCAATTACTTTCACAGGACTATCTGATATCACTGCACGTACAAGTGCTGAAATTTCTATTGCCGTTGCATTCATATTCTCAACTGTATTTGTAATTGGTTACTTGCTTGGGGAAATGACGCAAAGTTTGACATCTCAAGTGTGCCGAAAAATGCATTATCAACATGTTTTGAGTGTTATTGAGGTACGTAAGAAAAAGTTTATTTTCATCCAGAAATCCATGCAAAACATGTAGAGTTTCAAGTGTGGTTCTTTGAAATGGCAGAACTACCTGTACAATTTGGGTCTGCCCAGTGCTAAAGTGAAAACAGTTCGCAATTATTTCCGACTTTTATGGCAAAAGTCAAAAGGAATGTACTATTACGAAATTACTGGAAGTCTTCCTTATCCTTTACGTGTTGATGTTAGTTATGAAATCTATGGATCTAATATTAAATGTGTAAGGATTGTGTAATGTTTGCAATACAACATAATAACATTACTCATGACACGACCAAAGTGTAGAACATGTGTTTTGTACACAGACTCGAATTTTGGGACGACTGGATGAAAATGTGATCCGACAATTGTGTGCCCGAGTGAGACATGAAATATTTATGCCCGGTAGTCGAATTACCCGTGCAGGCGATATTTGCGATTCCATGTATTTCATAAAGAAAGGAGAAGTTGTTATCTTGGATGATTCTAATAATTTGGGTCTCTGTGTAGAGATTTTGTATGAAAATGAATGTTTTGGAGAGGTAATTTATTTGTAATAATTTAATGGTGCATGCAATGAAACATAAGTAAACTTTTCCTACTCACTTTGCTAATTACTGTCCTTTACAGGTCAAAGTTTTGCTACCGAACGAGCAGTTTCGTTTTTCGTACATAGCTCGTCTAGAGACAGAAGTAGGTGTTTTAGAAAAACAAGATTTGGAGGCCATTTTGAAAAAATTCCCCAAAATGAGGGATGAGTTGGGAGAGAAAGCTTTGAAAATTAAGGAGCACAGACAAGCAATGAAAGAAGAAGAGGACAG
>Ga0210040_10010410_pt1 | contig 10668 bp, 7 predicted proteins | sample CryGeyCG12114_NA_FD_185462 | JGI IMG/M metagenome (GOLD analysis project Ga0210040, IMG submission 185462) | Groundwater microbial communities from aquifer - Crystal Geyser CG19_WC_8/21/14_NA (SPAdes) (version 2) | ecosystem: Environmental > Aquatic > Deep subsurface > Groundwater | place: USA...
CACTCACTGAGCATTGTAATCATACGGTTAAGAGTACAATAATACACAAAGTATCACGTATTTGTCCATATTTGTGAATTTTTAGGCATTTGTCAACCCCTTGAGGCTCCTGTCGGATAAGATTGTATGCAATTTCGTATACAAATGGTCTAATTGGAAGCAAACTCTCCGTGGTTTCTTGCCAATTAAGAATTTAGGTGTTGTTGCAATGCAAGATAACTGGCTAGATGGTTAATAGCGAAATAAATTTATCAAAAGTGAGGAAAAAATTATTGGGAGGTCGGCTCCACTATTTTTTGTTGTTGTAATCTGGCTAACTAACTAGCTTTACGTGGGAGGACAGGATATTCAGCATTTCTGAATACACGCATTAGTTACTTAGTTAGTTACGTCGTACCCAAGCCGTTTTATTATGCATTCTTAAATCCTTCGCTTAAATATCTTTGCTAAGATCAGACCTGTTCACAAAAGAAAAAGAGCACCTCCGGAAAACATTTATATGACACAAGAAATGAAAAAACAACCTCGAACAGATGCCAGCATTCTCACTAAAACTTTCTCCAGTAAAAAATCCATAGAGTAGACTCCACATAAGAATTAATTAATTCTATTCAAATGAGCCGTCCATATTACATTCCCTGAGGTGAAATACAAATTATTCTTGTAACCCGGCACTATGGAAAATCTCACACTTTTGAATGCACAGTATAAAATTTCTTTACACTTGGCCGCAAGGAGAACAAGACTACTACCTATTATTACTGCTGAGAACATTTCCGAAATCTCCTCTATCCAGCAAATATGGCATGAACAGCAAAACAAACAAATTAATCTCGACTCCTCCTTGTCCAGTATGCAATTAATTTGAAATTAATACTCTCAGTATGGAAACCAGATAAGTAGAATACATAGCCATGAACCATATTGTTGTAAATTGATTTTGGCTGCTTTTCAAACTGCCTGAAACAAAAGTTGCTGGTTCCTATCATCTAGGATGATAATGATACAATGTGAGGATCCATTCCATGAGGATATTAACATTTACCAAGGGATTATTACATTTAATCTATTTGTACATCACATCATAAACTGAAAACTGGAAGGCAACCCTCTTCCGGCGATATTCTCTCTTCTTATTCCCATAATTTTCTCTTTTTCTTAGATTTGAAACCTCATCATATTAAATTCTGAATTGAAAATCAAATATAAATTGAATGTTTTTGCAGTTAGTTAGTTAGTTACTGATAGTTAGTAACTATTACAACGCTATATTGAATTTAGAGGATGCATTATACAATTCATCAGAACAATACACTCTATTAATTGGTTTGAGTGGGTCCAAAACCTTGGCACAGGCTAAAACTTGCTTCCTCCCAAACGTAATGATAATGGCCAGGCAAAAGTAGCACTACTCAAGTCAGTCAGTCGAGTCACTACCAAACAACTATTATTATTCAAATCCAACAGAGCTCCTACATTTTAACCTCAACTCACAGCATGCATAGCAATGAGAGTGAGCTTTTGGACTAACCAAGAAAAGACACCCTTCTTATTATTGTGATCAGAAACTCATTGTGTATTCATGCACCTAAAGAAAACGAAGGAGAAAAAATAGGACCAAGCCAATGTGTTCTATTTTCCCCAACCTCTCAGACTACCGACTAACTGTGGAAATCAATGAAAAGAAGCACTTTGTACATTTTATACAAGAATGAAGGGAAAAAATACTGCACTTTCGCTAAACTTTCCCCAATGTCTTCATAAAATTGTATTCGTTTGAGTCAGCAAAAAAAATTGAATTTTATCTCACTGGAGCGGTAAATCGTCTTTTTACTATAAAAAATCCCATCTCCAAATCTCACATTGAGTGACTGACTTTTACAACTTTTCTCCCAACATTTTGTCTGCCCTTTTTGTTCCATCCGGCTGGAATAAAATTGTGCATGCGTGAGCAGGAAAAAATGGCAATCCTGAGGTAATCCCAGTCATTACTCAACCACCGTAATAATATTATGGAAATGAGCTCTCTATTATTACATTCCTTGGGCAAATAAATAGTCCTTAAAGTCCATAAAAACTGATTGCACAGTCAGAAACCAATAAAGAGTGGCAAGCACAGTAGCTAAGCAGTTTAGTAACTGTATGTTTAAAATTAAAATGGAATAATTTTGATCCAAAGTTATTTGGCTTGGCTGTTTTTGCCTGGTTACCTTGCTAGCGAAATTCAACAAAATTACCATTTAGCCAAAATGGCAAATTCACTATTACGGAAGTCCATTTTGATTTCGGACATACAGTAGTTAGTAATGACAATAATAACTTACATACTGCCAACTAACTATAACTACTGTTATTGCCACTGGGTAGCCAAAAAAGGTTTGCAGCCAATCAATGAAAATTTGCACGAATAACAGTTGGCCACCCTCGCCAATTAAAATTATTCTTCTTTTAATCATTCATCATCACCACTTTCCAATGCTCTTTATCAGCCAATTATCATCATTTCATTGCGATACTTAATCTTTGACGAAATATCATTTTGCGTCATCACTTAATTAACTCCACAGCTACTAACCAACCAACGAAGCCAACTAGTCGAATAATAATTATAATTGAAGGTGATAAATTATCCCTGAAATTCCAACCCTCCTGCCAATATTACATTACGCGCAAAAAAAAACCAATTTCATACTTAACTGAGCTAAATTCCTATGCAAATGCCATATTGTACTATTTAGTAACCAACCCATTTGCAATCTAAAACTATCTCAATCTCTCCCTGTATACGTCACTTCAATCATCAAACCTAACCTGCTGATATGTACACACACATGAGCACCAAGCTTTTTAATATCCACGAGAATTCGCATCACTATAATTGACGACAGGTATACCAAATCCATCAAAATTACATACTCTAGAGAAAGTGAACAAGGACACTCTCCAAAATAAATCCATTCCATTACACACCATTTCTTTCTCATGAATAATGGCAGCTTTCAAAACGCACTTCCAATTTTGACACTCATCTCTCGACTCTCCTTTCCAACTAACTGCCAAAAATCAATTTACCAAATGACTAACTAACTAGTTTACTTACTATAGATTGCAAACTCACACGAAAATGCATAAATTTCACCAGCAGTGATCATGTAGTCCAATTACTCCATAATATTCTTGTCATCCACAAACATGTGACATGTTAAATGCAAACTAAACTAACTACATATCTAAGTATCTATCGGTCCCACTTTTTCTCATTCTTCCCTGCACACCAAAAAGCACACATACACTCATGCATCCATCCTACCGAGCCAAATGACCCAAATGTGGTGAATTCGGAGAATGCATTCCCGTGGGATAGCATTGCTGTGGTTGCTGTGGATCAGACGGGTAGTGGTACAACACATTGGAGTTCGGGGAAGGACTATGCGGGAACATCATGGCACTAGGTGGTGGACCACCAGGACTCGTATGATGGTAATTATTATTAAGGGGGGACCCATAGACCACAGAAGATGCATGATGAAGGGGTGCCATGGACTGAGAAGGGTATGGAGAACTAATTCTTACTTTCACATCCCCATGTTCGGACACGTTCGAGTCAGCTGCATATGTCAATTCGGTCTCCTCATAGCCCGTTGCGGACATCCGCTGTGTGTCCGATCCTGAGGACGGTGGATCCGGCGAATTAAGGCACGTCTGGATGAGCGCTTTCCCAGCCTCCGAAGTGATCATGGGCTGGAGCTTACGGGTTGCAAACGTGTACACGTGGCCAGTTTCCGAAGCCACCAGCAACATTACCTGAGTCCCTGTCAATGTTGACAACTCGTACGCCTATAGGACAAAACCAAACAAGATGACATATAAGGTATGATGAGTTGGATGTGAGTCGTGAAATGAGCTACAGGGCCCAACACGTCATATCTACTGACATGGACTAATATCATGTAATCTGTCACTGTGCATTAAGCCTTGCAAAATGGGTTGGACATGGCACACGCTTTGACAATGGGACAAACAGAGCACACATAGTGTGATCAGCATGTGAGCCAAATCGTTACGTTTGACAACCGTATACTATAGTGGTGGTGGGTTACAGTTTGTTCCGCTATGCTTGAATCAGATATTTTAAGTTAGAAAGTATGTGAGTTAGTAACTTACTACTAAGATGATACTATAAATGTTTTGCGCCTGTTTTCTTTCCTAGTATGACTACTATGAGTTACCTGGTTTCCCTGTAAGAGAGCAAGGATACATTGTAATTTCAATAATAATGTTAATAAGCGTGTAGCACATGTTTTATCAGACATCATTTCATTGCAATAAGTTATTGTACAGTGTACAGCCTGTTAGAATGCTGGTGCCAAACAAAAGTGTGTGGGTGGCTATGCATCATTCTAGATTTTAGGGTGTTAATAGCCGATTGGATACTTGAGCTTCATAAGTAGAATACAAGCTAGTTAGTTAGTTACTTCACTACTCAGGTATTATCTATCCAAGACCAATCAAATAATACTGAGAATGTAATAAAAGTAAGGAAAGGGGATCACTTGCGTCTCAAGTCAAATTTTAATCATATGCAAACAAGTAATGGTCACTCAACTAAACTAACTATACTAAACTGGTATACCTAGACAGAACAGGAATTATTATTATGACTGTGATCTTGCAAAGCTTTTTTAACTCGGCTGGACAGCACAATAAAAAGACGGCCTTCGGCTTGAATCTTGATAAAGAGCAAGTGAATCATATGCCTACGTAATTTTTTTAACTCTTTTTACAACACACAGTCCAAGGGTTCCTTGTAATAATCACGCTTACATTCAAGCTGTACAGGTGCTATATAGAAGGACTCTGTCCAACTAGCTAACTTACTAAATATATGCAAACGTAAAGATAGCATGGCATGGGAGCCCTACTGCTGGTTCAGCAATGTTAATGTACACAGACAGCATACTACACACAGGGCTGACTGCAATATAACCAGCCGACGGCACAGTCACTACTAATAATGTATACAACAATACAAGTGAGCAAGAGGAGTCAATGAAATACCAACCTGCCTCTCTATGAGCAAAGAACGTTTCACATTTTAATGCGAATTCGTACCATCATGGTAAATAAAATGAACACAATCGGTGCATTTCGAAAAAAATTTAATATTTTTTAACAGGAATACTAAGGTGAAGGGTAAAATTTCTTACAGTAGCGAAAAAAAATTGAAATTCTAGCCCCTTACAAAGCTATGGGAGTTTAAGGGATTTTGTAGCAAAACCTTGTACTAATGAGTTTGTACTATTAGGTGCGAACAGGTGCTGCACAAATAACTCTTTGGCTTTGCAGTCCGCCATGTTATATTTTTCGTCTTGCTTGCTACATAAATGATACATACCTGATGTAATGATCAAAGTTTGAAAATATTAGAGATGCCTGATGAAAGAGCTAAGCCCTGGTCCTAGTGACAACTGAATTAATACAAAATAGCAAAAGTTCATTAAATTCCCAGTTGACTTGCAAAAACGGACTCAAGTGTAGCTAGAGTGTACTAGTGTACGAAATGTTTGCCCAGTTACGTGTTTCCCTGTAAGGGTCAATGCAATGCAAGCCAAATTTACCAATTCGGTAATATGGGCCATTACATATGAGGACGTATTAGGCATGTGCATCACCCTAATATAGAATTGATGAGTAAGACGTCATTCATGAAGATACAAGAATACGCATAAGAGTGCATCAACAATCTTCCAGAGGTTCTGTAGTTCACACCATATAAAATGTACGATTCTATGTATAGAAGTGGGATTTGTCAAGATGAATAAGAGCAAACTATAGGCAAAAGAATTAATCAAGGAAGATTCGTAGCTAGCTAACTATCACCACTCCAAAAGTGTATTAGCGTAGGGCACTATGTTAGTTGTTCTATGATAACTTATTATGGAAACACCTAAAATGTGCATTACCAAATGTGATGAATAAAGGGCTATGATCTCAAACCAAAACATTCCACTTAAGGAATTCAAATAGCAATGAACCTGGACCTATGATAAACATATATTTGGACATTGGCGTGTGCCATGTGTCAAACTCTTTGAAATGTAAGTCACTTATTGATTTGTCTTAACACGTGGCATTCAGTATTTGGGTTTTGGGTTTTACCGTTCCATGCGCAATGCAGCAAAGTGCTACGATGGATAATATTGTTAGAACAAAGTCTTTAGATATCAATTACATGGTAGAGAAAAATTATTACTCTGTGTAAGTATTGAGATTAAAATTACACAAGATAGTTGGAAAGCAGATTATGAATTTGATCGTTTTTTTAGTGCAATTAGTATATACTTTTAGCTCGTCATTCATTGCATGTAGCATGAGAATCGAGAATTCCCTATTATGAGATGCAAAATGCCATTGTTAAAATCGAGATGCTAAAGTGACAGGGTAAATATGCGAGGTGAGAATTTGAAAACAAACCTTTTTCATGATTCCAGTCTTGCGTTTAGAGAAAGTGGTGTAGCGCCGCAATTTATTGTCGATAAACTCCATTTTGATTTTAACACGGCCTTTAGTTTTCTTTCCATTCGGGGGTGGATTTTTCTTTGGTTTAGGTTCATTTCCACCATTATTATTGTTGTTATTGTTATTATTATTATTATTATTATTATTATTGTGGTGGTTATGATGCGGATGGTGGTTGACGGCCGGACTTCCATTTCCAGGCCCATTATTGTGGTTGCTTGAATTCAAAAGATGCCCGAATTCACTACCAGAAGACCCGTGGCTATTACTATTGAGGGAAGCAAATTCATGACTAGGCTGTCCAAAAGGATCGGAACCCAACATTGTTGAAAATGGTCTTTGAGATGCGTCTAAATGGTTCTGCATTGCTCATGCATCAAGCACTTGTTGAATTTGTGATTTCCTGCAAAAAATTATCATTCAGATCACTGAAATATTCTGAAACAACTAGCTAATTATAAAACACATAAGATCGCAATCAAAATCCAAACATAATTTAAAAATTTACCTGCGCAAGGAAATGTTTCAAAACGTAAACTCGAAAAATCACTGTGCTCCAACTCATTGGCGATTTGAAAACACAAAAATACGCTGGCTTCCAACACAGCAACAATGTGGATTCCTGGATTAATAAAGTACGAGAGTACGACAGATGCTGCTTACAAATCCAACGAAATCTAAACAAAGTCCCTTAATTAATAATCAAATCCCAAACAATTGTTTTAACAACACAGAAACCTTGCATTTACAAACCCCTTGTCCCGTATTTCTCCCAATAATTTCTAAAAAACCATCCTTATTTAACAAAAAATTATTGAAAATTGACAGGCACTATGTTTGTTTACATTTCAATGAAACTAACTAACTATGAATTAACAACAAAAGCAATCGTCAACCATGAAAACAAAATAGTGGCGTCCCTCTCAATACTTACTTGCTCACAGCTACCAAACTAGGGCCTCACAGAACTACAGTTACAAAATCTTGGTGTTTCCAAAAATTTCAAATCTCGAAAAACAAAACTTCTTCAACAACTACCAACTATTAGTTAGTTACATCGGAAAATAGCACCTACCGCCGTAACAGCTGAGTGTAGACTGCTCTCTCTATTCCCGTATTTGGATATTCCACCCATTTGCCACCTTTACTCACTGACTAAAAAGTTCCTTCAGGCATATTTCTCCCATCAGATCAGACGTTTTGCTGTACACATATTATGTACGCGACGCGTGCATATACTAATCAAATGTACACACTAGAAATGAAAAAATGCACGTAAAGGACCACGACTAACTATATAACTAGCTTTTAACTTTGTAATAGATGATAGTCAGTGATATTATGATTGGGATATGTGAGCCAAGCATTGTAAATGGTTAGCTTTTCATACACAAAAAAACAGGGCTCACAGTGCGTACATTCCTTCCACCCTTGGATTAATTGGTAAGTACCTTCACCTTCCTTTTTGTTTTTTAAAATGCATCTATTTCATACAAATAACAAGTTCATGGATGCTACGTGCTAAAGAGATGCGTTAGCTTTAATCTACCGAAAGGGATTGCATGGAATCAAAAGATTGGGGGCAGTTTTGAGAATGTAGATACAATGTATATGATACCTCATGTTGCCAATATGGTAGACATTTTTTAATTTAGTTTGTTAGAATCCAAATCTGAAAGAATTTGGGATGATTGCAGCTTTGGGAAAAAGATACACAGATTAGTTCCCATCTTGTAGTTAGATAGTTAGTTGCGTAGTTCTTTGTACTGGATAAAACTGAATAGGATGTGGATGATATATGGTAGTATATTATGTTCCGTTTATAGGTTTATAGTTGAAGACGAGAATATGGCTTGATAATGGGATATAGAGTAACTAAAATAGGAAAATTTTGGCCATTTTCCATGCAATTCCCTTACCAGTCTCCTACATTAGAGGCTTCCTTGATAGTCTAAAAGTAGCCGAAATTGTAGTTCTGCAACAGTACCACTACTAGTTACTTCCTCGTGCATGCACAAGCAGAATTAGTAAGCCACTGTTTATTTAAAGAAATGTAAGTTACTCACAAACTGGACCTTTTGCCAATAATGCCTTATGTACTCATGAATTTCACATCTGGTGCCCTGGTGTTTTAAAAATTCAGTCCTATTTGGCAAAGAGTTAACTTGTGTACATAGTTACATTTCAAACGGTTTTCAATCTCAAAAGAATCCTGAGTGAACGAGCAACTTGAAAGGACAAAATCATATTATGCTTTAGACTACAACATTAATTTAAATCCTCAAGTCAACTGTTCCCTTTAAACTAAAGAGACTGTCTAAATAACAAACTGCAAACATAGGAAATCCACTGGGTCCATGAATTCTAGAGCAAGAGTAATACATGTTATTCGCAAATCTATTTCTCCCTTTTGTGAGTCTGTGCAATTCAAGTCTATTTTTGAGTGTAAATATTGCATTAACCGTAACTTTAGTTAACAAACTACACTATCACTAGATCTCATATAGTGCCACTACTAGAGTAAAACACAAACACTCCGGTTGCATTATGCAACATTCACGTGTATAAGTTTAAGCTGTGCGTGTGTATACTGTACAGTATACAAGGAAATAATTTTTAGAGGCAGGCCTAGGTGTCCATGGAGTACCGCCCAGCATCCCAAAATAGGAAGCCTAGTCCATTTATGGTGTCTTGGGAAATTTGATGCCATGTGCTTCCAATTCATTCTTTCTATCATTTCCGGATCACTTTTCCATCTCGATTTTTTTACCATATCACTATTTCCCTCGAAAATCAAAGGCGACTCCTTAAATTTTTTGACATTTTTGGGAATCTCTGTGCGAAATTTGCGATCCGATCCCATCTTTCTGTCATTATGTTCAAGATTCTCTGAGGGAAGTTGTTAGTTAGAAGCAATTCTTGCTCATTCATGTGCAACTCTACTACTACTACTAACTAACACACTGCTAGCAAAGCATCACGATGATGATGATTATTATTATTATTACCACTACCACTTACTCATTCACAACCGTAGTACTTGTTCAGATAATACCACCTGTATCTAGAGATAATAATAATAACAACTGGTCAGTCTTTCTCCCTCCACACTTATTCATTTCGGTCTCCTCATTATTAGTTCCTGTCGTCTATCATTTTCTATTCATGAAAAGAATGGAGACCAGTCAACTGAAATAATATACGTGTTTCATTATCAGGTAGGTATGTACCATATGATGCACAGTATATGATCACCCTGTGTTTGGCTTAAACCGGGCCGCTTTGGTATCATCTTCGGGAAAAAGTCAAAGCTATGCATCTTTAGTCAGTTTTATAATAGTTAGCTTGCATTCTGGCATTATCTATTCTCTGTATCAATTTGGAATGAAGGAGAATTTTTTTATTTTTATGGGTACTCACAATGTAATCTTTCACCTGGTCTTTGAAGCCTTGTCATAATAAAAGGCTCCCTACGGTAGGATTGCAGGAATGAATCCATTTGGGCTTAACATTCCATTCCTTTGATTAAGGCATGTGTAGATGTGTGGGCACTTATCAGGTAGATTGCTGTCATTTTCAATTAGCAGTATAGGGACAGGTAAAATTTGTGTCCTTTGGTGAAAGGAATACATGCCATTTTCAGGCTTTATCACTTTCGTTGGAATTTTTATTGCGTTTTAATTAGAAGTAAGTTCGTTTTTTCAATTGTATTTCTATTCTTGATGCATTGTAATAATTCATTCGAACTCTTGTAGTTGAATTTGGAAGGAAAGAGGATATAAATATATATCATCTTGTTTTCCACACATCGTAGGAATGCGAATGGCAATGAATCACATGATATCGTATGCATACGCAAAGTACAATAGAAAAGTCTCCACCCAGTCCATTTATTTGTTTTCTTGGCTTTCATATAGTCAGTTAGTGAGTGCAAATTTCTTGGGCATTGGCTAGTTAGTTGTAGTTACTCCCTTATCACAAAAATCGCTCACACATCACAAGCTGTACGTATACGTGTAGTTAGTAATGAATGAGAAATTGATACCTGTAGGCACTTGACGTGTGAATCTGATAGAGGCACTTTGCTTCACACAGTGTCAACATAATTCATTCGCATAAATCATAATTTCCCCAATGTGCTGTGTGTAA
>Ga0210040_10010411_pt1 | contig 10668 bp, 6 predicted proteins | sample CryGeyCG12114_NA_FD_185462 | JGI IMG/M metagenome (GOLD analysis project Ga0210040, IMG submission 185462) | Groundwater microbial communities from aquifer - Crystal Geyser CG19_WC_8/21/14_NA (SPAdes) (version 2) | ecosystem: Environmental > Aquatic > Deep subsurface > Groundwater | place: USA...
AGAAGTTTTAAATACCTATTGTATAATTATAAATATCAAAATTTTGTATGACATTGTTGGATTATTGTGAGATACAAGAATATACGTTTACATTCATTATACATTTGACAATACTTTGAACTTTTGCATTATACTTCTGACAATTATACTTTTTTTTTATGCATTTTTCCTTTTCGACAAATGATAATTATACTTTTGTAGAGAGACTCTTTTTAGAGTACACGAGCTTGCATGATAATTCGGGAGGAAATGATCTAAAACATGAAGTTTGTTTGAATTGTTGCATATCAATATCACCGACCTTACAGTACGCGGACACAATAAACAAACACAAAGTCAGTTTACGTGAGAAAATCTTATTTACTCTGTTTGAAAACATTGAAGAAATGAAAATGCTTAGCGATATAAGAAGGTGGAAAAAATAAATCTTGTCTCCCTTAAAATAATTAAATTTTAACCACGAATGTTACTCCGATGAACGGCTACTCAGATAAATGTTAGTGCGAAAAACTGACTCGGCGAAGGCGCTCTACTCACAAAGAACTCCCTCGCTATGTTTGGACGCTGTATATGCCACACTTTGATTATAGCATTAAGGAGATTAAGAAGTTTCTATTTTGTTTAGTTCTATTGTTTTTAAATATAAATTGTGTGAGTGAGAATAAAATCTAAAGAATCGAGTAAAACCAACGAGTATCCCCCCCTTATTATCATATATCAATCATCAGCCACTTTCAGAGGCAGAATAATTTTCCTGGATAGTCTTTTACACCGGTGGTATAATTTTAGCTTCCAACGTAAACAGAACTTTTATCATTTAAAAAAACATAATTTATTTAAAAGTATACCCAGGGTGCTGATCAACATCAAAAATGATTTGATTTCTACTTTAACAATGATATTGATGTAGACTAGACATGGACATAAATTCATCACAGAAATCCTACGCTTTAAGATTTTCTGTGTGTTAAAATTCTACGTTTGATCTTTTGGATATTATCAGATTTATATTTCGAAAAGCCGGCTGAAATCCAAAATAAACCAACCGTGAGGTATTTACAATATGATGTGTACAAACGCACTATTAAACCCGAAACTTTGATTATTCCATTTCGGCAGACATGAAACAGCTTACTCATCTTTTCTTTAATAGTATTTCTAAATAGGACAAATTTGATTTTTCTTATTCTTTCGATGAAAAAACTGACGCCACAAACAAATAGAAAATAACAAAGCATTTTCAAAAAGACAATAAAAAATTCCATCGTGATTGGCTTTTCAGTTTCAGGACTCGGCTGAGCCGTATACGGTTTAAAAAGTAAATAAGCAATAATATTATCGTTTGGCGAAACACGACTATTTGAAGCATTTAAAAAATCTAGTATTTGTTGTTTTACATAGTTTAATTGTAAAAAAGTTGCTTGCAGCCTCGCATAATGTCCCCATCGTTTGTGAATTCCAGATTCTACAAGCGTCATTAAAATCGGTAAAGCTAACTTACTAATTACGTTTCTGCGAAACATCCATAATTTCCTTAACCATACCAAATTAATTTTCTGTCCTGAAATCAACATCGTATTGGTAGTAAATATTAAGTTTAGCTCCTTAAAATATTCCACAACATTTTCTGGATCAAACATAATGAGTTTCTCAGGAATAGCAGTGTATTTTCCATCCTGCCTTCTGAGTTTATCACCTTTTTTCATAGCCACAAACAATTTTGAAGGATGACCACTTTGACCTAAAAACACTATCGACTCATATACCTTTTTATACAGGTCTACATCTGAAATGTTTAATCTGTTCTGATCCACCTCTTTTAAAATGTTCCCAATTTCATTTTTCGCCATTGAAACAATGTCACCGTCTTTAGACTTCAAAATTTGTGTGCTCATGACAAAAAAGTCAGATCGAACCACTTCCTGTAGAGTTTTCGGGACAGCTGGGAAAGACAGAGTTGTTAAAAGTGTAAACAAGACACCCTTGTAAGCATTCCCTATAAAAAATACTAAGAAAATCCAACAAACTAGTAAACCACAAGTTCCTTTTCTCAAACCTCCACATCTAGTGACAATTTCTTGACTCTGTTCCATCAAAATTGAAATCACGTGTGTTTCTGAAAGAGTCCGCTTATTTGTGATCCGACGCAAGGTTCGAAAATACAAACAGAGGCTCAAAACAGACACAATAATATAAGCCCATGTCCAACAATCAAATGGCTTTACCAACGAATTGATATCATAGCGGTACGGATAGGTTAAAGCACCAAATTGATAGTAGGAATTTTCCGTCCCGTATGATAGAAATACTGAGCGTTTTGTCGAATGTTTTTTAAAATAAGAATTATTATCACCGCTTAGTAAGATTAAAAAAGTTGTTTCACCAATAGCACGGATTCCAAGTTTACGGCTGTCTGTTGTGTTCAAACGTTGCTTCATTTCTCGAAAAAAACAGATGCTAGAGAGAGGTTGATTACGCAAAGTGAAACGCTCGTTGGGGAAAATTCCACACGTATCGAAAGAGTTTGCTGGCTCAGTATCCCAAATTAACGGATATAATGCAGACACAGGTATTTTTGTTTGGATATGGATTTGTCTCCAGCTAGATTCTGAAAAAGACTTAACGGGGACCAAAGTGTTGCAAGTGACGCAAATCATTAGAATAGAATGATAAGGGAAAGCTAAGATATAAAATGAGGAGGTTGTGTCGATATATTTCACATAAGTGTACTCGTCGCCTACTATTGAGTCTTTAATGCTCATGAAAATGATAGATGTTGGATCCTCATTTCTTAAATATACAGAGAAGCTTACAAAGTAGCTGTAAATATGTTTTTTTCGGTCCGGAATAGATAAAGTGTCGAAAAACTGATCTTGAAAGTAAAAAATTGTATAGCAAGTGTTGAATCTCATATCCTGCATACGGGAAGCTGCTGAACCATTTATTACAAACTTTCTGGAATCAAATGGAATGGATTCTAGAATAAATGTCGAATGATTTTGATAATAATGGAGAAATGATAGTACGTCTTCTGATGCAGAAATTTTGTTTTCTAAGAAAACCATTCGGATGGTACATGGTTTGAATGAATCAAGTAGTTGAGTTTGAAGTCCATTCAAAGTTTTTAAAAATTTTGGAGAACCAACCGAAAGTGAGAAAATATTAAGTAAAAAAATATTTCCAATTAATGACCTCAACATTTTAGGGAATCTATGGGAAGTTCTTTTGCAAGCGCGTTTATGGTGCCTTCATCCTCAGATTGGGATTGAAGTTTGCCTGATATAGAAACTCCATTTAACAAACCATTAGTTTTTGCCATGAAATTCCTAGGCTTGAATTGAGTGTTTAATATTAACAAGAGCACTGGGAACCAATACCAATTTTAGTTTCACATGTGTGATGTGTCTAAAATTTCAGTATATGATTACTTCGCTGCACCTGCTTTTCCTGTGATAATCCTCATTACTGTAATTGAAATTGTGACTTGAGGTCTTGAATTTTCAGATAATTGAGCACTTCTATATACCAATCGCTTTAAAAACACCTTGCACTTAGCACAGACTTTTTTATTCATACTTAACAGTCATTTGCATTCAACTAATAAGGTTTAAAAAAAGTTCATTCAGTTCTTATTAGTATGATGGAATATTATGTGCAGTGCACGATACTAATGAGTTTCTTAAATTAATGAAAGTACTTGAAGAATTGATTTTAAAAACTACAAAACCTTATCATTAAATATTTAAACTCGTGATAAAACTACATATTATGATATGCAGAAATAATTTAACGCAAATATGGTAATCCCTATTTGAACAATTAGATAAACCTCCATAATCCATATAAATTTTATTTTCTAAATAACTAACCATATAGACAATCTTAGTGTACCTCATCATAATGTACTGCGGAAATGTTTTCATCGTAAAATAAAAAAATCTGCTGGGCTGAATTTTGAAACTGAGAATGCAAAGTTTTTTTGACGATTTCTCAATCACAATAGGCTTTGAGCATCAATAATTTACCACATTTTTCAGAGCGTGCAAAAAGTATATTTCTGAATTAGCGTAATTTAAAAATTATCTGTTATGTATTGCATTATCATATTTTTATAGTTTTGGTCGGTTACAGTTGTGCAATACCTAATCTTTTCCATGCTTCTACTTCAGCGTTACATGAGAATTTTGCTTGCTGGCTGACAATGTGCTCATTCTTTTAAGTTGCTTGCTCAATCTGCTCAATCAAATTGTCCAGTGAAGTGTGTGTAAGTGTGCATCTCATTATTACCAATTGATCTTGTCAAGGCGTTCTTAGCTTTATATTATGTCGCTATAGCCGGGTGTATATACATCAATGGAAACTCACGTTCATGTAAATATGCATATCCAGCGTCAGCGGACAACTATAGTTAAACATTACAACGCAAATAGGACTGTAGTAATTGCCATTTTTAGTAACAGTTAAAATCGTAACAAATTTTGTTTCTTCATACAGTTGCAGCAACGACGGTTTATCAATTGAATGCAAAATATGGTACAAAAGAACAAATATGTCCCGAAATTGAAGCTAAAACCAGTACTTTTGGTTCGGCAGCCGTCTCTTTCAATTTATTTCCCGCTCCTTCAGATTTATAGAACCGAATTACTCTCAAAAGCTCTTCATCTCATCTTAACAAAACAAAAATTAACGTAAATAAAAATGAGAATTTCCTAGTCCTAATATAGAAATTTTGCAGGATTAAATATTTATTCCAGCGTGTCAATCAGTACCACATACATGAATTTTATTTCTATTATGCATAATTCTTTCATTATACATATATTCAAGCATACTTCTCAAGATTTACAACCAACATATCATACGCTTTGGGATCTTTTGTTAGAATATGAACAATTTTGTTCGTTGGATCGTCAGTGGACTCAGTAATCAATTAAAATACAAATAACATGCCCAGTGGGTAGATATTACAATTTTAAATTTTTTAATTAGAACGGTGATTACTCTTGTTCTGCTGACAGCGAACAGCACATGATTTTTTTCTTGAAGGCAAATAAAAGTAGGAAAAACTCAATTTTGCCCAACCTTTCGAAGACAAAACTGAGGACAGAAAGGGCCAGACAATAGAGAAGCATTTGAGCAAAAACAAAAAAAAATTTCATCGTGATTGGTTTCCCACTTTCCGGACTAGGTTTAGCCGTGTACGGTTTAAAAAGTAAATAAGCAATGATATTATCCTTTTTTGAAATATAAATCTTTGAATTATTGTAAAACTTCAGCAAATCTTGTTTTGTAACATATAAATATTTATAAGTGAGATACAAGGACCTATACTGCCCCCATCGTTCATAAATTCCAGATTCCACGAGACCAATTAAAATTGGTGAAGCCAACCTTGCAATTGCATTTCTGCGAAACATCCATTGTCTTCGAAGCCATAGTAAATCTATTTGTTGCCCTAACACTAACATCGTATTGGAAGTAAAAATCGCGTTCAGCTCTTTAAAAAGTTCCAAAGTCGATTCTCGATCAAAAATAATGATTTTTTCCGGAATCGCTGTAAAATTTCCATCCTTTCTTTTTAGTTTTTCACCTTTCTGTATTGCTGAAAATAAAGTCGGAGGATCAACATCCTTACCAAAAAAAACTATCGACTTTTTTAAGTTTTTATAAAATTCCACATTGGAAATGTTCAGTCTGCCCTGTTCCACTTCTTCTACAATGTTATCGATCTCATATTTTGCAGCTGAAACAACGCTACCATTGTTTATTTTGCCGTCGCTCAACACGAAATAGTCAGACTCAACTACTTCTTGCAGACTTTTAGGAACAGTTGGAAACCATAGAGTGGTTAAGAGTGTGAATAAGACACCTTTGTATGCATTTGCTACCAAAAATACCAGCAGCATCCAACAAACTAGTAAGCCACAAGTTTGTTTCGACATGCGTCCACATTCCCGCACAATACTTTGACTTTGTTCCATCAGAACAGAAAATACATCTAGTTTCAATAGAGTCCGCTCTTTTTTGATCCAAAAAAGAATTTGTAGATAAAAACAAAAGCTCAAAATGGATACAATTAGACACGACCATGTTAACAAATCAAATGGTCTGACCAACGAGTAGATATCATAGCCGTATGGACGGGTTACAGCTCCGAATCGATAATAATATTTTTCCATTCCGTATGGTAAATATACCGAACGGTTGCTGGAGTGTTTTTGAAAATGAGATTTTATAGTTTTTTTCTTCAAGTAAGACCATGTTACTTTACTATAAGCACGGATTCCATTTTTTCGGCTGTCCGATGTGTTTAACTGTTTTCGTAGCTCTCGGTAAACGCATATATCATGATAAGGTTGAGAACGTGAAGCGAAACGCTCATATGGGGAAATTCCGCACGCGTCCAAAGAGTTTGGCGACTCAGTTTCCCATATTACATTGTACAATGATGTGATAGGTATTTCGGCTCGGGTATGAATACGTCTCCAAAGAAATTCTGAAAAAGACTTCACCCGAACCAAAGTCCCGCAAGTAACGCAGATCAGTCCTACAAGCTTGTGCGCTGAAGCTAGGACATAAAATGACGATGTTATGTCAATGTTTTTCACGAGGCTGTACTCGTTGCCCACCGTGGAGCTCCTGAGATTCATGAAAATAATAGATGTTGGATCTTCATTCCTCAAATACACTGAAAAGTTTGCAAAGTAGTTATAAATATGCTCTTTTTGGTCTGAAGCAGACAAAGTATCAAAAAATTGATCTTGAAAGTAAAAAATAGTGTAGCAAGTCATGAATCTCTTGTCTTGCATCTGAGATGTTGCTTCTGAGCTGTTTATTTTAAAGCTTCGGGAGTCCAAAGGAATGGATTCTACAATAAATGTAGCTCCATTTTGATAAAAGTTGAAAAATGAAAGAATATCTTCTGAAGCGGCAAAAGAATTTTCCAAGAATACCATGCGGATCGTACATGGTTTGAATAAATTTAATAGTTGAGACTGGGGTGCATACAAGGTTTGAAGAAACTTTGCGGAACCCACTGCAAGGGTGAGAATATTTAGTAAAAAAATATTTACAATCAATGGTCCAGACATTTTAATGATTTCAAGTGAAGTTATTATTCAAGGCGTTAATATACAACCTTCGTTGCATGACTATTGTGATTAAAGTTTGGCTTGAAGAACTGTTTAAGAAACTACGACTTTTATTTGGCTGTCAAATTGCTATATAGGCTTGAAATATTTCATTCGAAAGCACTTGTAAGTCCATTATATTATAATTATACATTGACCTTTAAAATTTGAGTGTCATTTAATATAATGACTTTCCTATTTGGTACACTTGTGGTGGTACACTTCATAACTGCGTAAATCAAATTATCAGTAGTTTTTGAATTTTCAGATAATTGTCTACTTCTGTCATACCAGCTTATCGAAAGTTTTTTGTAGTTAGCACATTTTTTATTCATATTGGAAACTCATTTTCATTCAATCAAATAGTTTCATAAGAAACTAAATGAGAAGAACGTATTACGATGATACAGCTATAATGTGCACAGTATTACGGAGAAATTAACCAATAAAAGTACTTCAAAATTAAGTTTTCAACCTCAAAAACTATGTTATAAACATGGTTGTTCCTTATTTTGACTTTACGAAACGCTAATGTGTTTTGCTGTTTGGCTAGTACTTTGACTCTGAATGCTATTGGATGGGAGTGACAAAAATGTTGACTGCATGGATGAATCAACTGCCCAGCTGTAGTCCATAGCGACTGGGACTATTACTATCTGTTTTCATCAAATAAAGTCATGCGTTTATATTTCTTGAAAAGCTTGAAGAAGCATGAGTATAATTTTTTATTAATACTTTTTTGAAAATTAACCAGAGGGATTTGTACACTTTGTTTTATTTAGTGATACAACTGACAGCGGACAGCCAATACATATTCTATAAAAACTGACGACTATAACTCATGTTTTTTTTAAAGACAGCACTCATATTTATGTATGCATGAGTCTTTAATTTCATCCAAGCAAGTCAAAAATAGTCTCATAAGTATTTTTTTTACGCTTTATAATGTTCGAAGTTATTTAATGTTTTGTGAACAGGATAGATTGCGCCAAATTTTAAAGCAAATTGAACAAAACTTTGTTCATTAGTAGTTTGTTCACATACAAATCAGGAGTAAGTATAAACAATCGATACCAAATAACTGTGGACTGAAGATTATCTATTTAATTTGAAACGGACAGTAACTCCGCATTTTCTCGTGGGAAATAATACAGGTGGGGAAGATGTTAGATCTAAGTGGACGTGTTTTTTTAATTATTATTTGATTTAAAATTTTTGGTTGTTTACTTATGTTTGGAAATCTGTAATTCCAAAATGACAAACTACTGTCCATTTCAAAAAAAAAGGCAGTAAATTTGCTCGCTAGGTTACATGGCAATGTTTGTTTGGTGCTAACAAAAAGTAAAGTTTTAAATGATAAAAAAATTAACTGAAAAGTAGAAAATATGAATTTAGTTGGCATAGCATTTTTGGAATTTACGGTTCGATGTTGAGTATTTGGCCATTTAACCTGGGTCTCCAAATAACACAGGGCACCTGCCATAAATTCTGAAATGGACAGTAAATCGTCAAATATCTTGTAAATTAATGTTATAACGGGGTTAGACGTTCGGACCAGAAATGGTGTTTGACATGACTGCCTGACTGTCAACTTAAAGCTATTTTGAAACAAATCGGTTCAGTAGTTTTAGCCCGAATTTAGAGCAATATTGTTCACGCTGTTCATGTATTGGGAAGATTTTTTATGTTGCATTTTTTGATGTATGAGTTTGCTACTAATCAATTGTATTTTTTGGATTAGGAATTCTTGTTTTGAGGGAAGAACAAAGATTGTCGTTTGATCTACGTAATATAATAGAGATATAGGGAGGAAGGTGTGGACAGAAATAAGAAGCAAGAAGAATTTTGTTTAATTATTAAAATTAAATTCGTGATCAATGTTCAATAAAACGAATAAATCATTTCAGTTTGTCATTAAATTTGTGTGTGCTCTAATAATTTATTTGATAAGCCAGATCGGGAACAGTTTCATACACTACAAATATAGTTTTTTGAAACCACGATTATAAGGGTAGCAGTAGATCCATACAATATTTGAAAAATAATTTATTTCAGTATTCGGTTTGTATGAGTTTGGCTTTTTTGTTTTTTTACTCATTGAAATAAGATAATGTCTACTTTTACTGATAGCAGACGTAATCTCCTGGAAAACTGATCGTGCGACTAACCATCTCATACATACTATAAGGTATTTATGCTTTACGTAACGTTACGCGTATATGAATTCATATGGAGTGTATGCACTATGCATATGCACTAGGTTATTGGGGAACATAGGATATTAGAATATTAGACTATTTATGGTAATTAGTAAATAAGTAATATTGTTAGTTAAGTTAGGATCTAGAATGTAAGTTAACTCTGATTGTTGCTTTTACGTTACTATTCTTTTGCTTTCATTCCAACTAGCAACATCTCAGAGTGAGACGCTCTGCTCAAGTTGAGACGACTTGGGGTAAGATGAGAACAGTGAGTGTTCCGCTGCTAACTTTATTCTAGCAATAAATAATTGTCATTTACACACTACAAGAGAACTCGACAAATTCATTATCTTAACGCTAGGTCACCGCGACTAAACCCTTATAATACGCACATAAGAAACCAAACGATTAAGAATTAAAAATTCAACAACCAAAACTATTAGAATAAGTTAAAATCTGATGTTTCAATGTTATCTTTATCTATAGTCTATAAGCATGCAACAACAAATTTTTATTCGACGGCATTCAACATATAGTAAGCCAAATTTAACTTTACTCAACCTCTCGACCAAAAAACCGATGCCACAAAGAGCTAGGCAATAGAAAAGCATTTGGGCGAAGACGAAAAAAAAGCCCATAGTGATTGGTTGTTCATTTTCATGACTGCGCTGAACTGTATACGGTTTAAAAAATAAATAAGCGATAATATTATCATTTTTTGAAATGTGTCTGTTTGAAGCTCTGTAAAAATTCAATAGTTTAGATTTTGCGGAATTTAAATATCCGTATTTTAAATGTAATGACTCATGTTGCTTCCATCGGTCATAAATTCCAGATTCCACGAGACTTATCAAAATTGGTGAAGTTAACCTGGCAACTGCGTTTCTGCGTAGCAACCACAGCCTCACCAGCCGTGATAGATTTATTTTTTGGCCCAAAACCATTCTCGCATTAGTAGTAATCACTGTTATTAACTCCTTAAAAGGTTCAACTTGGTGTTCCATATCAAAAATAATTAAAGAACCAGGAATAACAGTAGAGTTCCCAGCCAGTCTTGTGAGTTCATCACCGTTTTCCATAGACAAAAATATTGATGGAGGATCATTTTTTTTGCCTAAAAACACTATGGACTCGTTTTAAGCTTTTAAACAAGTCCATATTCGAAATGCTCAGTCTGCCTTGTTCCACTTCTAAAAATTTATCGATATCAAATTTTGCCATTGATGTCCAGGTACCTTCGGGAGTTCTGCAACTGCTGATGCTGAACTTGAAAAAGTCAGAATCAACAACTTCTCCTAGTGTTTTTGGGACAACTGGAAACAAAAGCGTATGAGAAT
>Ga0210040_10010412_pt1 | contig 10667 bp, 10 predicted proteins | sample CryGeyCG12114_NA_FD_185462 | JGI IMG/M metagenome (GOLD analysis project Ga0210040, IMG submission 185462) | Groundwater microbial communities from aquifer - Crystal Geyser CG19_WC_8/21/14_NA (SPAdes) (version 2) | ecosystem: Environmental > Aquatic > Deep subsurface > Groundwater | place: USA...
CCGCCACTGGCGCGGAGTCTTTAAGTCTTGAACTGAAATCTTCACCCCCAAAATTCGCGTAAATCCCTCGTTGCAACAAGTCTATTATTAAAGCGTAATACCACCTGCTCACTAGACTATAGTGTAAGCATAGTTAGCAAGTAACCCACAAATGTCAGGCCGCTCAAGCAGTTCTGAACGGCTAACATGCGTGGCCAACCGAGCCAAGGGCGACCAGCTCGGCCAACTTGGCCGCGACGTCTGTCATTGGCTCCTCTCCAGTGCTCAGGCCACTTCGCGAACCGAGCAAGGGACTGACTTCGCGAAGGGCTTCGTGCGTCGTGTTATGCATGATGGGCACGAGTAAATCACGCGCCAGGAGGGCCGAAAGCTCTTTGTCAGCGATGCCCTCATTTTTGAGGCGGCGCAGTAGCGCAGGGGTTACCAGTACGATTCCAACTCGCGACTTCGCCAGTCCCTTATCAATTTCGCGGAGCAACGTTGAACCAAGGAGGACGTCCCTCTCGCTGAACCAAACCGAGACACCGCGCGAAACGAGCATGTCATACAACTCCTTAGCAGCCTCTTTCCGGTCGTCCCACGCGTGGCAAAGAAAAACGTCCCGAAAGTCAGGTACGGATGATTGCTTCTCGACCGATTGCTTCTCGATGTTGTTGCGGACCGGGGTGAGCGTCAGCACCTCAGCAGGCGTGTACAGAACGACCGAACCTGCTCGCGACCAGCGCGGTCTGTGGCTTCTGCCGGAACCGTTGCTCCGGCTACCAGAGCTGTTTCCCGACGAGTAGGAGGGTGTGGAGTAAGACGGATATGAGTATGAACTGTAGCCGCGAGAGCGGCTACCACATGCGGGGCAGTCCGCTGCCGCACTCGCTGAGCGATGTCCATTTACTGGTGCTGTACATCTTGCCATATCTTTTACCTTTTAATTAAGTGAATAGAATTAATGGATTTCAACCAAACGGCAAAACATAAAATTCAAGAAGATAGCCGTACCACAAATTTTTGCTCGCTGTGGAAGTCTTTTCTATTTTCAGCTTACTTGCTAAACAGCTTCTGTAGATGAGTTAAGCCTCAAACTAAACTAAAGAGGTTTTTTGTTGAAAGTACTAATGTTTTAGCGCCGCTTGCTTGGGCTTGTGCAACCATATCCTGGGTGCCTCCTGGGCCATTCCCAGTTGGCTCACCATCCCACAGGGCAATCAACGTAGCGTTCTGGCTGCCAAGTGCTAGCGCGTTATAAAGCATCCAGAGATTATTGCGCTGCCAAATGCTGTAGTCGGGCTTAAGTTGCAGCCAGGCCGGCAGGTCAGCTGTCGAGCCCAACTCCCGAGTTGGCAAATCTTTGTACAAGCGGTTGAAACGCTTCACCCATTCCGGCCCAGCTGCTGCCACCGACTCGCGAACGAACGCATTGCGCGGCATTGGCAGGTATAGCAAAGTAGGCACACCTAACTCGGCGCATACTTCGTGAAACAGAATGTCACCTCCGTTGGCGCCACCCGCTAGGCCAATAAAGGAGCCAAGCTTATCGGCCATTTCTTCGCACACAGCTTGTTTGATGGCCTGCCGAGCTACATCTTCTTTATCAGCAGGAAATCTAGGTTTTTCTCGTGTAGCAGCGTCGAGCAGGTGGCCCGTAAAAAGCAATATGTGCGGCGTTGTTTCAGTGGGTTGCTGCACGGCAAAGGCCTTAAACCTTGGTATGCCGAGCACCTCGGTCACATTAGTGCTGGCCACGCCGAGCTGCTCATACAGTTGTAGCTGTTGGCGCACCGAATCCAAAGCGAAATCATCGGCTTCCTCAAGGGCTTTTTCGTACAGCTGCGCTATTCTCTTCGGTGGGGTTGCCACCAAGCACGCCAAATCGGCGGCCGTGATGGATAGCCACAGGTCCTTCTTGCCGGAGCACCGCAACCGTTCTTGTTGGGCTTCCAACGACATCGTCACGCTACCCTGCAGCTTCGTTAGTTCAGTTTGCAATTGCTGCAGCCGGCACGCCGCATCATCGTCATTTTCAAACATCTCATTCCAGGCACCGGGCAACACCTTGGCCAGGGCCAGTTGCGTAAATAGCATTCCTAAGGCATTAATACCAGAATAGTAATGGTTGAGGTCTTCCCGAAAACCGGATAGGTATTGTGTGTAAGCGGCGGCTAATAAAGGCGATTGCAGAGCGACCTGCTGCCGCTGAGCTGGCGGTTCAGTGGACCATTTGCTCAACCATTGGGTTTTTAAGATGCGCCCCAGCAGGGCGTGAGCTTCGGCTTGTTCTGCGGCCACTGTAGCGGGGTTTTCTAAGACGCGTCGTAGAGCGGCGGTGGCCCTTTCGGGCTGTTGCAGGCGCTGATAAGTCGTGCCCAGCCAGGTGTTGGCTTCTTTGTCCTGTGGCTCGGCCTGCCGGACGGCTTCCCAAGTTTCACGTGCATCATCGTAGGCTTTGGCTTTGAACTGCGCTCGTCCCACCACGCGCAAACCCGTCAACTGCCATGGAAAACCCATTGCTTCTGTTTGTAACAGCTTTAGGTCTCCCAACTTATAACGTCGCTCAGCTTGAGCGGTTGCATACGCTACTTCTTCTTGAAATTCGAGCGGAACTCCTAAAAAACTAGTTCGATCCTGCTCCTGCAAGTCGGGCAAGAGCTGAAAAACCGGGCTGTCTTTGTCCTGCGAAAGCAGCGTTTGGCGCAGGGCTTCAGTCAGCGTATCCAGTGCCGCAGCGGGGTTATCGTGCGGGTAGGAAAGATAACGGTCCGTTTTCAGGTCAAATGGCACGTCATCGGCTGCTAGGGCACCGACCGCAGGGTGCATGCCGCTACCCCGTATTAGGAACGTACGCTTGTTGCGCAACGCGTGCCGGATGCCCAATTCGTAAAATACGTTGGCGTTGTTGATGGAAATATCCACGATGACAACATCGGCCGTCAACAATCGATAAAACATGTCCGTTCGGATGTTGCCCTGCTTGAGGGAATCGGCCGTAGTGCGACCTAGCAGGCGGTGCCCAGTCAGGGCCGGACTAATCAACAGCTTTTCTACAAGGTCAAAATCAATACCTTGCTTGCGCCCAAATGGGCGAATGATGAAGGCAGAGGCCATGCTAGTTACCGATGAAAGTGCCGAAATGCGCAAGTTTTACTTCTTCGGCCACTCGCTGCCCAATCCGGCGTAGGTCGTTGATGCAATCCACCGAATCCAATTTGCTGACTTTGCCGGGGTCAATATCGCCCATGCCCATCTTGTTAAGCCACGGGCTCGTCAGTTCAGCGTTATAGCGGGCGTATAAGAAGGAGCGGCCTAAGTCGGTACTCAGCGGAACCGCTTTCCCTTCATCATCGACGGGAATTAAGTCGCCTATCTCTCGATCAATAGGCTCGCCGTAGACGCAACGCCCCACCGTGCGGCAGTTCACGTCCTGGTCTACCTGCGCTCCGTGCATCAGGGCCGAAGGGATATGCAGGGCATTTTGGAAGGCATTACTGGTGGAATACACATCTGCATCCATCTGTGGGGAGGAACCCGTGCCGACGGACACAACCAGTAAGCTAGTCTCTCCGGTTGCCCAGTTTAGGTTAAATGGAGCCTGAGTAGCCATGCGCCACAGTAAAAAGGCGGGGTTATTATAGGGAGTCACGCCGCCGTCCACAAACTTGAATGTCTTGGATGGGTCCTGATCGTCCCATTGCAGCACCTCCGGTGCAAAGTATATCGGCGCAGCCGTGCTGGCCCGCACCAACTGCCAGAGCGGAATGAAGAGGTTGCAATCGGGACGGCTCTGGTCGTTGTAGCGCGCAAGGGGGTTGCTACTGATTGGCCACGGTGAATCGGTCGTGACATTGCGGGTGACGACCAGCAACAGCGTTTTCAGGTTAGCCGGGGTAAGGTTGGTGGTTGCTCCAAACTTTTTCTGTAATTCCTCAGCCAATGGCTCTGAGTTATACAAGTACTTAAGGCGGTTCAGAATGAACGCCTTGTCAAACATAGCCGGTCCGGTTGCCTGATAGAAGTCAATTAACTCCTTAACAGACATACCCCGGGCCAAACCAGCAGCGATAATGGCGCCGGTGCTCGTGCCTCCGATGTAATCAAAGTAATCGCAAAGCCGAAATTTATCGCCCACACCAGTTGCGTCTGCCAATAGCTGCTCTATTCGGGCTAAAATCTCCAGAGTAAGGATGCCCCGGATGCCACCACCGTCCAGAGCAAGTATTTTACGCGGGGGCTGTTTCTCGCTTGGTAGGTCGTAGCGTTTGGCTAAATGACCCCATTTGGAGGTAGTTGGCATGCTGTTAGAGTGTGAAAGTACAAGAATAATGATAGGTCAGTCTAGGCTATTCTGTTGCCCACTTTTTAATCGGTCGCACGAGCAATGCTCAGCAATTCATCGATGCGCCGGGCAATCAACTCTTCGTTTTGTTCTCTGCGGTGTAGCGTTATCACATTGGCCAGATCGTCTAACAACTGGTGGCACTCTGCTTCGTCGTGCAGTGCTAGCGTGTGCAGGTCGCCAATAGGAGCAGGTATATCTGCTGTCATGGCCCCACGTGCTAGCAAAGGGAAGGTGACGCCGCCACGCCCCCAAGAAGCTCCGAGTTCAAACAGAACGTAGCTTGAAGCCTTCATATTGGGGGTTACTACGCCGAGTACAGCTTCTGCTCGGCGCAGCTCAGCGCGAAGCCGGTCGCTGGTTCGTTCACCCGCACGCAATGTATACGGAGGCACCGACGTGCACCGCAAGTCATTGGGTGCAATAGTAAAGGCTGCTTCCAACACGCGCACCAGCGCTTGCACCACAGCTGCATCGGTATGCAGGTGGCTTATGAAAACCCGGGGCAATCGTTGGTAGCTACGCATCAAATGGTTCTCCAAGGTTTTAACAACGAGAGTTGCCGTCCGCTCGATGCTAGTACTATCGGGCGTCATCCGTTCTACAAACAAATCGTCAACCACTCGCGGAATGTCTATATCGCCCACCAGTACGGGTAGTAAGAGCACGTGCCCAAAGGCATGATGTAGAGCCCGGGCTGCTCCAATTTCGCCCATAATAAACGGGGAACTCAGCGCCAGTTCCGATAATAATACCACTACGGCATCGGCTTGGCTCATGGCTTCTTGAAGTACGCGTCGCCAGTCACTTCCGGGCGCCAGAGCAATCGCGTCATAAACGGCTTGGTGTCCAAGTTTTTCTAGTGCCTCCGAGAACTGCCGGGCTAGGTCTCGCTCTTCCAGCTTATATGAAATGTATAGTTTGGCCAAGGTGAATGCTATTTCGCTGAATTAGTGAAGACTTTATTCCTCTATGTGAACTGCAAGCGTAGATACCGGGCGTTGCGGATAATGGAGCTGACTATATCATCATGAGCAGGGCCACCACATCAACTGACGTGGTGGCCCTGTTTACTATTAGTCTTTTAAGCTGCGCAGAGCTTGATATTGCTGCTGCTCCTGATTAGCTCTCATGAAGAAATCTTCCGGCCAATCCAGGGCCGCCTTTTTTCTAATAATCAAAAAATCGCTTTCTGAAATATCTGCTGGCCTACCTTTTTTCAACTCTAATACTGCTTTTCGTTGCTGCTCAGTGCAATTTTTCTGCATAAAAAAATCATCAGGCCACTCTGCCGTACAGTGTTCTTTGATTATTTGATTAGCGTTAGAGTAGTCATCGGCACCCTCAACTATGCTTCGCTCCTCTTCTACTGCAATTGCCTTGTCCTTTGCAGACGCATTTGGCAAGGCGCCAATCAGCCGCTTGATAAGCGATAAATAGGCGCTGGAATTATCCGGCTTTATCTTCAGCTCCTTGCCTACTTCATCCACGAATTGAAGCAATTGCGCCTCTTCATAAGCATTGAGCGCGTTGATGCCTCTAAGCGGTCCCTGCAGTAGCTCAGGACCCTTTTTGTCAATAAGTAACGGTGCCATAATACGCTTTGCGCCCCACCTAGCGCCAAGTTCGAATAACGTATAGTGCGAGCGCATACTATCGGCTGATATCAAGCCGATAAATACCTCAGAGTCAAATATTTCCATCTTCAATTGTTCGTCAGTAGATGCGCCGGCAGGCAATCGGTAACCATCTACGCTCGTGCATCTGATATCATCAGCTTTCAGACCTAGCGCTGTGCGTAGCAGTTGAATTACTTCTTTTGCTACCTCAGCGTCCTTGCTACTGTGGCTGATAAAAACCCGAATACCTTTGCGCTTAGCTGATTTGGCTGTTCGTGGATTCTTAGTGGAGGTCTTTGCTTTTTCCTTCGTTTCGTAATAAAACCGCCGCCCATGTGTATTTAAACTCACATCGCCAAAACCATATGGGGCAGTACCCATGTAATCATTCCGCTCCAATAGGCCCTTGCTACTCAGATATTCTACTGCATCATTAAGATCCCGCGGACTCAACTTGGTAGTGCTTTTAAGTGAGTCGCCGTCGAAGGGTACACCATTTCCGTTGTCGCTTTCAAAAAGTGCAGTTACTACTCGCAGTGCATTGGCTTCTATCGGGGTGGGCATAGTGGGATGGTTCAGTCAAAACGGATAATGAGCTAAGGTAGGTAATCGAGGATGTTACTTTCAAATTGGTGGAGGAGCGGTAGCCAAGGGTAGAATGGGGGTGGTCGAGGTTAAAATAAATATCCAGTTTATCGGCGACTTCTAAGCGGGCCTCTTCTAAGTTAAAAAATACATCATTTAAGGGCAGTAATTCAGTTTTGGGGAAGCGTATAACTTTCTAAACAGCTTCGTTTTTTCTTAAGTAGCGTAACTTCTTCTAGTCAGGTCCAACAAATGGGAGGAGGTCACGTTGACTGAGATAGCCGCTAGAAAATGTCCAAAATTTGGGGAGTACTAGAGTGCAAAGATGGTCGCGACTTTTTTTAAAATGTCGCGCTCTTGTTCCACGCATTTGAGTTCGGTCCGCAGGCGCTTTATCTCGTCACGCTCCGCACTGCTGGGTACGGCCTCGGCTAACGCCTGACGTTGCCAGCGGCCCAACAGGGCGGGCGACAGGCCTTGGGCACGGGCCACGTCGGTTTGCCGGGCCCCAGCAGCCACCTGACGTACGCACTCGGCTTTAAAAGCCGGCGTGTATTTTTTGCGGGTCAGCGGCGAGCCGCTGGGAAGTGTTTTGTCGGACATCAGCAGTGGAAGATAAGACTTGCCACTGTCTGTTTTTACTCGACCACCTCAAATGAAGTACGTAAAATATTAGCAGCAATTACTGCACATAACTATCCAAAAAGATGCGTAGCGGTTGAATAGCATCAGCAGTCAGATTCCACCATGAAGGGTTTTCAAATATCTTTTGTCCTCCCTGCTCTTGATGCCTTCTACGTTCGTCCGGCGATAGAGGCAGAACATTAACATAATCATATATGCGTCGCTTTTCTGATGGAATATGATAGAGTTGCTGACCAGTGAGTAGGTGTTTGTATTGTGCTAGGCACTCATCGTACATATCGAAACAATCCATTACACGTTGATGAGTTGGATGAATTAAATCAAGCAGCAATGTTTCAATGTTGCCTTCGCGGTTAGGTCCTGGAAATAGAAATAATTCTGGAGAAGGCTCGAATGCTGCTACCAATTCACGTACAGCCGCTTCCCTCTGAATAGGACCACCTTGCGGATACTCCGGCTCGGCAAAGTCGGCATCGAATACGATGAGGTTTCGGCCTTGTGAATCTTTAGCTTCTCTGAACTGCACAGTGTATTCTGGTAGACGCGTCCAGCCACCAGTGGCAAGCACTAGGATAGTAGTGCCATCAGGTGTAAGTTCTAAGTAAGTAGTGCCTCGACTTTTTTTAGGGATTAGTCGAGTAGGATGATTGCGTATCGCTTTTCCTTTAAGTTCATAAAGTAGTGCTATAATAAGGTCATGGTCATCGTAACCTTCTACAAAAATATTTAGCTGTTTAGTTGCCAAGGTAGTAGACGCAATGTTGATAAAAGAAGAACAGCTTTGGTAAGATAATTACGAGCGAACTTCAATGTCATGGCTCAATGCATTGTTAAGTTGTTCATAACCGTAGCGGTAACTGCGTACGGTATCATCATCACTGCGTATTAATGTATATGCAGCCACAGAGTCTCGGTAACGTGCCCATTGTTCATCCTCTAGTACGGCTGTAAGGTGACGTAAAGCTTCAGCATTGTGTGTTGTGGCAACTACCTGTACATCATATTCATCGGCAGCAGCTAAAATTCCCTGCCAGAGAACACGAAGTGCAGAGTAATGCAGTCCATTGTCAATTTCATCAATCAAGATAATACCTCCTGCTACAGAAGCTAATGCGGCTACAATTGACAGTAATCGTTGAATGCCTTCACCCATTAGATTTATAGATGAACGCATACTAAAATTCTCGCCTAAATCAAGATAAATGCGTCCATTGTTACCCAAAGTCAGCGATTTGACTCGTGGGTCAATTTGCTTCATTACTTCTAATAGGGGTTCTTCTTCCTTATTCACCGTCACTTCCGCTAATTGTTCACTCAACTGTTCCAAGTTCAAGGTAGTTGATACAAAAGCAGACGTATGGCGAACGGACATTTTTTCTGGTAGTCCCTCATCCAAGAACTCGTCCGCATTCTCAGAGTATTCGGTATAAACCATCTCCTCTGTATATTGGTCACGGGTCATTTTAAAGGTATGTCCTGAGTTTCGCGTCCCCAACCAGATAGTGACGAGCAGCGACTTTTGCCCATTACGGCGACCCTTAGTTCCTCGTTTTGTGCCTGACTCATCTTCATCAAGCTGAAATCGATATTTGCTTGGCCCTCGACCAGTCCCTTTATAGCTGGCATTTACTTGTACCGTATTAGCGACGTTAAAATTGTAAAACAATGATCGAAAATCTTGATCATCTTTTTCTATTCCTCTTGTATCTTCTAATTTTTCAGCCCACCAAGGCTGCTCAATATTTGTTAGCGCATAAATAGCTTCAAGTACACTCGTCTTACCAGAATTATTCTTACCCATTAGGAGGTTTACACGCGATAACTTTTCTAAGTTTAGCTCGTGAAGGCTGCGAAAGTTCTTGATGGATATAGAATCCAGTAGCATAGTGACAGCAGCAGGTTGAGGAAAAATCTGTACTAATTCCTCAGAAAGCTTCGTCATCACTTGATCAAGTTGGTCTGACGACATACTTGATAGTGGTTTTGCTGGATTGTTAAGTGCCTGAAATTTGGCTAAAGGCGAATCACTGAAAGCACAAGGCCGCACTATAATCGGTATAATCGTTGTGTCATGATTTTCGGCGGCTGAAAGTAATGCCGGTAATTCTTGGTTGTTAATCCAATCAGATGCTAGAAAATCACTGCTGACCAGCATAATAGCTACCCGAGCCTGAGCTAACTCGTTATCAATTCGGCTACGCCAAACTTCCCCTGTTTTCAAGCTGTCATCAGCAAAAACTTGCAATTTATGATTGCGTTCTAGCGGTCGTAAGTGAGTCCGTAAAACATTTAACCACAATTCATCTGCGTGGCTGTAACTTATGAATATGCGGTTGCGATTAGTGGACATGGCGCAAAGGTGTAATACTTTTGATTTATAAAGCTGTTCGCAGTCTACATGTAAGTGCCCCTTACAGTTAGTTTAGCTAACACATATTTGATGACTTTAGAGCTAGGGCTAAGTGTAGAATTGTATTATGGTGGTCATTTGACAGGCATTTACTTCTTTGTCAAGCTTTGTCATAGCTAGGTTTTCTTGATGCGGGAAACAGGGGTCTTAGTAGCAGGTTTTTTAGCGGAGTGATTTATACTAGAGGCTTTTTCTGAGGATGGATTCTGTGCGGCGACTCGTGCTTTAGTTTTGGCTATTGCTTTTCGCTTCGCAATTTGTTTTGCGGCTTGTTTCCCTGGATCAGATGCATTAGTGGTTATGGACACCTTCTTAGCAGGGGATTTTGAAGTGGGTTTAGAAGCGCCTGACGGGATAGTCTTTAGTTTTGAAGCTGGTTTACGGGCTGGCGTCCGAAATATTTCGCGCAGTTCATTGTAAATACTTGCCATCACCTGCTCGCGTTGGGTTCTGCTCATGCCTGATAACGGCGCGTGCGGACCATTCATAGCTTGGAGTTGGCTCAGGGGTGAATCTTGAAACGCTCCAGAGCAGGGGCGCACAATGACAGTTAGTAAGATTGCACCTTCTTTCTCAGCGGCTTTCAGCAGTGGCGGTAGCTCTTGAGCATGAATGAAATCGGAGGCAAGAAAGTCGGCACTTACTAGAAAGATACCTACTCGTGCCATTGCTAGCTGTTTGTGAATACGATCACGCCACCGCTCGCCCTTGCGGATTTTCTGGTCGCTCCAGATTTCTACTTTCTGGTCACGGGTGAGTGGCTTTAAATGTATATTCAACAGCTGCAACCATTGACTGTCGGCATGGCTATAGCTAATAAAGACACTCGTGCGGGAAGTAAGCATAAAACGAAAGTACCGTCTTACTGCTTATACACTGGTACTAAATGCTGAAGATTTAGTAAAGCGGACAGTGTTCATAATGACAAGGGTTCATAATGGGCTTAGCAAGCAACGCGCAACTTCCTTAACAGTCTTGTTGTACCTGATACTGAGATATTCTGATCTCAACTAAGTAGTAACTTAGCTCAGACGCAACAACTGCAGCAAAGAGGTTTTATGCCCCCCTTTCCCGCCGCGTGCGG
>Ga0210040_10010413_pt1 | contig 10665 bp, 11 predicted proteins | sample CryGeyCG12114_NA_FD_185462 | JGI IMG/M metagenome (GOLD analysis project Ga0210040, IMG submission 185462) | Groundwater microbial communities from aquifer - Crystal Geyser CG19_WC_8/21/14_NA (SPAdes) (version 2) | ecosystem: Environmental > Aquatic > Deep subsurface > Groundwater | place: USA...
CCCAAAATTTAACCTTGCCTCCGAGTCTGGCCTTTTGCCGCCATCCGTGCTCGCATGCTCAATATCAATCCATCATAGACTTCGGGACCTGCCCTTCACTTTGCTCGAATGTCTACCTGATCTGTGTAGGCCCACGTTCACTCCGAGAAAGCAGCCCCGGCAAAGACGACCTGCTTGATGCCCGACAAATCCAAAATGTCTATTTGATGGCCATGATACAAAATCTTCGGACAACGGCCAGGCTTACCACATTACAAACCAGCCTTGTGCGCGCGACCTGCCCCAAGCTCGACCACGATTTTAACAAAATTGGCATTGACGAGCTGCTCTGCAGCACGGTAGAACCATGAAGATCCAGCGGGTATGTGCGCGCTCGTAACATCCGGTGTTCGAGGACCATCTCATGGCGAAAAGGCTGTACACATGGATTGTGGCGCTCTTACTGACTTCAAATTCTAGATTTTCATCTACCCTGTTAAATCGTTGCTACCCGTCCAAGTTTCAGCTACAGAGATCACAAATGAAGGCTTACGCTTTGATCGTCAGTTTATTCTCGTCAAGCCTCCGTTGAATGGCAATACGGGCCCCGTCGAGCACTTAACTATCAAAAGCACCTTCGAGCTATGCTTGTTTCAACCGACAATTGATCCGTCGTGGTCTAAACTGACTATCAAACATATCCAAGCATTTCCTGAGTCATCTCTTACAGTTCCTTTGACCCCTTCACCTCTCAACTTTATGCAATCCAAAACGTTTCAGGTCAGTATCTTTGGAACCGCTGCCGTGGGGATAGACATGGGTGATGATGCTGCGTTCTACTTCACCAAACACCTCAGACAGCCGGTCAGGATGCTTTATATCGGAGGGGCCGGGCGACGAGAGATACCAGGAGCGTCGTATTTGCCCTTTAGGTCATTGTCCATATTCGCCAAGGAACAAATGCACCCACAGCGCATTCGCTTCGCTGATGCAGCACCATTACTGGTCACGTCGACAGCTTCTGAGGATGATGCCAGATCACGACTACCTCGGATCCATCGGAACGAGGACGTCATACTTAGACTGCGGCCTAACATTCATATCGACGTGCAAGGTGAAGTACCGGCGTACGACGAAGACTACTGGAAGACTCTGCGCATACATTCAGGACCGCAAGGCTCAGAAGAGATCATTGTAAAATGCATTTTCAAATGTGTCAGATGCTTGAGCCTCAACGTGGATATGGAGAAGGGAAGTATGATCGCCACAAACCGGCAGCTGTATGGTCTACTTGCCAGTGATCGTCGTGTGAACGAGGCTGCTCCACGTAAGTCTCAACGCAGTATTCAGGAAAGCAAGTATGCTAATGCATTGCAGACAAGCCAGTCTTCGGCCAATACGCATGCGCCGGTCCAAGTGGTGCTGTTTTACGAGTTGGCGATGAAGTTGAGATTATTGAACGGACATGACAGGGTAAGAAGATACAACTATGTCAACACCCGATCAGCGATGCTGAAGATTAGTGGATGTGGCGTTGATGCAAGGCACATGTCGAACTGGCTTTTGGCTGCGTACCGCAAGGTCCAGCTAAGAAAGGCTGCAACCCATAAGTAACCCACTGTTCGGACGACGTCTGTGAACGATCAGCATTCGAGTACTCGCGAAGTGTGAATCATGCTCACGACTATCTCGCAGACCAATCTTCTTGCCTATGGAAACTACTGCATCCTCTGTGGAGATGGCTAAGTGGACATCATCAGCGGAAGTACGATTTACCCTGGCAAAGATTACTCACCAACTGCTTGCAACATGAAAAACGCAAACTGCAGCTTGCCTCCTTCAGTTGCTGGATCATATGGGAGGTTCAAAGTGCCGATGTGATGTATGCATGCTGAGACGAAAAAAGCGATATACAACTGTGTATAGCGCGATAAGAAAGTACCCTTCTTTATACCTAGCACAGACGTGACCACGGACGAGGATGTCTCGAAGAGACGACGAAGAAATTGGTGCCAACAGTAACCCCAGCATTTCCTTACACTATACGCTTGCCTGAAAGAGCCGAATACTGGAGGGAACTGCTGAGGGATTGACATCCCACTCGCAACTGCGATGGCTGCGACGAGATAGTACACGATCACCAAATCGAAGCCGGTTCGAAAGGCTAACAGCCACGCGTACCAGAGCTGAGTGAGGATCGGATAGTCAAAGAGATTCGGTACCGGGAAATTCTGAGCGAAGACACTTTCGCGAAGAAGATGGCCAATGATATCGATCGCGACATAGCAGTACGCGAAACCCATCAGTTGTCCTCGAACGAATACCCTGCAATCCTGTCAGTGCTGCGAATTACAAAGCTTTTCCACTACAGGTCACAACCAGGCGTACCATTTGGGTGTATCTTCAGGCACCTCGTCTACGTTTCTGACTTTCCAGTTCCAGTTCTCTATCCAACCTAGACCTCGATAGGTAGTGAAGAGACTCAGACTCCACTTCAGTTTCTGCCAAAGATTCATGTTTTCAGGATTTCGGGACGCTTCCACTGGCCTTCCATCCTTGACATGGTAAACACACTTCTCTGGCGTTCTCAACACCACAAAGTCGATGAACTTGAGGAGGGTCATGCTGACGTTGACGGCCATGATGTAGTCTTCCGCCGGCTTTCCAGACGTGTGCGACCTGGTGCTATAAAGACAATACAACAATGCTGGCATGGCCATGCCGATGCGTACAGGGCCAGGGGGCAGTAACAAGGATGTTATGTTGATTGCGCTGGCGCCTAGCCACATGGGCCCAGCGGGACGGTAGGGCCGATTTGCAGGAGGAAACCATTTCGGATCCATCTTCGTAGTAGCAAAGCACAAGACAAAACAAAAGCCTCGAACACAGTACAGTGGACTTATAAGTACACGGGAAGAAGTAAATCGTTGGCTGTTTGCAAACAGGCATCAATCATCGTACTTGCATGCGAATACGAGCTGCCACGGCTCCATTGGCCATGCACAACCAGTAACCATTGGCTTCAAACGTGTCCCTTCCGTCTGGGCAGGATTTAGTGCAGGCTTGGCACGATGCTCTGTCATTCGCAACCTATTAAGGTATGCAGCTGGCATGAATGCAAATGACATTACGAGTAGCATACATGGACCGAAGTGAGCTGAAACACCGTGACGGTGCCAGCTGAGCAGTGGTCTGAGAGTGCCAAGACATGGAACCTCGAAAGGGCCTAGATCAGGTAATCTTCAAGCTAGACCCCGATGAGGATGGAGGCAGAACTGGGCTTAAAGTGACGAGAGGCAGGAGGCGAAGAGAGGAAGACGGGAGTGTTTGGTGAGACAGGCGTCCGCCAGCCTTGGGCCTCGAGAGCCGCTCTTCACTCAGCTTGCGCGCTCCCACTGCGACACGATCACATCACTCTCAACGACCACAAACCCTTTCCTGCTCTTCTCCCAGCTTCTGACTGTGCTTTTTGTACTTTTAACGACTCTCCACTCTTCGTCTTTAGGTCTTGTCAAGTGCCGTGCCAGTTGCCATGGGTCTTCCGTAAGTCATATCCAATTCTGCGCGTTGTGCCGTTGGCGCGGAACACGCGATTACCAGCGGCCCCATTGTTATTCCACACCGAGGTATAACAGCCACTAACAACTCACAATGTAGAATGTTCAAAGACCCCGACGAGATTGCCGCAGAAGAAGCAGCAGCAAAACTCGACCGAGCGGCAGCTGCGCGACGCTCAACTATCCGCCGCGAAACAACAGTGCGACCCAGCCGCACGACCAGATCGGCTCATGAGCGACGCGCCGACTTCCTGCGACGCGCGCATGCGAGGTTGCATCAAGATGAAGTCGAGGCGGATCGAGAGATTGCAAGCCTCGAAACGCAATTAGAGGTACTGAGGCGTGAGAGGCTCCGACAGCGTGAGATGCTGGGTGGTAATGGAGAAAACACAGCAGTTAGAGACGGTGCACAATCGAGGACCGAGAACGTGCGCTTACGTGGGCCTTCTACCTTCGACCCCCTGGACTCGTTGGACGTAGCTAGACGTGCCCATGAAGAAGAGGAAACGACTACCGAGCCAACCTCAGAGGTCTCAGAAACAATTCGCCAGCATCTACCACGACCACCTCGTGAGTCAAATCTCCGCTTCGAGGTCTCAGTCTCGTCGCATGCTGGCTCGATCTCGCCTCGTCGCTACCCAGCCTCACATAGGTCTGCGATTCCGAGTCCGCCTCTGTCCTCAGGAAGCAACGACCGTGGACGTATTCCACCCGATGGACCTATATTCCCCGACGGGCCCATCGATGATACTCTCACCCCCAACTTCGCACCGGCGCGTGGCCCCTATCACGATACACTACAACCATCTGACACTCTAAATCGTCGAACCATCTCGAGCGGGCGTGACGACGAAAATCTCGCGCTTGGCACGCCGCCTCCAGAAGACTTGTGGGAAGCCCCTTACCCGCCTCTTCGTCGCATCAACCACCGCTCACCGAGGCCTTCAAGGGGATTGCGTAACTCTACGCGCGACGACGGATTGGGCGACCGCCGGCGAAGTCCTTCCCCATTCTCCGACACACAAGAGGAAGAGACTTGGTCGAATCTTCTCTCTACCATGAATAACCACACCTCTCAGCCGTCGAACCTATCAACGACATCCACGTCCTTCGCCTCAAGATCCGACTCTCGTTCTCAGCCCACTACAACTACTACATCGTTTGGCGAAATTGGCCTTCCAGATTCTGAAGTATGTGATCTTGATCTAGCGCCAGGCATTACCGAAGATGATGTAAGGCAAATCAGGGAACGGCATCGCAGGACAGCTGGGAGAGTCAGAGATCCTAGCCCGCCCGTGCATGGGGAGAGAGCGCGCAGAGAGCATGATGCGAGAATGAGGGCGAGAATGTCCGAACTAAACATGATTCAGGAGATGTTGGAGCGTGGATTTAGAGGTGAAGCTGGACATGGAGACGTACCGGGAGAGCTGTGGGCTGCGATAGGACTTTCACCTGACATGGGCGGAGGAGCGTGACCACGAAATGAGTCTGCACCAGGCATAGCATATGGGTTGGAAAAGTACTCAAGATTCATGGAAATTGTCTACTGAATCAAAAACTATTTTCGTGCATGGCGCACGCAGTGCAGCCATGCCAGGACCAACATCGTGTGGGGTTTTCGTCTTGGGATTGACCAAGGGCAATTTATACTGTCACTGTGCATCGGACGTGCTCGAACAGGCTGTATCGTCTTGACATTTCCCATTGTTCGTCAAGTCCATTATCTAGTGACTGGTGTTGCGTTCAAGTTGTGCTTCGTTTCATTCGCTGAGCCGCCAACGTCATCTTGCAGGCACCCTCCCGAAATCTCTCCAAAATTTCTTCCCCACCAGCTCCGATTCCGCTACTGTCGTGCACACTCCCAGAATTCCCCCACCAAGGTCCTGGAGCTTTTGTTTTTCCACAGGATTTTCGGTGTAGCAACTCCGCATTGAGGAACAAAGGTCGGTTGCATGCAAGACAAACACTATGGCTTGCTGAGATACACACAGTTTGACAAAATCAGTTACAATCACGTTTTGCTTGCTCATGACCATTCTCTCATCCAACTTTCAACGCTGAACCATCCTCCACAATGCCAGTCACATTAGTGCTAGGTAGTCAGTGGGGAGACGAAGGGAAAGGAAAGCTGGTCGATATCCTTGCATCATCCGCCTCGCTTGTCTGCAGAGCCGCTGGCGGTAACAACGCCGGTCACACCATTGTCGCCAATGGCATTACCTATGACTTCCACATCCTTCCTTCCGGCTTGATCAACCCCTCCTGCAAGACCAACCTTATTGGCAGCGGCTGCGTAGTCCACATCCCATCCTTCTTCAAAGAACTGAAGTCGCTGGAGGAGAAGGGCCTCGAAGGAGTCCGTGATCGCATCCTTATATCCGATCGCGCACATGTCTGTTTCGATCTGCATGGTGTGGTCGATGGCGTGGCTGAAGACAAGTCGAAAGGCATCGAGGGCGGAAAGGGCATGATTGGTACCACGCGTAAGGGTATTGGTCCGTGCTACAGCGACAAGGTTGCTCGTCGTGGTGTGCCTTTCTGGATGTTGGTGAACGAGGAACAAAGATGGGAGAAGCGGCTGCGCGACCTCGAGGCAGCATACCGTAAACTGTATGGAGACGATGCGTTGTCAGGATATTCCCTGGATGATGAAGTTTCTCGCATGCGCGAATACAGGGAAGAGCTGCAACAGTACGTTGTGGCTGCAACACCACTCCTTGCTCATGCAGTCGGTACACACGGCATAGCAAATGCAACAGCAGGCTCCCAAGGCCAACCTTCTACACAACAGAAGAACGTCCTCATAGAAGGTGCCAATGCTCTACTTCTCGACATTGATCACGGCACCTACCCTTTCGTGACATCGTCCAACACCGGACTTGGGGGTGTCTTCACTGGTCTGGCTGGTCTATCCCCCATCGCACTGACCACACCAGGCTCATCAATCGTGGGCGTCGTCAAGGCCTACACCACGCGTGTTGGCAGTGGTCCCTTCCCCACCGAGCTCGATGCTGCCATATCTCCTAATGATGCAGAGTACGGTGAGCGTCTCCAACGCGTCGGTCGCGAATTCGGTGTCACCACTGGCCGTAAGAGACGTTGCGGATGGCTTGACCTCGTGCTTGTCAAGTACTCTTCACAAGTTAACTGCTACACGCAACTCAACTTGACGAAATTGGATGTGCTAGATGACTTTGAAGAAATCAGGGTGGCGACAGGCTACAAGGTTGACGGGCAGACAATAGATTCCTTCCCTGCCGATCTAGATGCAATGGAGAAACTGCAGATCGAGTACAAGACCATTCCTGGCTGGCAAACGAAAACTACAGGTGTGAGCAAGTGGGAGGACTTGCCGGAGAAGGCGAAAGAGTATGTAACATACATTGAGAACGAGGTGGGTGTGCCCATCAAATGGATTGGCACGGGACCAAGGAGAGAAGACATGATTGTGAGGTGATGCTGGAGCGGTTTGATCCGTTCCGCGGCAGCTTCATGTAGTTGCAGGATGGAATGGATGGATAGGAGAGGACCCGGCGGGAACGCAAATAGAGGACCGCCATTCATGCCATGACCATGAGTCTGTGGCATTCAAGCTCGGCAGAGTGCCTTGCGTATTCTTTCCCAGAGCAATAAAAAGTGATTCAATACCAACGTCAATGTTCGCGTCGTGTATGAAGAAGAGTGTCTTCAGATAGGAAGAAAACAATGTCCTTGGTTCGAGTTGAAGCGTGCGAACCCTTCTTAGAAACTGTGGAAACCAGAACTACCAAGAGAACCCGACATTAAGGTTACAGCAAGGATCTAAAATCTGAGTCCATCACATCAAGCCAGCCCTATCCACCTCCCTGGTCAGCTTCTAGCATTTACATACCCACGCCGTTCGAAGCCATCTCGGCAATCGAATCCATCCTTTCTTTCGGGGGACGCCTTGTTGCATCGGCCTCGGCCTCCCCATCTTTTAGCTCGGGGCTTTTCCAACTCTCGTCCTGTATACTCTGGATCGTTTCCATTACTTCGAGTCTCTCAGCCATGATCTCCCTTGCATTCCGCATATCGCTCTTCCGTGTTCGGTTCAAGCTCTCCTCATAGGACGCACTAATCCCCGCTGCGAAGTTGCGCTTCGCGACCCTCTCCTCGGCCACTTCGATTGGGCACTCCACAAACCACAGCTCGTCCATCAACGTAGCAGCCTCACGCCACCCAGGCCGATCCAGGGCCGTGTACAGGCCCTCGAAGATGATAATCCGAGCCGACTTGGGGATGGCGACGTCGTTTTCTATGGGGTCTTTGATGGCATGATCGAACGATGGAGCGAAGATGGTGCCTGTAGTAGCTTCAATGGGTTGACGGAGCTTCTGCACTAATTTCATGTAAGATTCCGCATCGAACGTGAACGCCGCACCTCTGCGGAAGACGGCTTCTTCAGCATTGGGAAGAGCGGCGAGCTGTTTGCGAGTCAAGTGGTAGCCATCGAGCGGGACGATAAAGGCCACGTCCGGTTGAGAAGGGTCTCGGTGCGAGCGGCTGACCTCGGGCGAATTGGGGTATTGGGAATGGTAATTTTGATGGTGAAGGGCATTGAGGTCGTGCGCAACTTGTGCTGCAAACGTGGTTTTGCCAGAGCCGGGGATTCCCGAGAGAGCGATGAAAAGTCGACGAGACTCATCGAAGGTTTGGAAGTTTTCTGACAGGAATGTAAGATTGGGGACTTTATATCAGGAGATAGCCTTGCGTACTCCAGGTCTTAGCGACCAAGCGATCAACCTGGGAGTCCATTTCTACAGCGAGGGGTGATCAGGGTTACACTATGGAGGCGAGAAAGCTTTGAACCTTGAGTTGTGCTCAAGAGACCCTACATGCATGCCTAGGTATCCCAAGAAATCGTCGTGATATGCTTTCTGGTACACCTGGTATTTAGGTACAAGTTAGATAAGGGTGTTGTTGATACGATAAGCATGACAAGTTCTTCATTGGTCGGTCTCCAAAGTGTCAAACATGTCAAATCAAAGCAGGCTCCGCAAGGCTGACCGCTGCGCCTCGTTTAGCGCCAAACATAGCGTCGACCACGGCGACCGGACTCGGACTGCGTGTCGCTCCGCAAGGGGTCAGCCTTGGCCTTCACAACACCCATCTCCCGTTTGATCAACTTCAACACTCTCCTTCACTCCACGACCATACTGACCATCACAACATTCACTTTGCTACGAGCACTTTACTACAGTCATTCCTTCGGCTTTACACTTCGTCTTCGCACATTCATTGCACCACCAATTCCTTCTGTTTAACACCAACAATCACCACGCGTACGTCGACCATCTAATTTCCCATAACTCACACTACCACGATCAACATGAAGAGCACCCTCATTCTCAGCGCCATCGCGTTTGCGACCGGCATCCTTGCTCAACCTCCCGCCTGCCTCCTTCAAGCGGTCAACACCGAGGCCAGCCCCGGCGACTTGACCTCCGTCTGCGGTAACGACGCAACAAAAGTGCAGAAGGCGATCGCCTCGCTCTGCGGCTCCAACCAGTCTGCCGCGCAGTCTGCGTTCGTTGCTACTTGCTCAGGTGCTGGAAAATCCGTCGGTATGTCGTGCTCCTCTCACCATCTTCCACCTTATTCTTGAATAAAACCATCTACACTCATCTCGCTAGTACTCCCAGACTAATATCCTCTAGCATCCTACACAGCCACCTCATCCTCCTTCAACTCCTCCAAGACCTCCAACTCCTCCGCGACCTCCTCCGGATCATTCAACTCCTCGTCCGCTGGTACGTTCATCTACACGACCGCCGTCTTCAACTCGTCCTGCAATTGCACCACCACGCTCGTGACCTCCGCTTCCGGTGCCGCCGCAGCCTCGAGTCTAGGTCTGACTATTGCTACAGCTACAGCTACAGCTACAGCAAGCTCTGGCTCATCCGACTCCGGCTCTGGCTCTGGCTCTGGCTCCGGCTCATCGGATGCCGACTCCGGCTCGTCCGACTCCGCCTCTGCCGGCAGCTCTCCATCTCAAACTAGCAGCGGCAATGGTGTAGCCTTATCAACCGGCGCTGCAGGCAAGGTCGAGATGGGAAGTGCAGCTGCGCTTGTGGTTGCGATGTTCGGTGTAGTTGCCGTGTTGTAAGCACCTTTTGCTCGCACATAATCAGAGGAAGAATTTTGTTGGGGAGGGACGGGGGGGGACAACTTCACATGTACAAAACCCTCAACATAAGGCTTAGTGGAAACTCGACTGGGGGCATGAACATTGACAACACGGCCTCGCCAGTCGATCTCAATTTCTTCTGTGATTTTAAAGTGGACCCAGACACAGCGTCGGGTATAGTTTGCAGGTATCTCAGGCTCGCTGGCGCGCCTACGTAGTTTGAGGTATTCCCTCGCTAAAACGGGAGATGGCGTTACTGGTCTACTCCTTCATTTGCTTGTCGTTGCAGTTCTGTGATCTTTCTTCCATTTACCTCTTGAGTAAACCGAATCGAAGCATTGCAAGTCACGGTTTGTTGCACAATGTGCTTGCCTCTATGCCTCTTTGCTTGTTAGACAAAGCATCACAGTCCCACGCTTACTAGCAGTGTAACCGCCGTGCGACATGCCAATCCATGCTCCCTTGACATATCCATCGTGGTTGCTTCTTCAGCTCTCAATCCCCGCGCCGCGGTCCAGTAGTCGTCCTTTCGACTCCTGTATGCCCGCTGTTGTATAAGTCAGTTCCCGTGTAAGTTGGTCGCTTGGGCCAGCCCTCCGCTGCACTCTCATCTCGCCTTAACTCCGGCCTAGCCGTCTTCTGGTTCTCCTCGGTTTGATGCATAGGTAGTTGTGTACTTCATCGCTGGTTCGCACCTTTCTCTCCGATCTCGTCGGCGTCGTTTTCCATTGTTTATTTTCTTGAAACACGCGTATGTGGAGAAATGTACATGGTTCACGGACGGGCAAGCATAGCTTCCTGATGGGTACCTTTTTTTGTTTTCTTCCGAAACAACGGCACTTGTCATTCGCTGTAGACTGCTCTCTCTGCCCGACTAAACTACCAGCTTTAGCCAATCTCTTCGTCCGGCCGTGTCTGTCCTCCATGTCTTGGAATTCGATCTGGATGTCCGTCTGTGTGAACAATACACCAGTTTCCTCC
>Ga0210040_10010414_pt1 | contig 10665 bp, 10 predicted proteins | sample CryGeyCG12114_NA_FD_185462 | JGI IMG/M metagenome (GOLD analysis project Ga0210040, IMG submission 185462) | Groundwater microbial communities from aquifer - Crystal Geyser CG19_WC_8/21/14_NA (SPAdes) (version 2) | ecosystem: Environmental > Aquatic > Deep subsurface > Groundwater | place: USA...
GTGTGCTCTTCCGATCTGCACCACCGGCACGGGCCCGTCGCAGCAGCGGCGGGCCCGTCGCCGTCCTCGGGCCGGTCCGGGACCGGGTGGCCCGGAACGAGAACTCAACCGCGCTGAAACGCTCCCGACATCCCGGTTCAGCAGGGTCGTGGCGACACCTCGACCAGGAGCGCGCCATGACCTCGGACGTCACCCCCGACCTCCCCACCGACCTCCCGCCGAGCCCCGCGGCGGCTCCGCCGGCCCTCGCCGGCCCGGGCACCACGAGCGCCACGAAGGAGACCCTGGAGGACTACACCCTCCGCTTCGCCCCGCGGCACTACCGCCGCTGGTCCACCGGCGTCGTCGCGGTCTCCGCGCTGGGCGGGATCGCCTACCTCGCCGACTTCGCCATCGGCGCCAACATCGGCATCTCCTACGGCACGACCAACGCGCTGTGGGGGATCGCGGTCTTCGCCGTGGTGATCTTCCTGACCGGTCTCCCGCTGGCCTACTACGCCGCGCGCTACAACCTCGACCTCGACCTGATCACCCGCGGCAGCGGCTTCGGCTACTACGGCTCGGTGGTCAGCAACGTCGTCTTCGCGACGTTCACCTTCATCTTCTTCGCCCTCGAGGGTTCGATCATGGCCCAGGGCCTCGAGCTCGGCCTCGGTGTGCCGCTCTGGGCGGGCTACGCGGTCTCGACGCTCGTGATCTTCCCGCTGGTGATCTACGGGATGAAGGTGCTCTCCAAGCTCCAGCTGTGGACCACGCCGCTCTGGCTGGTGCTCATGGTCGTCCCGTTCGTCTACCTGCTGGTCAGCCACCCCGAGTCGGTCGGCTCGTTCTTCGCCTACCAGGGCGAGAACGGGGCCGGTGCGCCGAACCTCGGGTCGGTGATGCTCGCCGCCGGGGTCTGCCTGTCACTGATCGCCCAGATCGCCGAGCAGATCGACTACCTGCGCTTCATGCCGCCGCGCACGCCCGAGAACGCCGGGCGGTGGTGGCGGGCGGTGCTCCTCGCCGGGCCGGGCTGGGTGGTCTTCGGCGCCGTCAAGCAGGTCATCGGGCTGTTCCTCGCGGTCTACATCATCGCCAACCTCGCGGGCGGCGCCGCCGTCGCCAACCAACCGGTGCACCAGTTCCTGGAGATCTACCGCGACATCGTCCCCGCACCGGTCGCCCTCGCCCTCGCCGTCGTCCTGGTCGTGATCAGCCAGGTCAAGATCAACGTCACGAACGCGTACTCCGGCTCGCTGGCCTGGACGAACTCGTTCACCCGCGTCACGAAGCGCTACCCCGGACGGCTGGTGTTCGTCGCGTTCAACCTCCTGGTCGCGCTGGTGCTGATGGAGGCGGACATGTTCAGCTTCCTCAACACGATCCTCGGCTTCTACGCCAACTGCGGCATGGCCTGGGTGGTCGCGGTCGCCTCGGACATCACGTTCAACAAGTACCTGCTCAAGCTGTCGCCGAAGCAGCCGGAGTTCCGGCGCGGGATGCTCCACGCGGTCAATCCCGTCGGGTTCGGCACCCTGCTGGTCGCCGGCGGGCTCTCGATCGTCTGCTTCTTCGGCGGGCTCGGCGCGGGCCTGCAGCCCTTCTCGCCGCTGGTGGCCATCGTGCTGGCCCTGGTGCTGCCGCCGGTGATCGCGGTCGCGACCAAGGGGCGGTGGTACCTGCGCCGCACCGACGACGGCATCGCGCTGCCGATGCTCGACGACTTCGGCAACCCCTCGGACGTGCCGCTCGACTGCCACGTCTGCCGTCAGCGCTACGAGCGCCCGGACATGTGCGCCTGCCAGGCGCACGACGCCTTCGTCTGCTCGCTGTGCCTCAGCACCGACACGCGGGGCGAGCACGTCCTGCCGGCGCAGGAGGTCGCTCCGGGGAGGGCCGGCGCCCAGTAGGCTGGCCCGCGCCGGCCGAACGCCACCTCGTGGGGCGTCGGCTGGGCGGGGCGTAGCGTAGTGGCTAGCGCGTCTGCTTTGGGAGCAGAAGACCGCAGGTTCGAGTCCTGTCGCCCCGACACCGGTAAGGTGTGCGCCGGTCCTCCAGGACCGTGCGGGTGTAGCTCAATGGTAGAGCCCCAGTCTTCCAAACTGGCTACGCGAGTTCGATTCTCGTCACCCGCTCACCTGGTGCCCGGGTAGGCCGCAGGCGGCCGAAGTTCTGCCCGGTTGTGCACACCAGAGGTCGTTGCGGCAGCGGAAGATCCGCAGAGCTTCGGGTGGCCTGGCCGGCCTCAGGCGGCCAGGGCCCCTGCCAGGGCCTCGTAGGTCGCCTCCACCGCTCCCGGTTCGCTGCGGAGGACGACGGCCGAGGGCCGGGACGCGAGGACCTCGAGCAGCCGGTCGTACATCGCGCCCAGGAACGTCGCCCCACCCAGCGCGGCGACGACCTCCCGGTTGTGCTGGTTCCACGCGTCGTCGTCGGTCCGGGCGTCGAAGCGGGCCACCGCGGCCGCACGGTCGTCCAGCAGGACCACCTCGCGGAAGTCCGCCCCCTGCGCGTGCGCGATCGCCTCGAACGCCTCGACCTCGCTCAGCCGCGTGATGTTCTGCGGCATCACGACGTCGTGCCCCGCCCCGAGATGGGCGGCGGCCGCCGCCTTGCCGACCGGGCGGGCGAGCGCGTGGGTGTCCTGCGCCGGGTCCCGCCAGCCGCCGAAGAGCGGGTGCAGCCGGTCGATGTCCAGGTCCAGCGTCCCCGGGTGCCGCTCCGCCCACAGCGCCGCGAGCGTGGACTTGCCGATGCCGGGCGGCCCGTTCAGGTGGATGAGCGCCGGCATCCCGCGACCGTATCCGGTGCCCGTGGTCGCCGGATTCGCCGCCGTTCGGGCCCGCCCCGTAGGCTGGACCGTCGATCCGGCGCACGACCTCCGTCGTCCCGCACGCCAGCCCAGATCTCCCAGGAGTCCCACACACCGTGCCCAGCACCGTCGAGCAGCTCAGCCCCACGCGGGTCAAGATCACCGTGGAGGTCCCGTTCAGCGACCTCAAGCCCAGCATGGACAAGGCGTACGCCGACATCGCGCGCACGATCAACGTTCCCGGCTTCCGTCGCGGCAAGGTGCCGCCGATGGTCATCGACCAGCGCTTCGGGCGTGGCGTGGTCATCCAGGAGGCGTTCAACGACTCCTGGTCACGCTTCTACGGCGCCGCGGTGACCGAGAACGCGCTCATCCCGATGGCGCAGCCCGAGGTCGAGGTGACCAAGCTCGAGGACGGCGACGTCATCGAGTTCACCGCCGAGGTGGACGTCCGCCCCGAGTTCGAGGTGCCCGACCCCTCGGCCATCGCCGTGCAGGTCGACGCCCTCGAGGTGCCCGAGACCCTGGTCGACGAGCAGCTGGACGTGCTGCGCCGCCGCTTCGGCAGCCGCACCACCGTCGAGCGTCCGGCGGCCGACGGTGACCTGGTCACCCTCGGCCTGGTCGCCAGCAACGCCGGCGAGCCGCTGCCCGACGCCACCGCGGAGGACCTCGAGTACACCGTCGGGTCCGGCCAGATGCTCGACGGGCTCGACGAGGCCATCACCGGCCTGTCGGCGGGCGAGTCGGCGACGTTCCGCTCGACCCTGGTCGGCGGCCCGCTGAAGGACGAGGAGGCCGACATCGAGGTGACCGTCACCAAGGTCACCGAGCAGGAGCTCCCCGAGGCCGACGACGACTTCGCGCAGGAGGCGTCGGAGTTCGACACCATCGACGAGCTGCGCGCCAGCATCACCAAGATGGCCACCAACGCGGCCCGGCTCGAGCAGGCCACGCAGGCCCGCGACGCCGTCCTCGAGGCCCTGGTCGACGCGATCGACGTCGCCGTGCCGGAGAACCTGATGACCGCCGAGCTCGACGGGCGCCGCCAGCAGATCACCTCCCAGCTGGCGCAGGCCGGCCTCACGCTCGAGCAGTACCTCGCCGACAGCGAGGAGGCGCAGACCGAGGAGGAGTTCTGGGCGGACGTCGAGCGTCGCTCGACCCAGTCGCTGAAGGCCCAGATGGTGCTCGACAAGGTCGCCGACGAGCAGCAGGTCGGCGTCGACCAGAACGACCTGACCCAGCACATCCTGCGCCGTGCGCAGGCCGAGGGCACCGCGCCGCAGCAGATCGCGGAGCACCTGCAGGAGCACCCGCACCACATCGAGGAGTACATGGTCGAGATCCGGCGCGGCAAGGCGCTGGCCTCGGTCGTGGAGGCCGCGACGGTGACCGACAGCAACGGTGAGCCGGTGGACCTGGCGTCCGTGCGCGAGGACGGCTCGCTGGGCACCCCGGAGACCGACGCGCAGGACGCGGCGGTCGAGGCGGCGCCGGCGGCCGGCGAGCAGGAGCAGCCGGAGCAGGCGGAGCAGGCGGAGGACCAGCAGTCCTGACCGACGCCGCGGGCGGCGCGCCGGGCTCGGGCTTGAGACAAGGCTGACGACGCGCTGAGCCGATGACGCGGTTCGCAGGGCACACTGAGAAGACCTGGGCACGACGGTCGGGGAGCGGCTCGGGGGAGCACCACCGACCAGGTCGGGCACGGGAGCGGAGGGGCGGTTCGGCCACGGCCGACCGCCCCTTCGCCTGTCCGGTCCACGGGCGCGGGAGGTTCGACGAGAACCGCGTCCGGAGGGGCGTCCGCACACTGCGCCGACAGCGAACAACCGCCCGGCGGGCTCCGCAGCGTCAGTCCCGCCGGGTAGGTTCGGGGTCGTGAACGCCTCTCCCCACGGCCCCCGCTCCGCCGCCCGCAGCGGCGGCATCGGGCTGGACGACAACGTCTACCAGTCCCTCCTCGCCAACCGGATCATCTTCCTCGGCTCCGAGGTGCGCGACGAGAACGCGAACGCGATCTGCGCGCAGATGCTCCTGCTGAACGCGGAGGACCCGCACAAGGACATCTACCTCTACATCAACTCCCCGGGCGGCTCCGTCGACTCGGGGATGGCGATCTACGACACGATGAACTGGATCTCCAACGACGTCGCGACCGTGGCCATGGGCCTGGCGGCGTCGATGGGGCAGTTCCTCCTCTGCGCCGGCACCAAGGGCAAGCGCTACGCCCTGCCGCACAGCCGGATCATGATGCACCAGCCCTCCGGCGGCCTCGGCGGCACGGCGAGCGACATCCGCATCCAGGCCGAGCAGTCGCTGCACATCAAGTCGGTCATGCAGAAGCTGATCGCCGAGCACACCGGGCAGACCCTCGAGCAGATCGAGGCCGACTCGGACCGCGACCGGTGGTTCACCGCGGAGGAGGCGCTGAAGTACGGCCAGATCGACCGCGTCTACACCTCCGCCGCGCAGATCCCCGACGCCGCCGACGCCCCCAACCAGTGACCTCCACACCCAGAAGGATCGACCGATGAGCCAGAAGTTCGGAGCGCCCTTCGCCGAGGGGCAGCCCTTCGCGCCGCAGATGGACTACTACATCCCGCAGTGGGAGGAGCGCACCTCCTACGGGATGCGGCGCATCGACCCGTACACCAAGCTGTTCGAGGACCGGATCATCTTCCTCGGCACCCCGATCAGCGACGAGATCGCCAACGCGGTCATGGCCCAGCTGCTCTGCCTGCAGCAGATGGACGCCGACCGCGACATCGAGATCTACATCAACTCCCCGGGCGGCTCGTTCACCGCGCTGACCGCGATCTACGACACGATGCGCTACATCAAGCCCGACGTGCGCACGGTCTGCCTGGGCCAGGCGGCCTCCGCCGCCGCCGTGATCCTCGCGGCCGGCACCAAGGGCAAGCGTCTCGCCCTGCCGAACAGCCGGATCCTGATCCACCAGCCGGCGACCGAGGGCGGCTACGGCCAGTCCTCCGACATCGAGATCCAGGCGCGCGAGATCCTGCGGATCCGCACGCTCATGGAGGACATGCTGTCGACCGACACCGGCAAGTCCACCGCCGAGGTCAGCCACGACATCGAGCGCGACAAGTACCTGACCGCCGAGCAGGCGCTCGAGTACGGGATCATCGACGAGATCCTCACCTCGCTCAAGGCCGTCCCGGCCTGATCCGCGACCGGGCCGCGGTCCCTCCTCGCGAGGGTCCGCGGCCCGTACGGCTCGACCGAAGACGTCCCACATCCCGATCGTCCGGGGCTTAGGGTGTGGGCACCACGAAATCCCCCGGCCGGACACGACTGTGCCGCTGGCGCAGCGAAGTGAGGAGACGGCGTGGCCCGGATCGGTGAGAGTGGCGACCTCCTCAAGTGCTCCTTCTGCGGCAAGAGCCAGAAGCAGGTCAAGAAGCTGATCGCCGGACCCGGCGTCTACATCTGCGACGAGTGCATCGACCTCTGCAACGAGATCATCGAGGAGGAGTTCTCCGAGACCGGTGAGGTCGGGCTGCTCGACGAGCTGCCCAAGCCGCACCAGATCCGGCAGTTCCTCGACGGCTACGTGATCGGGCAGGGCAACGCCAAGAAGGCGCTCGCCGTCGCGGTCTACAACCACTACAAGCGGGTCCAGGCGCAGGCGAACGCGCCGGCCCGCCGGGGCGAGGACGACGGGGTCGAGCTCGGCAAGAGCAACATCCTCCTGATCGGCCCGACCGGCTGCGGCAAGACCTACCTCGCGCAGACGCTGGCCAAGATGCTGAACGTGCCCTTCGCCATCGCCGACGCCACGGCGCTGACCGAGGCGGGCTACGTCGGCGAGGACGTCGAGAACATCCTGCTCAAGCTGATCCAGGCCGCCGACTTCGACGTCAAGAAGGCCGAGACCGGCATCATCTACATCGACGAGGTCGACAAGATCGCCCGCAAGAGCGAAAACCCGTCGATCACGCGCGACGTCTCCGGCGAGGGCGTGCAGCAGGCGCTGCTGAAGATCCTCGAGGGCACGTCGGCCTCGGTGCCGCCGCAGGGTGGGCGCAAGCACCCGCACCAGGACTTCATCCAGATCGACACGACGAACGTGCTCTTCATCGTCGGCGGCGCCTTCGCCGGCCTCGAGCACATCGTCTCCTCGCGGGTCGGCAAGCGACCGCTGGGCTTCAACAACGACCTCACCTCGCGCAAGCCCGACAGCGAGGACCCGTACGCCGACGTCCGTCCCGAGGACCTGGTCAAGTTCGGGCTCATCCCCGAGTTCATCGGCCGCCTGCCGATGATCTCCTCGGTCGCCCCGCTCGACCGCGACGCCCTGATCCGGATCCTCATCGAGCCGCGCAACGCGCTGATCAAGCAGTTCCGCAAGCTCTTCGAGCTCGACGGCGTCGACCTGGAGTTCAGCCCGGACGCCATCGAGGCGGTCGCCGACCTCGCGCTCCTGCGCGGCACCGGCGCACGCGGCCTGCGGGCGATCCTCGAAGAGGTCCTGCTCAACGTCATGTACGACGTCCCCAGCCGTGAGGACGTGGCCCAGGTCGTCATCAGCGGCGAGGTCGTCCGCGACGCGGTCAACCCGACCCTGGTGCCGCGCGACAAGTTCCAGAAGCGGGAGCGCCGCGAGAAGTCGGCCTAGCCCTCCGTCCGACCGAGCAGGTGGTCGGCCCAGCCGCCCAGGCTCTCAGGGAGCGGTCGGACCGACCACCTGCTGCGTTCCCAGGGCTGACCCCTCCGCCTGCCTGCTCGTCTGTTCGACGGACGGGCGAGGTCGGGTCGCTCAGTCCATGGGGTCGGCCCCGACGGGCTGGAGCGACCACCTGCCGTGAGGAGGCTGGGTCAGCGACCGAGGAGGCGGGCCACCCAGGCGGTACGTGTCTCGAGCATCGCGCGGGACAGGGCCGCGTGCGGCACCATTAGGTCGAAGCCGTGGAAGCCGCCCGGCCACACGTGCAGCTCGGCGACGCCGCCCGCGGCCCAGATCGCGGTCGCGTAAGCGACGTCCTCGTCCCGGAACGTCTCGGCCGTGCCCACGTCGATGAAGGCCGGCGGGAGGCCCGACAGGTCGGTGGCGCGCGCGGGGGCGGCGTAGCTGCTGACGTCGTCGGTCCCGCGGCGCTCGCCCAGCAGGGCGTCCCAGCCGGTGTCGTTGCTCGTGCGGTCCCAGACGCCCACGCCGACCATCTGCTGGGCGGAGACGGAGTCGTTCCGGTCGTCGATCATCGGGTAGATCAGCACCTGCCCGGCGAGCGCGGGACCGGAACGGTCCCGGGCCAGCAGGGTGGTGCCGGCCGCGAGCCCGCCGCCGGCGCTGGCCCCCACAATGACGAGCCGGTCGGGGTCGATGCCGAGCTCCTCGGCGTGCTCGGAGGTCCAGACCAGGGCGGCGTAGCAGTCCTCGACGGGGTAGGGGTCGGGGTGCTCGGGGGCGAGCCGGTACTCCACGCTCACGCACACGCCCCGGAACCGTTCGACCCAGTCGAGGACGACCTCGATCCCGCCGAAGCGGTTGCCGAGGATCATCCCGCCGCCGTGGGTGTGGAAGAAGCCCGGTCCGGTGCCGGTGTGGCCCCGCGGCGCGAAGACCGACACGGTCAGCTCGGCACCCTCGTAGCCGGGCACGGTGGTCTCCCGGTGCGTGACCCCCAGGTGCTGGGCGAGGACCAGCTCGATCGGGACGTCGCGGTCCTGCTCCCGCAGCGGCCCGATCAGGTCGGGCGTGACGCTCGCCGGCAGCTGCTCGGCCAGCGCCTCGAGCACGGTGGCGAGCTCGGGGTCGAAGGGCGGTCGGGTGGCCGGACCGGGCGTGGGGACGCTGGGGGTCGGGTCGGTGGGCATCGGTGCCTCCTGGCGGTCGGACGGACGTGCCCAGTGTTCGCCCCCGCTCCGGGCGGTGGTGACCGCCCGTGCGCCTCAACCGCGCAGCGCGGTCCGGACGTCGGTCTCGAGCGCGTCCGGCGTCGTCGTGGGGGCGAAGCGGTCGAGGACCGCACCGTCGCGCCCGATCAGGAACTTGGTGAAGTTCCACTTGATCGACCCGCCCAGGACCCCGGGTCGCTCCTTCTTCAGCCAGCGGAACAGCGGGTGGGTCCCGTCGCCGTTCACCTCGATCTTGGCGAACATCGGGAACGTCACCCCGTAGTTCAGCGTGCAGAACTCGGAGATCTCCTCGGCCTCGCCCGGCTCCTGGTGCCCGAACTGGTCGCAGGGGAAGCCGAGCACCACCAGGCCCTCGTCCTTGTGCTCGCGGTAGAGCCGCTCGAGCCCTTCGTACTGCGGCGTCAGCCCGCACTTCGAGGCCGTGTTCGCGATCAGCACGACCTGCCCCTCGTACGTGGAGAGCGGGGTCTCGACCCCGGTCAGGGACGTGGCGGTGAAGTCGCGGAGAGGCACGGACGCAGCCTAGTCCGGCGCTCGCCGGTCGCCGCGTGCCCGACCCCGCCGCCGCCCGCCGCTCTCTGCTGCACTGGGTCGCATGCCGAACGACTCCGAGCCCGAGACCATCACCCAGGCCAGCACCGGGACCAGCACCGACGCCCTGCCGCAGGCGCAGCCCGACCCCCGGGCGACCGGGGGACTGGTGGAGAGCGGACCCGCGGACATCCCGGGCGTCCAGGACGCCGGCCCCGCCGACGTCGACGCCGAGTCGGAGGGCGCCCACCCGTTCTCCGACACGCCCGACGAGGAGGAGTGAGACCGCTGTCGGGAAGATGCGAGGAGCCCACGGACTTGTCCAGAGCATGAAGAGCATCGTCTACCGCGTCACCGGTGAACCGTCCGTCCTCGAGCTCGTCGACCGTCCCGTGCCCGAGCCGGGGTCCGGCGAGGTGCGCGTCAAGGTCGCGGTCTCCGGCGTCAACCCCACCGACTGGAAGTCCCGCACGGGCAGCAGGCCCGGCGACGACCTCCCCTTCGCCGAGGTCACGCCCAACCAGGACGGCGCCGGCACGGTCGACGCCATCAGCCTCGAGGCGGCGGAGCAGAACCCGCGGCTCGAGGTCGGCGACCCGGTCTGGGTCTTCCTGTCCCAGCACGAGCGGCCCACGGGCACCGCGCAGGAGTACGTGACGGTCCCGGTCGAGCACGTCGTCGGGCTGCCCGACGGCGTCTCCCTCGACGTGGGTGCCTCGCTGGGCGTCCCGGCGATGACCGCGCACCGCGCCCTCACCGTCTCCGAGCAGGGCCCGTCCCGCCTCGCCCCGGGTGCCCTGGCCGACCGGGTCGTCCTCGTCGCGGGGGGAGCGGGTGCCGTCGGGCACGCCGCGATCCAGCTGGCCCGCTGGGCCGGCGCGACCGTCGTCACCACGGTCAGCAGCGACGAGAAGGCCGCCCTGGCCCGTGCTGCCGGCGCCCACCACGTCGTGAACTACCGCGAGTCCGACGCCGCCGCCGCGATCCTCGAGGCCGTGCCGGACGGCGTCGACCTGGTGGTCGAGGTCGCCCCGGGCCCGAACGCGGAGCTCGACCTCGCCGTGCTGAAGAACCACGGCACCATCGCGGTCTACGCGAACAACGGCGGCGACTCCGTCTCGCTCGACGTGCGGCCGTTCTTCGCCCGCAACCTGCGCCTGCAGGGCCTGCTGCTCTACACCGTCGGCGAGGACGCGCTGCAGGTCGCGGCCGAGGACATCACCGTCGCCCTCAAGGCCGGCGTGCTCGACGTCGGCGAGGCAGCCGGCCTGCCGCTGACCCGCTTCCCGCTGGAGCGGACGGCCGAGGCCCACGCCGCGGTCGAGGCCGACGCCGTCGGCAAGGTGCTGATCGACGTCGCCTGACCGCTCGTCAGGACCGGGTGGGCGTCAGGACTCCGCGAGGACGACCTCGACGCCCACCGGCTCCTCCGACGCCGACCAGGTCACCTCGCCGGT
>Ga0210040_10010415_pt1 | contig 10664 bp, 1 predicted proteins | sample CryGeyCG12114_NA_FD_185462 | JGI IMG/M metagenome (GOLD analysis project Ga0210040, IMG submission 185462) | Groundwater microbial communities from aquifer - Crystal Geyser CG19_WC_8/21/14_NA (SPAdes) (version 2) | ecosystem: Environmental > Aquatic > Deep subsurface > Groundwater | place: USA...
GTATATCTAGTATTACTTAGTCTCTTTTACTAAAGTTTAGAATAAGTATATAGTAAGCGTTAGTAAATTACTCTATTTTAGAGTAAGACTAATTAAGGTTCTACTTAAAAAAAGACTTAATATATTCTACGTAAGTAATAAAGTTATCTATAGCCTTATTATTATATATAGCTTTCTAAGTTACGCCTATTAGCGCCTTAAGAGGCTTTATACTACTCTTAGATATATAGCCTTTTATAGCTTTAAATAAAGAGACTCTAGTTACTATAGGCTTATTACTATTAGTATAGAACTCTATAAAAGGTAAGTATTTAGCCTAGTTATATTAGTTATAGTATACGTATACGTATAGGTAAGCTTTAAGAGTAGTATTAGTAGCTTCTATCTAGCTATCTATCTTAAGGTGCGTAGTTATTAATATCTTAGGGTAAGTACCTATATATATATAAAGGTATTACTAGAAGTAAGAGGTAAACTAGGATTCTCTATTAGATATAATATTATCTAGGTAGCTCTCTTTATACTATATATATTTAATAAAGGCCTATATAACTATTTTAACGTTAAGAGACTAAAGTAGGATAAACTTCTTTTTTTTAGATAGTTAGTTAATAATTATAAAGATATATTAGTATATATAGCTAAAGTATATTAATAGAGAGAGTAGTAATATAAAGTCTATTAAGATACTACTCTAGTATATATTAAGTACTAGTAGAGGATTAAGAAGGCTATATTTACTTTTATAATTAGGCTTTAAGTAGGCGTAAGTAATATAGTTACGTATATAGTAGGCGACTAGGTCTATAGTATAGAGCTAGAAGAAATAGTAAGTAACTCTTATATACGTAGAGTATTTACTACTATAGCTTATAGGAAGGCTATTATAATAAAGTTAAATAATATAAGATCTAAGCGCGTTATTATATAAGATAAAGATCTTCTTATAAACGTATAATAGTCTATTAGTATACTTATAGTCTTTAAGTTTAACCTTAATACTTTATTTATAATATAGGTTATAAAGAATACGTTAGTGCTTAAGGTGTAGAGACTTAATAATCTATTATAGGACGTTATTATTTATAGTAGCTATCTTAATATTAGCTATAATTTAGTCTATATTAAATAATAAGGTACCTTTCTCTTCCTAAAATAGAGATTTAATAGGCTCTTCTATTATAGATAGAAAGTTCTCTATTATAGATAGGCCTATTATAGATAAGTTATTAAACTCTACGTTAGTAGTAGTAGCTAACTCTTTACTTAAAAAGTAAATTATAGCTACTATATTAAGTATAAGTATAGTAAGAGTATTAGTAAGAATACTAGTAATATAGATAGTATAATAGTAGCTACTATTAGTGCCTAAGTAAAGCTTAACGTTATTAAGGTAGAGTAACATTTATATTTAGTATTAAATATAGTTATTATTAACTCTTATAGGGATGTTACTTAAGCGCTTTATAAGGCTATTAGGTTTTATACTTTACTTTCTAAGCTAGTACTAGATAATAAAATTAAATTTAGTAAAGAACTTAGTTTAGTATACTTAATATTAGTTAAGCTACTTTATAGATATAAAGTACTTAAGAGCTTTATAGTTAAAGAAGATCTTAATAAGATTAGTAGTGCCTAGAAGCTCTAGCTTCTAAGTCTTAAATACTTAGATAATAGTAAGGAGCTCTTTATTATATATAAGATAGTTATACTCTATAAGGCTTATCTTTATTAAGAAGAATATAATAAGTTTTAGTATATTATTATAAAGCTGTAAGAGGATACTTAAGACGACCTAATCTAATATATTATACTTAATAACTACTTTAATATCTAAGTTAAAGTATATAAGGATAAGTACTAATAAAAAAGCGTATTTAAGCTCCTTAAAGGCCTTATAGCTATTATCTATAAAAGTTATATACTATTCTTTTAGTATACTCTTAATAATCTTAATAAGTAGCTAGATAATAAGAGAGAACTTATATATAAACTATTAGTAGAAGTTAGTAAAGCTAATAAAGGCTTAGATATCCTTAATAGACTAAGGCTCTACCTAAAATAAGACTATAAAGACTTTATTAGGATCTATTTCTAGGCTATTATATAATAGTATTATGCCTAAGTACTTAACTTATTTAATATTAAACTTATATTTATTAATATTAAGATAGAGGCTAGCGTTATAGAGGCAGTATAGTACCTTAAAGTAGTATTCTATATAATCTTCTTTACGCTTACTATATATAAGGACGTTATCTAGGTAAGTAGAGTAGAAATTATCTAAGTATTTATATAAGATACTATTAATAAAGGATTAGAAAGAGCCTAGGGCGTTATATAAGCTAAAGGGTATTATAATATATTTAAATAGGCTAAATTAAGTAATAAAGGTAGTCTTTTCCTTATATTTTTCTTTAATATAGATATAATTAAAGGCTATAATAATATTAAACTTAGAAAAAACCTATACTTTATTTAGCTAAGCTAACATCTTACTAATTTTTAGTAGTATATTTCTATCCTTTATTATAATAGCGTTTAGCTATTAATAATTAATATAGATATAGAGACTACTACTTAGCTTCTTAATTACTAGTACTAGTATAGTATAGGGTAAATTACTAAGTTATATAAAGCCCTTATAGAGCTCCTTATTAAGGTAGGCCTTTAGAGTAATTATATCTTTACGCCTAAGGCTATAGGCTTACTTATATAGAGGATTAGCGCCTAGTGTTATAGGTATACTATAGTCTATACCTAGGCGTAATAGTAGTAAGGTATAAGCTTCTTATAAGTTCTATATATTAATAACTTTATATAGTTATTTAGGTATAAGCTTCTTAAGCTCCTTAATAGTAGTATAGCTTTAGTTAAGTTTCTTATAGAACTTCTTAAAGTTATCTATTATAATAGACGCGTAGTCTATAGCGAAGATGTTAGTAAAAAGTACTTTTTTATCTTCTTTCTCTAGGTTTATCTATTATTTAGAGAATACCTAGGTAATAGATTATTTATCTTATTTACTTATAGTAATTACTACTTTAGTAGAGATAAAGTAGATATACTCTTCTACTTTAGGTTTATATATATACGCTTTACTATAACTATTCTTATTATATATAAGTTTAATAAGTAGCTTATATAGTAAGTAGTTAGCTATATAATATACTAAGTTAAATAAGAATATATAGTTAAACTAGTAAGTAACTAAGTTATATAGTTCTAGCTATAGTTACCTATAGATAAGGTCGTAACTTATAATATTAATAACTTATATCTAATTCTTAGTAATGTAATTACTAATCTAACTCTTAACTCTAGCTATATAGTCTATTAGGCTTATAACCTTACTATTAGTAAGTTATAGATAGATAAGTTCTTTAATAAGTATAGTCTTTAGCTTATATTACTAGATAAACTTAGTGCTTACTACTTATCTTATATAGCTACTATCTAGTAAGGCTTTAGCCTTAACGTTAGCGTCCTTACTAGTAATATAATACTAGAACTTTATCTATAAAGAATATAGTAGACGCCCTAGTAGTAGCTTTAGACTTTTAGAGTTAAAGACTTTAGTTATTACTCTATTACTACTACGTTACGTATCTTTAGACTTATTACTCTAGGTAGTAGATTAGTTAGCTTTAATTTATTATAGTCGCTTAATAAAGCTAGTCTAATCTTTAGAACTATTACTACTATTATTAGCTATAGTAGCTTTATACTTATTATTAAGGTTATATATAGCGTAGAAGCGTTACTATACTACTAATAGCTTAGCGTTAATAGCAGTAGTATTAAACTAAGCTATCTACTATCCTAGAGGTATATCCTTCTACTTATAGGCTTTAGCTATAATATAGTTTATTATATATACCTCTTTATTACTAACGCTAAAGTTTACGTACAGGTTATTAAAGAGGGCTTCTAGCGTCTTATATAGGTCTTTAGAGTCTACTAGACTATAGTAGTAAATAGCTTTATATATAGAGTCTACTATATAGTTATAGGTATACTTAATTTTAGTCTACTTATCTAGGAATATAGCTTATAAGTAATATAGCTTTATCTATATAGTAGTAATTTATTACTCTAAGTCTTTCTTAGTAGTACTTTTATATTCTTTTATATCTAAATAGTAGCTATTAGAGAGAGCGTTAGTATAGTTAGTACGTATAGAGTAGTTAGTTATAATAGATATCTATCTTACTCTATAAGGCTTAAGCGTAGGTAAGTACTTATAGTAGTCCTTATTCTTACCTTTATCCTTATCTTTATCCTTATTATTACGCTTATCTCTTTCTTTATTATTATTATTATTATTATTATCTAAAAGATTAAATTTATTACGCGTCTTAGGGGCTTTATCCTATACTTATAGTAGGGTATAGAAGTTCTATTTAGCTTTAGTAGCTTATATAAGTGCGTTATTACGCTCTTAATATAGGCGTTTTACTACCTTACTAGCTTTACTAATATAGGCGTCCTTACCTTAATACTTAGCTTCTACCTACTAAAAGCTCTTAAGGGCCTCTTTAAGCTATTTACTTAGCTTATAGTTCTTAATATTACCTTATTTAATCTCCTCTATAACTTTATTAAACTTCTTATTATAGTTAATAATCTTTTCTTCTATTATAGCTTTAGCTTATATAGCTTTATTAGTAGTAGCCTTAGCTTATTTAGTATAGTCTTATACTAATATAAGGTTATTATATATAGTACTCTCTAAGTTAACGTATTTATAAAGTATAGTAAACTAGCTACTAGGGTACTACTTAACTAAAGTAGTAAATTCTTCTTTATTACTAACCTATACTAGTATATTATTAGAGTTAGTATTACTATCCTTATAATTATTATAAAATAAGACTATATATTTAACTAGTTTACTATTCTTATACTTAAAGTAATAGAAGATAGTAAAGTCTTATATAATAAAAGAGTAGCGTATTAATAAGAGGTAGCGTAGTATAGTAAACTTAGAGCTAAGTTTCTTATATATTTACTCTTTAAACTATAGCTCCTCCTTAGTATTATTATTATTATTACTTTTACTATTATCTTTATTTATAGGTCTCTTACCCTTTTAAGTAGAGATCTAGAACTTAATATTCTTCTTAGTTAGTAGCTTAATAAGGCGCCTAAATATCTTAGGCTTATTACGCTTATTATTAGAGACGTTAAACTTATTAGGTAGATTTTAGACGCGCTTTAAAAGTTACTTAATAGGTAAGCCTTAAACGTATATAAGGTAATAAAGTTAGAATCTATAATATAATATATTCTATAAAGTATATACTATACTTATAGAGAATTAAGGTTATAACTTACTTATATCCTTACTAGTTACGTTAAGAGACTATTAGAAACTACTAGGTATACTATTACTTACTCTAGTTATCTACTAGGCTAGCGTATTTAAGTAAGCTATATAACTACTACTACTTTTTATACTACTTATAGAGTTATTAGTAGAGAGATTAGTAGCTTTAGTTATAATAGGAAGGTAGATAGTATACTACTTTAATAAGCGTCGCCTATATAAGGAAACGCTAAGGGCCTACGCTAAAGCTTATTTAAGAAGTAATAGTAAGTTTATATTAAGGACGCTTTAGATTAGATAGTTAATTATTAAAGATATATTACTAGAAACTTACTATAGAGAGAGAGCTTTATAGAAAGCTCTTAAACTTAAGGTTTAAGGTATACTAAGGCACTAAGCCTTACTAGTAGTAGGCGCTAGCTACTAGTACTGCGCTAGTAAGAATATTAAAATAAGTATCTATAATATATAAAAAGCTTTTTATTTATTTTTTATTTTTTTTACTAATATATCTTTTTAATTTTAAACTAATATAAATACTTAAAAGACTATAATTAAGTTTTATTTTATTTTTATTTATTACTTATTCTATTAAGTATAAAACTTTAAAAAAAAATTAATAGCTTTTTTTTTACTTTATAATTTAAAATAAAAATAAAGTAATATTATAAGCTATAATACTTACTTAATTAAAAATTTAACTATTTTATTAATAAAGATTTATATAAATAGTAAAAGTATATTTATATAATTAATATAGTAGTAATATAGCTAAGTATTATAGTAGAGCGTTTATTACCTCTAAATACCTATTAGGTATTAATATAAATATAGTTATATTATTATTAGGTGTATTATTAGTTATTTATACTCTTTAAGCGTCTAATCTCCTTTTAGATCTATTCTACCTATCTTAACTACTTTCTTAGCTTTCTAATTACTTTTTAGCTAACTATCTCTATATTTCTTTACTATATTCTTCTTCTACTAAAAAAAAAGAAGCTTTTTCTTTTTCTTCTCTTACTAAGAAGTATTTAGAAAAGTACTCTTTAGTTATTCTCTACTTAATATTATATAAGTTACTAGCTTATACCTCTAACTATCTTTTAGGCTACTAATATAATATTCCTAATATAAAAGAAAACTTATACTAGTAATATATTCTTTACTCTTATAATTATTTTATCTTTCTAAAATACCTAGTCCTTAGTCTATAGTCTACTTCTAATTATCCTTTAATAGCTATCTTATTTCTTTTTACTAATAACTAATTCTACTTCTTATATTAGCTTATTCTCTAATTTCTTATAATATCTATAATAATCTATAGCTATAAAGTATTATAAACGCTCCTAAATTATAGCCTTAAAGTCTATAATTAACCCTCTATAGCTCTTAAGATTCTTACTTCTATATTCCCCTCTTCTAATAGTATATCTTATAATTTAAATCTACGTATTACTAAACTACTCTTAGAGAAGTACTACTTACTCTTATCTTTATTATTAAGTACTCTACTTAGCTTACGCGTAAACTTTAGTAACTAGACTTTAGTAACTAATAGTACTTTAGCTATTATATTATAATATCTTACTTTACTTCTACTAGAACTTCTTTTCTTCTTCTACTATATACTTTTTATCTCTTATTATACTATTACGCCTACTATATTTACTTTACTTACTATACTTTACTACTTTACTTTACTTTATACTTACTTTAAACTTTCTAATTACCTCTTATACACTTCTTTTATTTTTTTTTTACTATACTTACCTCTTTTACTATACTTACTTAGTTAAAGATTACTATATAACTATTATATATAGTTCTTAATAGTACTAGCTTATAATATTTTAAGTTCTTTAATTATAAGCGTAATATTATTAGCTATAATTACGTAAATAAGTAGCGTATATATTTATTTTTTTTATACTTTTTCTCCTAAGAGCTATTTAGCTAATATTTTCTACTATAGTCTTTAAATATAAAGATAATAAGATCTTATACTAATTTGTTAATAACCTTATTAACTTTATAGAGATTAAATACTAATAAAGTTTCTATTTTAGCCTTTACTTTATATCCTTCTTTACTTAAGAAAGTAGTAATAAGATACTTTATAACTACTATATTCTTAAGGACTTTACTTACTTTATTAATAAAAGCTAAAAGATAGTTAGTAGCTATTTTAATCTTAATAATAATACTAAGTATAGATTTTTTAATAGTTACGTAGAGACTTTTATCTTTAGTATATCTTATAGTACTATTATCTTTAGTTTTATAGTTTAGAAAAGTAAAAAGCCTTTAGAGCTTAAAGAAGATCTTATAAAGTTATATAGCTACTACCTTTCTATAAATTACTCTAAGGCGTACCTTTATTACTTCTAAGTTATCCTTAATAGTAAACTAATACTTAGTAAAGTATATATAAACTATTTCTTTACTAGCTTACTTAATTACTACTTTTTCTACTATAAGTTTTCTAATAGCACTTTTATTATTACTTTCTTTAGCTTCTTAATTCTTTTACTAACTTCTTAAATAGAGACTACTACTATCCTTTATACTCTTTAAGATATACTAAGTACTAAGTATCTTTTAAGAGATAATATCTTTACTACTCTTTAAGCTTTACTATCTAAGTCTACTTATAAAACTTAGAAAAACGCTATTACTAATCTTAAGAAGGCTCTAATAGCTACTTAAGAAAAGAAAAATACTACTTTTAAATATAGTACTAAAGATAAGGTATCTAAAGAGGAAAATAAGCTTATTTCTACTACTAAAAATAGTTTAAGCTTAGAGTTAGAGCTTAACTTTATTATACTACTTATATAAGTAGATCTTCTTAAGTAAAAGTAGATATAATATAAGTATAATTACTACTTAAGTTATATACTTCCTTATAACTTTACTATTTCTAAAGGTATTAGTACTATAGATAATAATAAGATTCTTAGTAATAATATTAGTAACGTTAGCTTACTAGAAGAGCTTTCTAATAATAATAAGTATAATTTTACTACTAAGTTCTAGGCTAACCTTTATAAGGCTCTTTAAGTTCTAGCTTTACTTTATACTTTTTCTTTCTATTCTTTTACTATTAGCTCTAATAATTAGTAAGTAAGTAATTATAATCTAAGTAGTATTACTCTTAATAAGGATTAAGTAGTTAGAAGTAGTAATTTAGCTCTAGTAGCTTTTAAGACTTTTATATTACTTATTTATAAGCGCTATAGAAGCTCTCTAGAATTACTTTCTAAGCGACTTAGTTATTCTTATAATATTTAAGCTTACTAGCTATATTATATTAATATTACTTATTTACTTAGTTTTCTAAGTCTTCTTTAGCTTACTATTAGCTCTATAATTATACTAATATACCTTTTTATATAGTCTCTTTAGATTTTATAATCTAATACTTCTTTACTCTATTCTCTTCTTTTCTTAGCTTTTCTTTTTTAATTCTATACTTATCTAGTACTCTTTAAGACCTTATCTAAACTTCTTTTAGCTAGCTTCTAGGCTTTATACTACTTACTATTATCTATTCTTATCTCTTAAGTATAGCTTAATACTTCTACTACTTCTTTTCTTTTTCTTTTTATACTTTTCTTTTTTTACTTTACTACTTATAGAGTACTTTCTTTTTATCTTTACTAAAGCTATTCTTAAAAGCTTTTTAATTTATCTTTCTAATAAGCTATCTATAAGATACTCTATCTAGATTAAGATATTTCTAGTCTTTTTTACTCTAACTAAAAGGCTATTAGATATTCTTAAGCTATTTAGGCTTAAGTAATACCTTTTTTATTTAGTTATTACTTAGCTATATAGATACGTTAGTAATAGATATAATTATAATAGTTATTTTAAGAAAGCGTAGTAGTTTAAGTATATTATAGATACTTAATTATTATAATAGTAATCTTCTTTACTTAGTAAGTTTTCTAAAGGCTTAGTTAGAGTTTAAGCTATAATTTCCTTAATTTAAGTAGTAGTAGTAAGTAAGAAGTAGTTCTCTTAGACTTCTTTAATTAAGTATTTTCTTCTTTATACTTTACTCTACTAAATAGCCTTTAGCTATAACTAATCTATAGCGTAGCTTAACGCGTTAATCTTTTTTACTTAAAGAATTACTAATACTATATTTTTTTTTTATAATTAGCTTAAGTATCTACTTTAGAAAACCTAATTTACTAATAAGTTATATAAGCTTATCTATATACTTAGTCTTCTAAAATAAGCTTATAGTACTTTATTAGCGCTACTATAGTCTCTTAAGCTTTTACTAGCCTTAACTTCTACTTAAAGTCTCTAAGCTAGTAGCTTATAGCTTATACCTTTAATAGCTACTTATTATTTTAAATATAAGATTACTTAGTCTATACTTATAGTTATTTCCTATTTTATAAAGAGTAATCTATATCTATATATAAAAAGTCTCTATATCTAAATACTCTTTTATAAGTAGTTTACTACTACTAAGTTTACTATAGTACTTCTATACTATTATCTTTTTCTACTATACTAGTTTATCTTTAAAAGTATAGTTAGGAGCTTCTTAGTAGTTCTATTCCTTTCTTAGTATTAAATCTAATCTATAATTAGGCTTAATTTTATAAAGTAGAGCCCTAAATACTTTTACTTTACTATATTATTATTACTTTAGAGTTATTATTTATATATTATATTCTCTTTAGTCTTATCTAAGCTTATTTTCCTTTTCTACTAAAAAGAAAGAAGTCTTTTCTCTTTCTCTAGTAGCTAAAAAGTACTTAGAAAGCTATATAAGAGCTCTTCTTTAGCTAATATTTAGACTATTTATAGCTATTACTATTAGAATTCTTCTAGCTTACTTAAAGAGTATTAGAGATTAAAAAGTACTTTTATATTTTTTATATACTAAAATCTCTTTACTATATTATTATATTCTTCTTCTAGTTTAAGTTCTATAAAGTGTACTCTTCTAATAGGCCTTTAGTTCTATAGTAATATTACTATCTTCTATAAATAATATTAATAACTTTTAGCTACTAACTTTAGTAAGGCGTAGAACTAAAGTTTTATAGTCTCTACCTTTTTATTAGCCTCTTTTTCTATTATAAACTCTTTTTATTCTATAATATTACTAGCTTCTAACTCTATATTTCTAACTTTTTTTCTAACTATCTTTTAGCTTTACGCTTACTAACTTTTTAGACTTTAATTTCTTTTACTATTATTATAGAGCTTATATAAGTCTATTACTTTATTTACTTAGACCTTAATAACTAATAGCTTTTTAGCTATAATAATATTACTTTTTATAATAATAAAAGCTTTCTAC
>Ga0210040_10010416_pt1 | contig 10664 bp, 11 predicted proteins | sample CryGeyCG12114_NA_FD_185462 | JGI IMG/M metagenome (GOLD analysis project Ga0210040, IMG submission 185462) | Groundwater microbial communities from aquifer - Crystal Geyser CG19_WC_8/21/14_NA (SPAdes) (version 2) | ecosystem: Environmental > Aquatic > Deep subsurface > Groundwater | place: USA...
TACACAACCGAGTGCCGCACGAGTTAAGCGACAGGAAGATGTTTGCAAGGCTAGCTATGTCCATCACTCGGGATCCGGATCCCATCGAGACCAAGAGAAGTATATAGCTTTTCGAATTCCGTTGCAATTTACTGAGTGTTCTCCATCTCCTTTCTCACCCTTTCATCCAGTCCGGTACTGTACAGCTGCACTGTTCCATTCTTTCCTGCAATCAATTTTGCTATCTGTCATTTCTGTCTTTACAATATCTACAGCAACTCCAAATCACCAAGTCCACCATCAAGATGCGTTTCACAGCAGCTACCTTTCTTTTCGGCCTTGTCGCCACAACAATCGCTGCACCCACCACGGGTATTAGCAAGAACAAGCGAGCATTGACCGTGCAGTCGTACGCGGACTTCCAGGTCAGCGACGGCGTGGCTGGAAATGCTCTCGCAGAAGTCAACGCCAACTTCCCTGTACGTGCTCATTCCCCAAGGAAACATACTACGACTGACCCTTTCCAGATCGACACCTCCGATCTCGCCAGCATCTCAGCTGCCGACCTCGAGATCATCAAGGACGCCCGCGAGGTCGCCGAGGACGCGGAGACAGGCACCGGCGGCTTCAACGAGCAGATCGACGTGGCTGGCGGTAAAAACACGGCGGCAGGCACAACTCTGCAGAACGGCAAGATCAAGAACAAGGTCTTGAAGTTGCAGCTCGAGGTGCTTGCTCTTCAGATCGAGCAAGCACAAGGCGAAACTGGGCTCGAGGCCAAGATCGCCGAAGAGATGACCAAGCTGAACAACAACATTGCTTTGGACGAGGAGGCGGCGGGTGAGACTAGTACGTCGGTGACTGATACCTTCAGTGGATAAGACCAGAAGCAGGATGTGTGGTCGCGGGGGAAGGAGGAACGGCTGGCCGTACATACTTTCCATTTTCGAATGCATAACATCCGCATGTCGTATACACTGCCATCCTCTCCCAAGTTTAGCCACCGCCCGAAGTGCGAAACCATGTTTGGGACAAGGCAGGACTAGCCAGGATTGCATATGCCAACCATGATCTCACTAACACTGGAGCCTTGCTTCCTTCGCCACAGACCAACTCCACGCTTCATTCAAGGCGCACTGATCAGGAGATCATGAACTCTACAACCACATCGCCATCTCGACGCAACGGGCTCACAAAAAGCCAAACGCACTGTAAGACAGGCTTCCGGTACGGACATGCCATCAGGACACTCCACTCCCACAATAACCATCCCACTTAGGGATTGTCCACAATGTCCGCGTACTCACGAACCATCACCGTCATCGCACCCAGCCACACCGGGTTCAGTGTTAGCCACCACGGTCTGCGAGCCCACCTCACCCACGGCCGCAGAGACGGTCGGAGGGTGAAGCTCCTCATGTTACGCGCCGACGGCCGTTACGATCGAGTCGGACACGAGCTCCACAGTCCCAGGGACGGCGGCAGACAGGAAGAGAGGACTCACGGGCTCGAGCGCGAGATCCGCGAGTCGGTGGAGGATCGCGACTCTGATTCGAGCAGGCGCGGAATGACCGTGGTTGAATCACATACCAGGGCGTTGGCTCTGAGACTTGCTTGCTCGAGGCGGGTAAGGTGGACGCGGACCGTGATAGGTGCGTCGCGTATGCTGCAAGGAGGGGGGTGCCTAGGGGTACTGCTTTAGCGTCCTAAGTTACAAGACCGGCGGTGTTCCGTCGTCAACTCGGAGCTCTTTGTAACGGTCGGTTCCGTGAACACGCGCACCGTTGTGATGTTCTGCGTGCTCCTGAAGACGTATGAGTAGGTGTTCGTGACCGCCAACGTCTGTCATAGTTTGCGCCTCCAGACGTGACTTCAACAAACAGCACACAATGCTCCTGCGTATCGAGTATCGTAGCTCGTCCCCTTGATTCTAACTTTGACCATTCCCACAGCCTTAGCCCACGCCAGCATACATTTCCTGCTGGATACATTCTGTCATGGCGACACCGCCAGAGGAGGCCGATATTGCCTGTTTCACCTTCAATGTAATCGTCACAGCACCTGGGACGAACGGTGGCATAGCACTAAAGACGAGCGGTTTGAGACGTTGCTACCTGGTCTTTCCACTCGAGAGCCATTCCCTGTCTGCGTCCGGTACAAAGACGGGCGTTATGGTGCTCCAGTCGTTTGTAAAGCGCAGGTTGAACTTGATCTGCTCATCCACGCTCCCATGTTACGCATAGCTCGTGAACAAGAGGAGGGGGGGCTCGGCAGAAATTCCAAATGGATCAGAAATCAAGTCGGTCGGTCGATTTACTCGAGCAATTGAGCCTGGGTGACTAGAAAGATACTCATGGGGGAGTTCGTGAGGTGAAAGGAAAAGAAGGTGTGAAGGTGCTGCGGGAATGTGTGAAGAAGCTCGAAACGCAGTGTGATCACGTCGCCATGGGCGGAAGTAGACATCGGTCGCCAGTGCGGGGAATGAGCCGCTCACAGAGGTCTGGCACTAGATGGATGAACGATGTGCGTGTTTCTCTCTTGGGTGAATGGAAAGCAAGAAGGAGTGAAGCTATGGCAGATCCGGAACCACAGCGGATATGTGTCAGGCTTAGTTGCAGGTGCTGACTTCCCACAGCAGCAAACTGCTACTAAAGTCCGTGGTCGAAACGACTGTCGCTTCACTGAAGGCAGAGATCTTGTGACAGGAGCACATCTGACTTTTCCGTGCTATACGTTGCGATGAATATGGTTGTGAGTTGACGTAGTGATGGTAGCTTTTCGGAAATTCAGAAAAGGGAATGCTGTGTGATTCTGCTTATCAGACCTCGCTTGGAAGGCCATAAATTTGGAAAGTCAGTTCGCCTCACCGGGTCCTCACTTCGAATCCTATACGATTGATCCGTTGTCTCGTGTCAAGTTTGACATGATTACCCAGCAACGCCCGCAATGCATGCAGTCCCATCATGTTCCATGTTCTGTAACCAGTTACGTGTTGTGTATGAAAAAGTTCCTCAAGCCGTCCCAGTGATCGCTGTTCACGTATCTGCTTCACATTAGCACACAGCGTTTGAACACGAACGGATACATACATATACTTCATGCTGCTCCTCAAGCTCGGTTGTATACTTTCTGGCTGCCACCTAAAAACATACATGACCATCGCCCAACTCAAGCTTGCAAACACTGGCCACGCGTGATCCTGTATCTTTGCTTTTACCTCCGGACTCAACCTTTGTGTCCACAATGTCGGCGTGGGAGTCGTGCTTGTCATACGTGGGCTCTCAAGACTCAATCTTGCTAACGCCAATACAACCCTGGCGAACACATAGATGACGATCTGTTGATTGACGGATCCTTGTTTAGCTGAGCCAAAGATTGTGTAGCCGCCCAAAAGCCCGGCGAAGAATGTATCATAAGCTCCTTCTTTTCCGTGAATTATCCGCAGAATCAGCATGGATGTTTTGTAGACAACGGCAAAGGAAGCCAGATTGCGAGCGTGTTGGCGTGTCGCTTTTAAAACGAGCGAGAGCTTTTCGCGGAAGCTGCCACTGCGAAAGAGGAAGACCATTACTAGGGCGTGGGGAAAGCGCACTTTGGCGCCATAGACGGCGCCATTCCGGGCAGACTTTACGATCGCAAGGAGAGGCTGTAGGTCTGGGTTGAGGATTATAGATTCGAGTTGGTCCTGTAGAAGATCAGAACAGTGATAGCATGGCTAGCAAACGTATCGTACCCTGAGGACGTCCATGGTAGGCCTGGTTGTGAGCTTGATCAGAGGGAGAAGTTGTTAACGAGGGCGTAAGGGATGGAAAGTAGGGGAGACGGTCGGGAGACTATCTTGGTTCCGAATACGGAGATGTACTATTCATCTGTGTCGCTGTAAAAAGACGTATAAAGGTCACGACCGAAAGCATGAAGCACGAGCACGAGTCCAGTACGTGAAGCTGACCACTAACCTCGGCCGCGCAGACAAAAACATCGTCATTGTCTGGATGGCAGATGGGGCATGTGCAAGGCTGGGAGGCCGCCATGTCCACAACTTCCCCGAACGCCTCGGCTCGGCTCAGCAGTCACGTGACAGTCTCTCCAAATGAATACTCTAGATATTGAAGGAGAGCGTGCTAAATACTGACTTGAAGGGTTTCAGGGGACGAATTTATCGTGCTCAAGTCGCTACTTAGTGTCCTGCCCCGATACCTCCTACAAAACGTTCTAGCAATGCAAAGGACAAAACAAAGTATGATAACGCTACTTGGAGCCTTGACAGCCATACTTTAGTTCTTTGCATTTTAAGCCCTTTCTCAAGTCGTCCTGTCCCGTCATGGAGTTGGGTCAGCTGTACAGCACTGATCAACCACATCCAACTCTACGAGTATGCCATCAGAGACCATGAGGTCTATCTTGATGAACCCTGCACGGATGATAACGCGAGACTGACTGCCAAATGCCGGACATTGCAGCGTGACGTGACCTTCAGTGATCTCAAGCGTTCAAGCTACTACTCAAAATTTCCGCCCGAACTTGACTACCTGCCCACCACCTTTCGGATTATATTGCCCAACTGGGTCGAGGACGAAGATGAGCTTGGATGGCTTACTGTTGATGACGATGATGGGTCTTCTCGAGACTGGAATGATTTCGGCGGGGTCGTTATTGCTTGTGTTGAAGACGCCGAGGACAACCATGACCTGCTGAACGCGGACAAGGAACAACAATCGTTTGAGAGAAGCCCATTTTACTGTCTGGTCGTTGAGCGTGTTAGCGGTAACGTATTTGAGCGAGTGGGTGTGGCAGCAGTCAAGAGAATGGATTGGGTTGTCGAAGACTCAGTGACAGATATTGTAATTGTATGAAGGTCGGAGGAACGCAAAGCAGATTCAATAATTCGGGGCGACTTTGCGCTTCTGCTATCAGTGATAGGGGCTTCAAGTCCTTCGGCATCGCCTTCTTATGCAGCAAGGAAAAGCTCGAGATCTCTAGTGCCACGAACATGGTGTAATTGCGTTGTTATTATAACCCGCAGGGTGGCTTTGACGGAGTACACCCATTGATCAGCCCTCTAGCACCATGACTTTATGGCGTTGCTGCCTCAGCCTCACAAGCGTCACTTTGATGCGATTGGCTCGTGGTGATGAGAGTCATGGTGTTACACCAACAGAGTTAGTGCAGTGTCAGGAGTCGTGTTTTTCTTGAAGGTGGTTCTCACGAGAGATTCACCCACGTGATGTGGAGTTGGTGGTGACTTCAAGCGGTCTCGCCCAAGGTCAAGAACAGAAGTGAGCTCGATGCAGGTTTTGCTTCATCTGGCTGCGTTCAAAACCCATGTCACCAGAGACTGACTGCTGAAGTGTATATTATTGCCTGGGTAACCTCGTACACATTTTCGAGTCGGGGTCTCACAGGCTCGGATTCGTGGAAAGAGAAGTGGGCATCGTAGTCTCCTCAGTAAATTTCTTGGGACTTTAATACCCGGAATCCCGATCATTTCAAGCCAATCTCTGTCGCTTCGGCAAGTCTTCCACCTCCTCGCCGTCCATATGGTCGTCGTCATCAATATCGATTTCGTCGCCACTGCCACCTCCACTGCTGCCGCCCTCGGAGACCACGTCGTCCAGGTCCATGCCGCCATTTAGGCCTTGCTCATCTTCACTGATGATGTCAGCGTCTACTTCGCCAGCGACCCCATCCATCTCGTCGTCCTCAAGTTCATTTCTGCCTCGTTTAAGACCTTTCATCTTTCTTGTTTGCAGCGTATTCAAGTCTTGTTTGCCCAAGTGTACTCTTCCGATCTTGTCACCCATGATATCCATATTAATGTTCTTCTTTGTCCTCGCCTCGTTTGGTCTTCTGCCGTGTTTCATCGCCTCCTTCATTATTGTAGGGTCTGCTTCACGATGTCGACCAACGCGAAAGTCGAAGGTAGGACCAATAGGGTCAAGCTCGACTCGCGGTAACTTCGGCGAATTTGAGCGCAGAGTGCGTATCTTGTACCATCGCAGGTGAATGACAGGCTTACTAGCAGGATCCTGTATGTTGGTAGATGTCGGCTCGCCTGATGCGACCATCAACACATACTGCAGGCCTTCAACATCAATGGAGGAAATCTCTTCTCCCTGAAATAGATCGAGTAGTACCGATTTCAAGCAACGGTGGAGGGCGGCTTGATCGGACACAGATGTATCATCCCATTGTGAACCAGCAAACAGTACCATGGGCTTCATTTCGAGACCGATATCAAATTTGTTTGCTTCCTGGTCTGGGGACTCTGTTATGAGCAATAATTCAGCCATATCTAAGACTTTGCCGTCGAAAACTCGCACCACTGTGATGTTGTTCGGTCGCTTCTTGGAATGAGTCCCGAAGACGACAAGACCGCAGTCATTTTTCAGTGCCAAAAATTCCAAAGAGGCAGGATCTTCGAATGGATGTATGTTTCCGTTTTTCTTATTCAGCATTACCGAGTCCGGCTTCGCCAGGGTATGGAACGTCTTCAGAACCGAAGCGACAGGCTGTGGGCATTTTGAGCCATGGAGTAGAAGAACGCGCTTGCGGTCTTCGAGAAGTTGAGGTTCGCGCGCTTTCACGATCCGAGCGGTGCGCGCATTTCGTGGCTTGCTGCACAATGGTCAGTATCATCGTACTATGCATGGACGCGACACCTACACTTCACGGAGCATTTTGAAGAACTTCGAGATATGGACTATATCAGTATAAAGAGCACGAAAACCTTACTCTGGAGGGACTGATCACACAGCAAGGCAAGGCTGCACCTTGGTCTGGAAACTTTTCGTGTTATCGATAACGCCCAGCGAGCAGAAACAAGCATTGTCTTCACACGTGACAGGCGATAAGGCGCCGGTGGCCCGCCTCCCTTGAGGGGAACCCAGTACAAATTTGTATTATCGAAAGATTTCAGCTTCTTGGATGCCGTAGAGGGAAGATAGCTTTCACTATATATCGGTTATGTCCTTTCATGTCATCAACGCCCGAAAGAGTCAGCGATGATGGTGCAACTACTGGTTTCGCAAACGCGAAAGCGACGCGGAGAGATGCGTATGTGCACAACGAGTAAAGACATGACCTTGGGGACTGGTATCTATGTTAGCTTGGTTATCCAAGGTCGACTAAGCATTCTGAATTTGATGGTAGTGAATAATAGGTGACCACAGATATCGTGGTTTCCTCGATGCAATTGTTGGCAAGGCCTCGCAGCCTTGTGCAGGCTGTACCAGTGCCGGTGTTATGCGTACCTAAGGTAGGTCGGCTACGCAACTATGCTACGCAAGGCTGTATCACGGTTCATACACAACATGGTATTACAAGTGTAGTCCTATGACAACCTGTAGAATGGATTTTGCCCTTGCAACCAACGACGCGCGTTCCTTGGACTTGGCAATATTCAACTCAGCACACTCCGAGTTCGAAACACTTACTGAGTACTAGCAGTGGCAGCAGAGGGACCTCCACGGGTCTTTCTGTGCTCCGGTCGTCAAGCATCATCTCCAGTGCTCCACGGAGCATCTGCCGACTCCACCTGGGCTCCCACTCGAGATGCCACGCAGCCTGAGTTGCAGTGCCAGTAAGTACCTAGGTACCCAGTAGTGGTGGTCGAGTGCAAGTGGTTCCGCTTCCGGCTCCTCTTGGCAGCCACGCGGTCATTTCAAAGGGCCCGAAAGACGAGGCTTGTTTCGTCTACTTGTACGCCGACACTACGACGGCTGCTATCCGCATGCTCAAGCTTGGTTTGTTGGTCGCTTCAAGTTCAAGTTCAGGCTGAGCCTGCCAAGCGAGAGTGGAGAGCACAAGTCCGGACACAAACCCGGGCACACGAATTCACGAGGCACGAGGCACGACTCCATCGCAGTCATCACACCCTGGCAAGGGGGGAATTATTCGGACATGCCTGACGGCCCTAACATGCGTTGACGACAGCATCGGTCACGGTGTCTCCCGTCCACGCAGACCTGAACCTGCAACCTCGCTTTCCGCTTGAGTTGCTCCTTGTGGTATGGTCGATTGCCGCGTCCTCGACCAGTCGTCGAACATGGGCCCCCTTTGCTAGCTCATGCCGCTGTTGGGAAATCCTCACAACTATCTTTACCCGCGCTCTTGAAGCCAGCTCATCTCAAGCTAGCGCACGTCCTTCTCCTTTGTAACCCTCCCACTGGCTTAAACCCTGTTCGCCACTTCCTTTTCTTTACTCTCACTGGTCTTATCTCCTTGGCAAACCTGCCTACAAACTTCCGTCGAAACTTTTGCTTCCTTGAACCGTAGATCGCTATACCTCGACCACGTACAAGCGGCCCCAGACTTCACGCCAGCACACTCTCATTAACAACCAACCATGGCGTCCGGAATCCCATATACCCCTAAGCCTGCGACCGACATCTTCACTCCATACCAAACTGACATCAACCGTCGAGAATGCAAACGAATCGTACCAATGAGAGTGCTGGCGCTCGGCTTGGGCAGAACAGGTACAGCATCTTTACGGACAGCTTTGAAAGAGCTAGGCTACACAGATACATACCACATGATGAACGCAAGTGTTGAAAACCCGCCAGACTGTCTATGCTGGATGGATGCATTTGCTGCCAAGTATGAAGGCAAGGGCAAGTTTGGACGAGCAGAATGGGATGCACTGCTAGGGCACTGCCAGGCTGTATGTGACTGGCCGGCGGTGGCATTCGCAAAAGAGTTGATCGAAGCATACCCCGAGGCAAAGATTATCATCACAACGAGGGACGTGGATTCGTGGCACAAATCTGTCATGAAGACTGTTGACTGGCGTGCAAACGACCCAGAGCTCCGAGCCGTTGCAAACTTCGACTGGGCAGCAGGATTGTACTACCCTATGCTGCGCAAATTCTGGGACAACTTCTTTTACGGCGACTTCGAGAACCGAGGAAAAGAGCGCTTCCAGGATTATTACAAAGAGATCAGAGAAATGGTACCTCCAGGCCAACTACTGGAATTTAGAGTCAGCTCCGGTTGGCGACCGCTTTGCGAATATCTCGGCGAGCCTGTCCCCGACAAGCCGTTTCCGCGCTCGAACGATGCAGACACATTCGTTGAGAGATGCCGAACACAAAATCGAAAACAGATGATGAATGTTATCGTCCGCGCTTTGGTCGTTGGTGTGCCAGTCATTGCCACCGCTATCTCAGCGACAGTTGCCTACACACATTACCTGCCAAAGTTTTTACACACTTCACCCGCCTTCACTGCAGTCTCATGAACCAAGCGTCTGGCCATGATTGATGTACTGTTACATGTTTATACATAAGCTTGGCGCATGGTCGGAGTTTGGGGGTGGGTGTGCAACAGCATTGAGCAGCGAGCGCTAATTACTGGCTTCAGGGTTTGGACTTTCTTCTCAAGACAATGACTTGCTTGGGCAGATATTGGACCCGGCACTTAGCACTGAAAATTGGCTGTCTTGAGTATATTACGACACTTGAACATAGACTACTAGTAATTATCATTAACCTCTAGAATCTGTCGCACATTTCTGCAGACAACGGCATGTCGCACTGTTCAACTCGACCACATAACATGCCGTATTATTCTGTTCCTTGCTTCTAGTCCCTTGATGCAACTAACCAGCACCGGTCACTCACTACCTTCGGACACCGAGCACCGGTGGAAGTGATTAACAAGACCCACTACCAGTGATTCACACTAAGACGGACGAGTGTCAATGAATCGTCGATTGCGTATGCGTCTTCGTACGAAACATCGGCTAAGCTTACGGCTGTCATTTCATAGCTTGACGTATGCGTGGTGCCCGATGCCGAGTCTGCCCCTGTTAGTTTGAACTTAGGAGTCCGCCATGTCGCTTGGCCAATTCCATGTGGACGATGATTGATAAGACTGAGATACTCACAGAGCCCTATGTGTGAGAGACTGCTGCAGCAGACGGTCACTTTTGACTTTCCTACTGCTTCCCGATGACATTGTTCACTCTATCGCGGACAGCTGGTCTATCCTGGCAAGCGTATTGCCTATGTCTGTTTTCGTGCCTCGCGAGCATAGTATTGGGTGACGAGACCAACGAAACAACACCTATCGCCATTTTCCGCTCGGTAGGGAAACAAATCTTTCCCACGTTTCTCAGAGGTCTCTAACGAAAACCAGCGGCCCGATCTCTTTTCACCAGTCTTGGTAACTTTGCAGAAAACCCCAGAAAAGCAGGCCCCAGGCTTCTATTTTGTATCACCTTACACAAATAAGGAGGAATGCATTCACATATATGATAATGATGGCGTATGTAGATCGTCATTCGTCCTAGCCACGTGTGCTGACACAAACAGAATCTCATATGGTCAGCTTTTGGAGCACAAGGCCCCGGAATATCCCATGCGCCCCAGGTCTGCCAGTACAAGGGCGAGCCTCATCTATGCTTTTACCAAGGCACACAGATGACGGGGTGGGGCCACGGCCATGGTGTCATTATGGACAAACACTATCGGGTCGTCCGGTCTGTTGAGCCTTCTGGTAGCTACCAAGCATCTTCCGACATGCACGAGTTCATGGTCATTAACAATGGCTCGTCTGCTCTAATGACGCAGTACTTGCGAAGCGTTCACGACCTGTGCCCTTATGATCTCTGCGATGGTTTCGGTTATATTCAACAGGGCGCTTTCCAGGAGATAGACGTCGAAACCGGAGAGGCCATTTTTGAG
>Ga0210040_10010417_pt1 | contig 10663 bp, 8 predicted proteins | sample CryGeyCG12114_NA_FD_185462 | JGI IMG/M metagenome (GOLD analysis project Ga0210040, IMG submission 185462) | Groundwater microbial communities from aquifer - Crystal Geyser CG19_WC_8/21/14_NA (SPAdes) (version 2) | ecosystem: Environmental > Aquatic > Deep subsurface > Groundwater | place: USA...
TTCCGTGATCTGATACAGAATATATTCCTGAGAGGATACACGCAGGTCATGAATCGAGGCACCGATCAGCTGGAGGTGTTGTTGGCACAGGCGAGGAAGGAGATTCAAGATCGAGGGATGCATTCTTACATTTTGTAGTAAGTGAGCTCGCAAGACTTTTCGTGGAAGTAATGAACAAGGGTACTAACGACGGCAGTTATGTTGTGTTCGGACAGAAGGCTTAAGTGTTAGCAAAGAGTCGCAGGAGTCCACGATGAAAACCTTCTTCAAGTCTTCCGAAGGTCTACAGTACAACGGCTTTTGTTAGCCCAGTTCCGATACTTCAATTTCAAGCTCACTGGTCACAGCATATAGTTTGGAATCCCTGCACTGGCTCAGTCGTCCTGGCAGTTGCAGACTACACAGTTTCGGGAAACAGTACTATCGCTTCGTTCCAACTCCAGGTGCCAGTGCAGTACAGCTTCCTGAAACAGATGACGTGAGCACTGTCCTTCGCTTGTCTGAGGCATACAAGACCTAGCCACCATCACTGAGAAATCCGCCGGAGATCTCGGGTGGAGCGAATACGTGACTTGGGTCGAGGAGATGTTCAACGATGGGCGGGTTCTTCGATGATAAGACCTCATTGTGCATTAAGAAACTCTGCCTCCAAAATAATATATAGCTGATGCCGATGTGGCACGTGAGACAATTTTATGTGTTGAAATAACAGCTCAAGGCGCGGATCAAGATGCTCGGACGAAGATTCTAGGCCGGCTATAGTAGACGGAGGGCTGTCTTTCAGCCTCCAATAGTAGCCTCTGAACAATCAACATGGCGTACCGGAGCCCGTTAGATAGCACTCTCGACATGCGACAATTCAGCTAGAACCTCATATTTCCCAACCCATTGAACCCATAGGGGGCATTTTCCAGCTCACTGACCATTGTATCAGGACTCGGTCCTGGTTCGCCGGGTGAATATGGCTGGTCAAACATTCCCCCTAGCACGTGTGCCGCATCCGAGGCCAAGTCAATGTTCAGCTCCTCTTCTCGCCCTCCGGTACCAGTATTGCCTGCATGCGTACGCGACGATGCGAGTAGGCCGACTTGTGTTTGGCCAATAGGATATTGATTTGGAAAGGATGATTCGGCCGTGGCCATAAGCCTCTGGGTGTTCAGTGTTTTCAAACGACTCAATGCCGCGTCGAGCATAGCGACGGCGGATGCCATGATGTCGGTATGGAAGACGCGAAGTGTCCATCTGTATTTGCCTAGTAACTCCTCAAAATAGCTCGCCTCCTCCACATCAGCGGCTGTGGCACACAAGAGTGATCCGAAAGCGCCGATCACAGAAAAATTAACCTTGGAGCAGAAGTACCAGAATGCTCGCAGGTGCTCGGGGCGCAAGCACCCTGTAAAATCAATGGCGGCAAGTAGACGCGATTTGGCAGCTTGACGACAAATGTGGACGAGATGGGAGTCGGTGGTACCAGTGGAGAGTGAACGGACGATGCAACGGTGGAGTGTGATTTCAGTGGTATAGTATGCAAGATGCAGGTAGCCTGCGATCAGTAAGCGAGGCCGACCGAAGTAAGACAAGACACGGGCATACTAGTAGATGATAGCTTTTTTACTTTGGTGTTGTCCATGCGTAGAGACATAGGCAAGGCAGCAAACCATTCTTTCAGCTTGATTTGGATCGGCTTTGCCCGTTCCAAAATTAGATGCAGCCCATTAGCTTGCGCATTCTCAACCTCCTGCATGGATCGCAGGGAATAGAAAGTCCGCAAAATATCAGAGAGGATCTTGCTCAATGTAATCATCTGCGTAAACACGAGTCTTCCCTGGTCGACTTCCGAACTCCCTTCCTCGTCGTCCTCGTCTGCTGCACCTTCCGGAAAATCGTCCTCGGCGACGGGTTCTACGGCCCAGTTTTCGGGGTGAATTTGAGCAGGCCATCCATGAATGAGAGCACTCCATTTGTCCTGCATGAACAGCGCCCATGCCAGACGCTTCCTTAGGCCCTTTTCCCACGAAGGGATCTTCCAAGAGGAGGAACTCAGATGTAGGCCAAGCGTCTGGCCTATTGCAACCAGTTGTGCGGTCATCGTCCATGACTCGCCGTCAGGTCGCTGCGATAACAGGAGCCCGGCTTGGATTGTTGAGAGCTTTGGCCGATGGATGATATCATTGAATGTTTTCGATGCTAGCACCTCCAGAGCTGCGACATTGGGCATAGGGAGGTGCGCCAGGTTGACGCTGTACGACCACCAATTCAACGCCAGGATGTATACTACTGCCAGTAACGGTGGAGAGAACTCCCGATGCGTCCGTCCGTATTTTTCCAGAAAAACCCTCTTATGCAGGACCGGAAAGCTGGGGTGTACAATTCGGAAGAAGATCTTGATCAGCGCTAGCCCATGGGGCGCCACAATCTGTTCGATAGCATCAAGTGCCTCGACTTCAGTGGCGTGATTCTGAGTGTCTTGATCCAGCTCCACCAAGTATGTAACTCCATCGGCGACCCGTCGAAGGGTGCCATTGCGGGAGTATGAAGTCTCGTCTTTATGTTCTGATCCATGCGGTGGTAGCAAACACGGCTCAAATGCAGTTGTCGGTCCGATAAATCGACTATGGCGGTGGTGCTGAAGGCCCAAAGTCGTCTTGAGTAGGCTCGGACCCTTGAGGGCTGCGTAGTCGTCGATGGGTAGGTCGGTCCGGATTGTCGACGGCTGTGCCTTTGGGTCTTGCTTCGCGCCTTCTGACAGTCTGAATTATGACGAAAGCAATGGTTAGCACTGCGCTCGCAAACCTCAAACACGGATTGCCTTACCTTCTCGCAGACCTATCCTCCAGCCTTACATTGTCCAATTTCCTCCTCTTGGTCGCCGGCGGCGCCTCACCAAAGGTACATGCTTGGTCATGAAAAGTGCAGAGAACACAGGTATCAGCCCCGGCTGGAAGTACACATCTACTCTTTCGTCTGCGGCAAGAGTCGCAAGGGCGGTCGCGTCGAGTCCTTGTGTTGTCTAAGTCTTGCAGATTAATGGAAGCACGATTGACAGGAGGCGCCATTCGAGGTTCGGCGGGTATGCAGGAACGAAGAGGCTGATGAAATCGGCATGGAGGTTGGATTCCCCACTCATCCTCTCTCTAACCCGTGCACGTAATGCCATGTGGCATCGATAATGGCCACAGGTACATTAAGTTAATTTGGAAACGGACGACGAGGTGCCTAGCCACTGGGACGGCGCAGGCTGCAGTGGTTGCAGGATGGATATCCACCGAATGAGGTGCCCATGTAGGTGAGTGGATGAAATGACATCAGGCATCAGGTCAACGCCGCGTACATAGGTACTAGGAGCGTTTGTAATTCCACCCACTGAGTACCTAGGTAGATTAACTTAGGTACCTTATGTTAGCGATAATCATGGCACAAACCACCTGGCACTGGCACTGGCACTGGCAGTCCGGGATCCAATTCAGCTTGGAAGAATTTCAAGCGGCTCGGCGGCACCTCCATCACCCAGGGTCTGCCTACTCGTACCTACCACAGTAGGTACCAAACACCTGCAAGTACTACAGTAGTGCGACAAAGCACATCACAACAAATTATTACGTACATTCTTCCAACACAAAAATCAATACTGCCATGATACTCCTGTGCCCTCGTCTGGATTCGTCTGATTGCTGAATAATTCTCTGGAGTGCCCCAATCACTGAAGAATGATACGAGGAAAGAAATGGTGTGTGTGCGATAACTCGCTGGCAAAGTTAATGTACTAGCTGACCAGCCAGCAGCTTCGGATACTGGGGAAATACTCTGTTCCCACGTTCCTCTTGATGTTCTGGGCCCTGCCACCTCAGGTGTTGCCACTTAGGCTCCATCTGCTCACAAAGTAGGGTCCTACCACAATACTAAGGTTATCTAAAGTGGAGATACCCAATGCTGGGGTTGATCAGTCGTTACAAGTAGCCGTTTGAGATAGCCCCTGCGCGCCGCAGGTAATGCCAGCTGATAGAGGGATTATTGCCGCCAATCGAAAGTATTATCTTATCGGACTTGTATGAACTGATGACTTATAGTTTTAGCGACTTATACACTTACGAGCTCGTAAAAGCACTTTGCTGTCAATAGATAATCAACCAAAACAATCGATTCATCCATACCCTATATTCCTTCTCGGACTATCATACACTCCTTTTTTGCAGCACTGCCAGCATGTCTACTCCCAAAGCTCTACCCGATACACTCACAGTGGATGCCAAGCCTTATGCCTTCTCATTTCCCCCAAGGCACACGGCTCTGCTCGTGATTGACATGCAGAGAGATTTCCTTCTTGAAGGTGGCTTCGGTGACATCCAAGGAGGAGATCTCTCTGCTGTCCAGGCGTCGATTGCACCAACTAAGCAATTACTCGAAATGTTTCGCAATGCCGGCATGCACGTTTTTCACACAAGGGAAGGCCACAAGCCAGATCTATCAGATTGTCCTTCATCGAAACTGATAAGGCAAGCGGCGCATCCGGAAAATACACAGCATAGTATGGTCATTGGCGACAAAGGTGCCATGGGCAGACTGCTCACCCGAGGCGAATATGGCCACGACTTTGTTGACGAGCTACAAGCTGTTCCGGGAGAAGTCATTATCGATAAACCGGGCAAAGGCGCTTTCTGGGACACAGACTTGATGCTCAAGCTCCGTGCGAGGGCTATCACTCATTTGGTCGTAGCGGGAGTCACTTCGGAATGTTGCTTCCAAGGTACTATCCGTGAGGCTAATGACCGTGGGTTCGAATGCTGTAAGTAGCGTTCTTCTCTCCTGCTCTTATGTGGAGGGTTCATTGACGATGCAACTAGGCGGCGTGATCGAAGCTACAGCTGGCTACAATCCTGTCATGAAATCAGCCACTCTCGAGGTAATTCCGTGGTCGCAAGGCCTTTTCGGCTTTGTTGGCGGACTTGATGTATACATTAAAGCCCTGACGCCGTACTGCCACAACTCGTCCGAAAGATCATTGCTCACCCCTCCATCGACACCACCTGATTGGGATGGCGATTTGAGCGTGGCCGGATTGGCAGCTGCTTATCGGAGAGGTCTCTCGCCTATCACCGTCGTGGAAAAGTTGTACGAGAAAATTGAAGCTTATGCAAAGCGCGACCCTGCAGTGTGGATACTACTTTCGCCCATTGAGGTCATTTTGGAAGAAGCACGAAAGCTGCAAATTCAGTATCCCGATCGCACCAGACTTCCGCCGTTGTTTGGAGTACCATTCAGTATCAAGGACAGTTTCGACATTCAAGGCTTGGAGACCACTACTGCTTGCCCTCCTCTAGCCTTCACCGCTAGTGAATCTGCGGTTGTCTACGAGAAGGTCGTTGCCCAGGGCGCGTTGTTCATTGGCAAAGCGAACCTCGACCAGCTGGCAACAGGTCTTTCTGGATGTCGAAGTCCGTACGGCATCCCTCGATCCGTCTTCAACAAGGAGTACATCTCAGGTGGTTCGTCCAGTGGAAATGCTGTATCAGTAGGCGCTGGCCTTGTGACATTTGCCATAGCCACGGACACCGCCGGATCAGGCCGTGTGCCGGCACTGTTCAATGGCGTCGTCGGCTTCAAGCCGACCAAAGGCACCATCTCCGCCCGTGGCCTTACTCCCGCATGTGCATCTCTGGATTGCGTCACACTGATGGCGAGAACGGTAGAAGATGTCCGAAAAGTCTGGGATATCTGCGAAGGGTACGATGAAGAATATGTTCATGCAAGGAGAACCGCACCAAGAATGCGCCACATCAATTCTTTGGGTGCTCAAGCAAAAACCTTCAGCTTTGGCTGCCCGCCTCCAGAAGCTTTAGCCATTTGCTCTCCCGTCTACCGAAGAATGTATGACGAAGCCGTGAAAACACTTCAGTCTATTGGAGGTGTTCTCACCCCTTTCGACTGGACTCCATTCGAGAAGGCTGGCAAGCTGCTTTACGACGGCACTTTTGTCTCCGAACGGTTGGCCAGTCTTCCTGATGGCTGGTTCGAGAAGAACGAAGGTCATTTACACCCAACTATCCGGGAGATCTTCAGCAACGTGATCAAGCGAGAAAGCACTGCTGTGCAGGCGTATCGCGATATGCAAGCCATGGCTCTGTAAGTCAACAGCGCATCGATATTTGGGTACAACTCAGCTAACACTGTGATAGTTATACTCGGCAAGCGGAGAAGATTTTTGACAGTAGCCCCGTAGGCCCTTTTCTCGTGGTTGTTCCATCGGCTCCGACGCACTGGAAGGTCTCGGAAGTTTTGGCGGATCCGGTCGTTAAGAATTCACATTTGGGTGCATTCACTCATTTTGGCAACGTTCTAGACCTGAACGGCATCTCGGTGCCAGCAGGAACCTATGAAGAAGGTGAATTGGCAGGTAATGGCGGAAAAGGGCTTCTGCCATTTGGAGTTACTTTGCTTGGAGTCAGTAGGTCGGATGCAGAAGTGCTGGAGATCAGCCGAAGATTCGAGGAGGCTGTTCGTAACAAGTCATAAGCACCAGAAGAAAGCGATGAAGGGCAATTGATTTAGATGGTGTCGGGAGACGATTGCGGCAGCACTATCGCCGGGTTCTCGGGGCAGTCTTTCCGGCTCACCAGAGGGGCAACGATTAGACTCAGACTGCTGCAGGTACATGGCGAGTAGGGAGTAAAAGCAAAGCGGCACGCGAGAGCCTGCAATTGGGATCTAGTCTCTCGCACATCTCTCTTGGAAACGTATTCACGACAACAAATCCTTCTTTATAGCTCGGAATGCTTAGTGGTCATTATAGTGTTTCCGTTACAAATGCAGTGTATTGCCACCACCACGAAGTGCAGAGGACAAGAGATCGCAGAGTACGCCCTACAATATATACACTTCATTTTCACTTCCAGGTCGAAGTGAGAAGTGTAAAAGAGTACTGTTCCCAGCCCTTACTACAGTCGAAGGCTACCACTTACATGTTCTGGCCACACAGTAGCCTGGGATTGTTGCACTGATACTAGGGTGTGCAAAACAATGATGTCAACATAGCCATATAACATGCCTGAACCTTATCAACTTAGAGTAAATGCAGCTAACTTTCTTTGGCCTTCCCTCCCAGTTTCTAAAAGCTATGACTTTGATTGCTGTGACTTACCTTTTGAGACAGCTAGAACATAAGTGCTCCGGGAGGGCATCGACACATAATGGGCAGGATCGGGTAAGATTTTATTGGAAGTATGATAGGAGGAACATAGTAGAGTGTCTTGAATGTGTTAAGAGTAGTTCTCGATTTATTTGGGATAGATGGTTTCTCCAAAATCCGAAGCCATGAGGATACCCGATCCTTATGTCAGCACTCCATATTTGACACGCTCGCCAATATCTAGGAACTTAATGTCTAGACGGGATACTCTTTTGAAGTTGTTTCACGATCCCCACCGTGCGCCCTCTTCTCATCCGCAAGCTCCACCTGAGTCTCGAGTCCATCGTTGTAGCATTCAACGCCATCGACATACTTTGTTTCACCATGGATGGTGGCCTCAACGAGAGTCTCTTTTGCGGGCCAAACATAGCTCAGACCACTGTAGAGGAGGAAAGCCACAGTAAAGCCCCAGAGGTAGTTGAAGTTGTAGATGTAGCCCCCGGAGCCAACATTGATGCTGGGATTGACAGATCGCGCCATGCCTGGCAAGTTAGGGATGATTGATACCAAGAAAGCGACCACTGCGCGCCAGTTGACACCAGCTTGATACCGATACCTGCCATGTCGGCGGTAGAGAGACGGTACGTCGATGTGTTTCTTCTTGACGACCCAGTAGTCTGCTGCCATGATAGCTGCAATCGGAGCAAGGAAAATCGCCAATGCCGCCATGAACGCCAACAAGCTTGCGGCAGAATATATGATTTTCCAGGGCACCATAACCCATCCGCCAATGACTGTAGTGATGATTGCACCACGGCGAATATTGATATACTTGGGGAAAAGAGATGTCTGGAACGCCATTAGCAGTTGAAGACCATGGTGTGTGTGTTGAGTCAAGACTTACCAGATCATTGGAGCATGAGATGACGTTGGCGGAAACGTTGGTTCCAATTTGCGCGACGCACCAACAAAGGCCGACCCAAAACGCACCACATCGACCAGCTGGGCCATGCCACTGTGCAGCGAGCACAAGAGGATCCCAGATGTACTCGCCATAAAGTGGCTTGCTAGCACTAGCAGCGATGATGCCAAAGACACCAAGCATAGAGGCGATGAGAGGCATGAAAAGGGCTTGCCAGTACACGTTTTTGGATTTCTTGAGATAACGGGTGAAATCAGGTATGTTCGTGCCCATAGTGGCCCTAAAACCGTGCAATCAGCACGATTCTCGTCGTTGGGATGTTCAAGGCCACACTTACCATCCTCCGGTGATACTGGACATTGATGATAGAATCAACCACGATCTTGTGGAGCCAGTAACGGTTGGCTGTTGATTCCAGATATCTCCCGCTCCGCCTGCCTGGACACATACTGCAATGACGGTAGCGAGCGAGACAGAAGTGACGAGGACGGACTTGAAGACGAAGAACCAGCGCAGCTTGTGCGGTGGAATCAGCAGAAATGGAAACTGGATACTCCAAAATAAGAAGTGGGAGCACAATTGTTGGGATGTGATACCAGCGGACGCAGGGAGATGGTTGGGGATATCCAAGTACGACGGCCAGATGGCGCGAATCATCTGCGTCAAGGCTGTAGAGCCAGTGTACGTTTGGATCGCTGGGTCAGGTGTTAGTCAAGGCTAGCCGACCGATACATCAACCAGAAGCGTACCGTGCCAGAAGAGCGCGGTGATCATACGGATTACGACAACGAATTTTGCGAAGTAGTAGCCGAATGAGGAGCGTGCGGCTATGGGAAAGTTGACGTGAAGGTCCGCGCCGATTGCACCGTTGAGAACTAAAGGAACTGTGTCGCAAACGTAACCTAAGATCAAACAATAGAGAGCTTCGCGCCTGTATGATCATTAGCCCCTGAGCTTCTAATCATTCTCATCCTGATATGAGCCAAATTGGGTGAATTGACTCACCAAGTAAGGCCAACAGCAATTATCGAGGCGGCACCCTGCCATCCCTGGGCGTTCAGGGCGTCACTGAACCAGAAACCCAGCAAGGTCCATGCAGACCAGGTGCGGCGCTCTATCGGCGTGACGTCGCAATCGATATTGGTCCACGCATCTTCGTCGGCAAAGGTAGACTTTTGCTTGGGAATGATCCAGCCCGAAGGCTTTCTCTTCGCCAATACATTTGCTTGAACACGCTGGCGTAAGTTCGATGCCATGCTAAAGGATACCTGCTCCACAGCAAAGGATATGTAAATCGAAAGACGATGATTGATGCTGCAGAAGCTCCAGAAGAAGCAGGCGAGCCTGAGTGGGAAGAGATATATTCATATCTGCCATCTCCTCCATAACGTGTGTTAGCCTGGCTAGTCTGAGCGTACAGCTCGATTCGTGTTTCTGAGATAACATCAGACCGATACAGTATCAGAACAAGAAAAACCTTATCCTTTAGCAATACTGCCGCTGACTAGCGTCTCCATCAGCTACAGACGCGATAAGAGACAGCTTGGTCTCCATTTAAAACCTTGTGCAGTGTCGCTTAGCTGCTCTTAGGCTAAAGTGTTTGCCGATCTCGACTCTATCTGGTGCTTATGCCTTGCCGCGCCCGCTTATCTCACCAATAGGAGCTTATATCCGATTCTTCTATCTCCTTTGTCCCCGTCGGGCCGCAGGCTTCCTTTCTCATCGGTAGATGACAATACTAACCCTGGCAAGCCCGCCAGCGGGCCGGCGAGGCTCCTGAGGGTCTGATAACTCTTATCGATACGCGAATGATTAACCAACAAGAGATGAGGCTCCTAATATCACAACTTTGTTTGCGGGGATTTTGTAGTAGCCCGCAACCCCAAGCTACTATTTGCTGCGTGAATTTCTCGCAGTGTCACTTGTTCTTGCGATACCACGGAGTCAAGACCACCATTGTGCCATCATTAAGCAAACAACTAAATCGACTCTTGGGAACAAGGTATCCTTGCAAGCCATTTAATTACGGTGATTCCAAGCCTCGATGGGTGCTCAATCTTGGGAAGCTCAAGCGCAGGTCGCACGAGACATTCTCGAGAAATCTATACAGAAGCAATGGCTTCTCCCTGCCGACAAGCTACCCTCACCAGGGCGTACCAATGTTCTCGACGTACCACGGGAATGCGGTCTGTTGGACGAGAAGGAGCTCAAGATCACCGAGACCGACGCCACAGGTTTAGTTGAAAAGATGAGCCAAGGGACATGGACGGCGGAAGACGTACTCACTGCATTTCTGAAGAGGGCCACGATTGGGCATCAGCTTGTAGGTCACCTCAGTAAACGTTCTCCTTTCTTGTTTTCGACCAAAACGATAACCGACTCTTGTTGAGTTTGATGGGAAATTCACCAGCTAATCCTTTTAGCTCAACTTCGCGACAGAATTCATGGCTGAGGAGGCCTTCGAGCAAGCGCGTGCCTTAGATGAGCATTTTCGCAGGACTGGCAAAGTCGTAGGACCCTTGCATGGAGTTCCCGTTTCGATCAAAGAGATGGTGTCTTTCAAGAACCGTATTACACATACCGGCTTCGTTGGCTGGATCAATAATGTGTCGCCTGTC
>Ga0210040_10010418_pt1 | contig 10662 bp, 10 predicted proteins | sample CryGeyCG12114_NA_FD_185462 | JGI IMG/M metagenome (GOLD analysis project Ga0210040, IMG submission 185462) | Groundwater microbial communities from aquifer - Crystal Geyser CG19_WC_8/21/14_NA (SPAdes) (version 2) | ecosystem: Environmental > Aquatic > Deep subsurface > Groundwater | place: USA...
CGACCCCGAGACCTCGACCGCCTATCTGCCAATCGCCGGCCCGGCGCACAATTATTATGGCGGCGACAGGCCGGGCGCCAATGTCTTCGGCAACTCTCTGGTGGCGGTGGATCTCGAGACCGGCGCTTACAAATGGCACTTCCAGACCGTGCATCACGACCTGTGGGACATCGACATGTCCAATGCGGGCCCGCTCATCCCGGTGCACAGCGGCAACGGCGAGACCAAGGCGCTCGCCAATGTTGGCAAATCAAGCCTGTTCTACGTGCTCGATGCGAAGACGGGCGAGCCTGTCCATCCGGTGGAAGAGCGGCGCGTGCCGCCCGGCAATGTTCCGGGCGAGTATTACCACCCCACCCAGCCCTTCCCGGTAGTCACGCCGCCGCTCAGCCGCGTGCAGATGACCTACCAGGATATCGTCTCGGCCGAAGATACCACGCCCGGCCACTCGGCCGCATGCTATGCGATGTGGGACAAGGCAGGCGGTTTCTACAATGCCGGGCCGTTCACGCCCTTCATGTTCAAGGCGGGTGACGCACCGCCGCGCTCCACCATCCAGCTTCCGGGCGGCATTGGCGGGGTCAACTGGGGTGGCCCCGCAGCCGATCCCAATAGCGGAATGGTCTATGTGAACGCGCTCGACACCTCGCTGGTCGGGTGGGTGGAGAAGGTGGAAGGCGACAAGCCCTACAGTTTCGACGCCACTTCCGCCCCCGAATATGACCGCGCGAGTGTCGATGGAAAGGGCCCGTTCTTCTCCTTCGCGGCGCCGATCAGCGGCGAGTATGACGATGCCGGTCGCCCGGTCGGCCCGACTGCGCCTTGCTACAAGCCGCCATGGGCGCGGCTGACCGCAATTGATGCCAATACCGGCCAGATCAAATGGGCGGTGCCGCTCGGCATGTATCCCGAACTGCCCGAAGGCAAGCAGGTGCTCGGCAATGCCGGCAGCGCCGGACCGACGGTCACCGCAGGCGGCCTGGTCTTCGTAGGCGCCACGAACGACAAGCGGTTCCGCGCCTTTGATGCGGAGACCGGTGGCCAGTTGTGGGAAGCCACGCTCGCCGGCAATGCCAACGCCAATCCGATGACGTATCTGGGGAGTGACGGCAAACAATATGTCGCCATCAATGCCAGTGGCGTTATTAGGGTCTTTTCGCTCGAACAATAGTCTGATGACAGGAGAGTATATGAGGGGGATTCATCGTTTCGCGACGATCGCGTCTGCAGCGATCGCATTTGCCACGCTGGGCGCCAGCCCGGTTGTCGCGCAAGAAGATGCGCAGATGGAGCGGCTTGCCGGCAAGCCGAACCTGAACGGCATCTGGCAGGTCATGAACGGCGCCAACTGGAACGTGGAGCCGCATTCTGCCGCGCCCAACCCCGTAGCGGACCGCTTGGTGGGCGCCACCGGCGCGATTCCCGCGGGGCTCGGTGTCGTGGAAGGCGGGAAGATCCCGTACAACGATGCAGCGATGGAGCGTCTGCAGCAGAACCAGCAAAACCTGATCAAGTGGGATCCGGAAGCTGCCTGCTATCTGCCGGGCATCCCGCGCGCGACTTACATGGACCATCCGTTCCAGATCATCCAGGGCTCCGACGACGACATCCTGATGGTGTATGAATACGCATCGGCCAACCGCGTGGTGAACATGGAGGAGGTCGGCATTCCGCCGATCGACACCTGGATGGGTACGTCATATGGCAGCTGGCAGGGCGATACGCTCGAAGTTGTAACCCTGGCGCAAGGCCCAGGTGACGTGAAGCTGCCCGGCGGCGAGATGATGCCCGGCGTTACCTGGCTCGATCGTGCCGGCAATTACCTGACCAACACCGCCACCGTCACCGAGCATTTCACGCCGATGGATGAAAACCACCTGCGCTATGAAGTTGAGATCGAAGATCCCACCATCTACTCGCAGCCCTGGAAGATGAGTATGGTCCTGTATCGGCACATCGAGGACGATGCGCAGCTGCTCGAATTCAAGTGCGTGCCGTTCTCTGAACAGTTGCTTTATGGCGACTTATTGGAACAGCAAGGCGAGAACTGATATACGTAGCCGCGCTGAACGTCCCCGCAAGACCTCAGGCCCGTTTCGATGTTTAAGGAGTTAAATAAGATGCAAAAGAAGAAGATTGGTGCTGCTGTGATCGGTGCCGCCCTCGCGGTCGCTGGCGTCAGTGCCGCCGCTCACCATTCCTTCGCCACCGAGTTCGACCGCAACAAGCCGGTCCGTCTCGAAGGCAAGGTTGTGAAATTCGAGTGGGTCAACCCACACTCGTGGATCCACATTCGGACCGCGAACAACGAGACTTGGCGCGTTGAAGGCGGTGCCCCGAGCGCGCTGCTGCGCCGCGGCTGGAACAGGAACTCGCTGCCGGCCGGCACCGACATCATCGTCGATGCTTTCCGCGCCCGAGACGGAGACACGCGTGCTTCGGCCGCGGAAATCCGCTTCCCCAACGGTCGCGAGCTTTCACTCGGCAACCCGACCACCGAGGCTGTTGCCGCTGCTGCCAAGCGCGCCAACTAAATCTCGCCCGGCTTCAGCCGGTACTTTCAGAAGAAGGGGGTCCGTTACGGGCCCCCTTTTTTGTGCGCGATAGACAAGGGCCCAGTTCGCCCTCCACCGAGCTACGCGGCGCCGTTGAACCCGGATCATGCCGCTTGGCACCGTCAGGCGAGTGCCAACCCAACTCACGCAAACCAGAGCCGCATGCGACCTCGCGGGATGCAGCCGACGTGTCGAGCGCCGGTCCTCACGCCGTGGTGCCCGCGCCGCGGCCGCCCGGTAGCCAAGCCCGAACAGACCATCCCAATACTTCACCCGAGAGGCGGCCACGCCTAAATGTCCCAAAAGGAGACAGTGTGTAACGTTGTGGCGCATGAACTATTAGGAAAAAACAATCTTTCCTATAGAACGAAAACATCCTACATATGTTCATCATGGTTACCGCAACGTTCATTTTTGAACACAGTTCATCGGAGAATTAGAACTGTTCGACGCAACCGATCTGGCCCGGGTGGATGAGTTGCAGCCGCTCCTGGATCGCTTGGAGCCGTTTGCTCCATGGCAAGATTTCAGTCCAATGCGCAAATGCGTGCTGGAGCAGTTCCGCTTCGATCGCGACCAGCCCATCTGGACCGCACGCCATCTCGAAGAGCGGCTCTATGTGATCGAAGAGGGCTTCGCCTTCGACTTCACTCTTCTGCCCGGGGGCAAGCGGCACATTTTCGACTTTTATGGCCCCGGCGCGATCTGCAACTGGAGCCGGCCCGAGCGCAGCGATGTGCAAGAGAACATCCTGTTCAAGGCACGCACCCTGGTCACCGTGCTGGATCGGGCGTGCCTTTCGGAATTGCTCGCCAAGGAACAGGGGATCGCCGGCAGCATCGAAGAATCGGAGATTCGGCGGGCGATGCGGGTCTCACAGCGCGTGCGCGCGCTGATCTCGCTTCCTGCCAAGGATCGCCTGCGCATCCTGCTGCTCGACCTGTATGATGTTCTGGGCATCAGCGGAGAGGCGCCGGAATGGCTGCCAATGCCCCTGACGCAGGAGGAGATCGGCGATCTCATCGGCTCCACCAGCGTTCACGTAAGCCGGACGATGGCGAGCCTTGAAAAGGACGGTGAGATCGAGCGCCGGGCAAACAGTTTTCTGCTCACCGGCGCGCACGCCATGGGCGAGCGCATGTCATACCGGCGGTTCGGGGAGCCAATCGCAAGCTTGCAGTCCAGTCCCGCTGAGTGAATAAGGTCCGGCGAGATGACCGGAAGCGCTGCGCAGACCTGGATACCCTATTGCGGTTCGGCCCCCGTGCCGGCCGAATGGCTTTCCCGCTGGAATTTCGATCTCGTGCTGCTCGCCGCTTTGCTGCTGGCGCTGCTGTCCATTCAACTGGTCCCGTCCCACCGCACGGGTCCCAGAGCCCGGCTGGTCGGCGCGGTGGCGCTGGCTGCCTTTCTTTTCGTTTCGCCGTTCTGCGCGCTGGGTTCGGCGCTGTTCACCGTGCGCACGCTGCACCACGTGCTGCTGCTCACTGCGTTCGCCGCACTCATCGCTGAGTTGCCGGCGCTGGCGCGGGCCGCCGGGCGCCTACCCCTCTCCGCCTGGACCGGCATTCAGTTAGCGATCTTCTGGGGCTGGCACGCGCCTCCACTCTATTCCGCCGCACTGTCGAGCGACCTCGTCTTCTGGGCCATGCAGATCAGCATGGGCCTCAGCGCCGCAATCTGGTGGGCGGCTGTCATCAAGGCAGTTCGGCAGAGCGAGGCAGGCGCGGCGGTGATCGCGCTGCTCGCCACCATGGTTCTGACAGGCCTGCTCGGCGCGCTGCTCACCTTTGCGGCAAGCGCTTTCTACGCGCCTCACTGGCTCACCACCCAGGCCTGGGGGCTGAGCCCGCTCGAAGACCAGCAGCTCGCGGGCATCATCATGTGGGCGCCTGCCTCGGCGATCTATCTGCTCGCCGCCTGCACTATCCTCTATCGCTCGCTCGGGTTTCGCCCCATGCGCGAGACCGCGCACTGAGCAAGCCCGTGGCAACGCTCAGCAAACATCTGCGCGACTGGTCGCGAAGCTATCGTGACCGCGGCAAGTACACGCCGGTAGGCGTCACCTTCCATTGGGTCATGGCGGGCCTGGTGATGTTCCAGCTCGGCTCGGGCTGGTGGATGCAGCGCTACTTGGTGGGGCCGGACAAGCTCGATGCGTACCAGGCGCATAGCAGCATCGGCCTCACGATCCTGCTGTTCGGTGCCCTCAGGCTTTGGTGGCGGCTGATCGTACCTGGCCCGATCAACGATGCCGACAAGGGCGGTTGGCGCTCGAACGTGGCGCATCTTATCCATGCCGTGTTCTACATGATGTTCGTGTTGCTCCCGCTGAGCGGGTGGGCGCTGTGGTCAGCCATCCAGCCGACCGAGCCGCTCTACCTTGCAGGCCTGGTACCGATACCCGAGATGCCGTTCCACGACCTTTCGCCTACCTGGCAGTTTTGGATCCTCGATGTCGCGGAGGACATTCATGTAACCAGCGTCATAGTCCTTGCCGTGTTCATCCCCGCCCATGCTCTGGCGGCAATCAAACACCATTTCTGGGACCAGGACGACGTGTTTGAGGGCATGTTGCCCGAGGTTCCGGATACGAACTGGAGCCTGGCAGATGGGCGGCATAGGCAGCAAGCGGATCAATCTCCTGCTCTGCCAGGAGGCGGCTGACATGTGTCATCGAATCCAGCGGGTCGCCGTAGCGCTCGCCCTTGCGCCACTTGTGTAGCTGCTCGGCCAGATAGGCGGCAGGCTGCGCGGCGAGCGGCGGATTTCCCTCACCGACGCCTGCACCATCATCGCCGTGGCACGCGGCGCAGGCTTGGATGCCGCGCGCCGGATCCCCTTCATGGTAAAGCTGCGTAATGGGGGCCGAACAGGCAGCGGCCGGAAGCGTTTGCGCGCGCGCGGCCGCTGGCACGGTCAGCCCTGCATAGTGGAATGCCACCTCCTGGCGAGCCGGCCAATCAAGCTGGTCAGCGATCCACACCATTTGCGGGTGCCGCCGATATCCCGCTGAGAAGAACTCAAGCTGCCGCGCAATATATCCCGCATCGAGACCGGCTAACCGGGGCGATAGTTGACCATCACCCTCGCCCTCAAGTCCATGACAGGTGACACAGGCGCCGCGCGCACCGGCATTACCCCCACTCAAGGCGAGGATTTCCCCCGTCTGCTCCCAAGTACCAGGGGCGGAGCCAGGCTCACTACAAGCGCTGACGAGGGCGACCGCCGCGATAATCGGGATCGACCATCGCGTGCATCGGCGAGTGGAACCTGGTGAAGGCATCTCCAGCGGGAACCTTCAAGCATGAGCGTGGTTCCCGCAGCGATGTGGGGGTCTGAACCAAGGCCGCACCTGCGCGCGCTCGATCTATCAGCCTGGCGCGTGCCGGTTCTAGGCGTGTTGTTGCTGCTTGGAGCATGCAAGGAGGTTCCCGGTCCGCGATATGTGACGAGCGGCGCCGATGCACAGCATGGCAAGGCGCTGATCGAGCAAACAGCGTGCGGCGCCTGCCACCAGATCGGGGGGATAGCCTGGCCCCGCGGCCGGCTGGGCCCTTCGCTCGTGAACTTCAACGATATCGGCCTCATCGCCGGCGCCCTGCCCAACACGCCCGAAAACCTTGCCCATTTCATTCGCAATGCGCCTGAAGCAAAGCCGGGCTCGACGATGCCGCCAATGCCGGTTACCGATGCAGAGGCGCGCGATATTGCGGCCTACCTCTACAGCCTCAACGACGGCGGCGAAGACAAATGATTAATGTAACCGCCTCGTGTGAGACGGTCAGTGTTTGACGCTGTGTGGGGCTGGCCCCCTCCTGTTCTCGATCCGGCTGGCCCGTATGCGGAGGATGTGACGCTGCTCGCCTGGGTGCTTATGGGCATGGCGCTGGTGGTGACCGCCATCATCATCGCTGCGCTCTGGGCCGCCATCAAGGGGCCGCCCTGGATAAAAGAAAAGCTGGGCGGCGAACGGGCAGTGTGGATCGGCGGCATCGCTTTTCCAGGTGTAGTGCTCACTGCCCTGCTCATTTGGGGCCTTACGCTCACCGCCTCGCTCACGCAGCCCATCACCGGCAAGGAGATGCGCGTCCGCGTGACCGGCGAGATGTGGTGGTTCCGTGTGCAATATCTGGACGAAGCCGGCGAAGTGGTGATGAACGATGCCAACGAGCTGCATCTGCCGGTGGGCGTGCCCGTGGTGCTCGAGCTGCGCAGCGCGGACGTGATCCATAGCTTCTGGATACCGCACCTTTCGGGCAAGAAGGACATGGTGCCCGGCCGTACCAACCTGCTGCGCATCGAAGCGAGCGAAAGCGGCCGGTTCGGCGGGGTTTGTGCAGAATATTGCGGAGGTCCGCATGCGCTGATGGGCTTCATCGCGGTGGCGCACGAGCAGGATGAGTGGCAGCGCTGGCTGGCGGCGCGGCTGCAACGCCAGCAGGCAGACGTCCCGCTTCCCCAACCGCGCACAACGCCGCTGCCGGCGGTCTACACCGATGTTGACCTGCCTCGCGACAGCGCGCTGCGCGGCGGCACGGACTGGGACGCCACGCAGGGTCGCGCATTGTTCATGGCGAGCGGCTGCAGCGCCTGTCACAGAGTGGCGGGCACCGAGGCTAACGGGCTGGCCGGGCCGGACCTCACGCATGTCGGCGCGCGACTGTCGCTGGGTGCCGGCATCCTGCCCAACCATCGCGGCACGCTTGTCGGCTGGATCGGCGATTCCCAGTCAATCAAGCCGGGCAATCGCATGCCCAGCTATGACCGGCTCTCGGGCGATCAGCTTAACCAGATCGCCGCCTGGCTCGAGCAGCAGATATGAGTTCAAGCCCGCTTGATAGCGCAGAGGCGTTCGCGGGCGCGCGTCGGTCGGAGACGGGCTTCGACCACGATCTCTACCGGCAATTCCCGACGCAACACCCGCGCCCGGAAGGCGAGGTCGAGGAGCTTGAGCGGATCTGGGCCGCTCCCAAGGGCTGGGCGCTGCTTACCGTAGTCAACAACAACTACATCGGCTTCTTCTACGTCGCCACGGCGTTCCTGTTCTTCCTGCTGGCGGGCGTGCTCGCGCTGGGCATGCGCGTGCAGCTCGCCGCGCCGCTGATGGATTTCCTGCCGCAGGACACATACAATCAGTTCTTCACCATGCACGGCACGGTGATGATGTTCCTGTTCGCCGTGCCGATGGTGGAGGCAATCGGCGTTATGCTGCTGCCACAGATGCTGGCGGCGCGCGATCTGCCCTTTCCGCGCCTCTCCGCCTATGCCTTCTGGGCCTACTTCGTGGGCGGGCTGTGCTTCTTTGCCTCGATCTTCGTCGGCCTGGCGCCCGATGGCGGGTGGTTCATGTATCCGCCACTCACCTCGATCGCCTTCAGCCCCGAGATCAACACCGATTTCTGGCTGCTGGGCATCGGCTTCATCGAGATCAGCGCCATTGCCGGCGCGATCGAGATCATCGTCGGCGTGCTCAGGACCCGCGCGCCGGGCATGACGCTTGATCGGATGCCGATGTTCGCCTGGGCGATGCTGGTGTTTGCGGTGATGATCGTGGTCGCCTTTCCCAGCGTAATCCTGTGCACGCTGCTGCTGGAGCTGGAACGGGCGTTCAACTGGCCGTTTTTCGACCCCACACGCGGTGGCGATCCGTTGTTGTGGCAGCACCTGTTCTGGTTCTTCGGCCACCCCGAAGTCTACATCATCTTCCTGCCGGCCGCGGGCTTGATGAGCATGATGGTGGCCACCATCGCGCAGGTGCCGCTTGTGGGTTATCGGCTCAACGTCGTCGCGCTGGTGGCGACCGGGTTCATCTCGTTCGGCGTGTGGGCGCATCACATGTTCGCCACCGGCATGCCGCGCCTTTCCACCGGCTATTTCAGCGCGGCGTCAATGGCGGTCAGCCTGCCTGCGGGCATCCAGGTGTTCTGCTGGATCGCAACCCTGGCGAGCGGGCGCATCCGCTGGACCACGCCTGCCCTGTTCGTCGTCGGCTCGATCGTGATCTTCACCATGGGCGGGCTCACCGGCGTGATGGTCGCCATGGTGCCGTTCGATTGGCAGGTGCACGATACCTATTTCATCGTCGCGCATCTCCACTACGTCCTGCTCGGCGGCATGGTCTTCCCGATGTTCGCCGCGTTCTATCACTGGATCGGCATGACCAGCAGGCGCGGCTTGTCCGAGCGGCTGGGCAAGTGGGTGTTCGGGCTGATGTTCACCGGCCTTCACGTAACATTCCTGCCCATGCACCTGACCGGCTTCATGGGCATGCCGCGGCGGGTTTATACCTATCTGCCGGACAGGGGGCTCGATACGCTCAACCTCCTTTCCACATTAGGCGCCTTCATCCTCGCCGCGGGCGTGTTGGTGTTTCTCGTCGATCTTGCGCGCAATCTGCGCTTCACCACCGATGATGATGCCGGCAATCTCTACAAGGGCGGCACGCTCGAATGGCTGCCGACGGGCCTGTACTCCACCCGCTCGATCCCACTGGTGAAGAGCCGCGAGCCGTTGTGGGATGATCCTGCGATCTGCAAGGATGTGGAGGATGGCCGGTATTTCCTCCCCAACTCGACCACCGGCTTGCGCGAAACGCTGGTGACCTCGCCCATCAATGCCGAGCCGCAATATCTGCAGATCATGCCCGGGCCATCGCCCTGGCCGATCGGCGCTGCGGTCACGACCGCGGGTTTCTTTCTGGCACTCACGGTTCAGGCCTATGCCTTTGCGGCGACGAGCGGCATTATCTCAGTGATCTGCGTGCTGCGCTGGATGTGGGATACCGATCCGCCGGTGAAACAGGAAACCGCCGAGATCGGGCCCGGTATTAATGTGCCCATCGCGATTACCGGGCCCCAGAGCAACGGCTGGTGGGCGCTGAACGTGCTTGCCGTCGTCATGGGCATGATCGCGCTAATGGGCCTGTTCAGCTATCTCTATCTCTTCGGCATCCACCCGGAAGTGTGGATCGCGGCGCCCGGGCTGGGGCAGACGGCGGGCATTGCCACCCTGCTGCTCGCGGCGCTCGGTTTCGCATGGCTCTCCCGCCGCTTGCTGGCCTCTCACAAGAAGGGTGCAAAGCCCGGGCAGCTTCCGTGGATTTCCTGCGCCGCTTCCTCGGCCTGCTCGATCGCGGCGCTCTATTGGGACCTGACCGGCTGGCAAGGCGCTGGCCTCGCGCCAGAGGCGACTGGCCAGGGTGCCACGGTCTTCGGCATGCTCGGTTACCAGGGCCTTGGCGCCGCCATTGGCGTGGTGATGGCCGCTTATCTTGGCTATCGCAGCGGACGCGGCCTGCTCACCACGCCCAGGAGCGTCACGCTTGATACGGTCGCGCGCTTTCTCGGCTACATCGCCATCCAAGGACTGGTGCTGTCGACGGTGATGCGGCTTCTGCCGGGCTGAACCATGGAGAATGGCGGCTTCTATAACCAACACGATTTCCGCACGCTGGCCATCGCGCTGGCCGTGTGGACGGCGCAGTTCACGATCCTGTGGATCGCAAGCATCGTCTTTCCCGCCCAGCCATTGGCACGCTGGGCGGCACTCCCCTTCACGCTGCTTGCCGTGGGTGCGCTCGCCTGGCTGTACCTGCGGGCTGGACGACCCGCTTTGCTCACCACCCCTGGCCTGGGCCTCGCCATTGCCGCTGCCGGAACGCTGTTCAATGCGCTCCCGTCGCTGTTGGGCTGAGGAGCGGCGCTCGGTCGGTCGGCGGCAGCCGCTTGGTTCTGTCTGCATTGCGCAAGCGAAGCGTCTCACTTCCGGCGGACAGATCGACAGATGAGCGACAAGCAGGACACGCAAACCGATCAGTCGAACTTCGCCACCTATCGCGCAGGCGGGTCGACGCCGGAGATTAATCTCACGATCGCACTGGTGCTGGTGGCGCGCCGCTGGCGGGCCCTGATCGACGAACAATTGCGGCCCCTCGGGCACAGTTCGGCGCGCATGGAGGCACTGTCCGCAATCATGAATGCGCCCGAGCCCAGCGCACAGGTGGACATCGCCAATCGGCTGCGGATCGAAGGACCTACCATGACGCGCATGATCGATGCGCTGAGCCGCGATGGCCTGGTCGAGCGCCGCACGTCCGAGCAGGATC
>Ga0210040_10010419_pt1 | contig 10661 bp, 12 predicted proteins | sample CryGeyCG12114_NA_FD_185462 | JGI IMG/M metagenome (GOLD analysis project Ga0210040, IMG submission 185462) | Groundwater microbial communities from aquifer - Crystal Geyser CG19_WC_8/21/14_NA (SPAdes) (version 2) | ecosystem: Environmental > Aquatic > Deep subsurface > Groundwater | place: USA...
TATTTCTAATTTTATTTCTCCTGCCGTTTTTAATCCTCCTACTCTTTATATAAAAGTAAAAAACAATACTCCCAGATAAATATAAGAACTAATCTCCCCCTCAATGCGGGTGCAAATGTAAAAACTTTGCTTACTAAATACCAAAATAAATTTATTATTTATTTTATCCGGCGACGTTTTATCTTGCTGACCCAGCACAAAAAATGTACTATGCTCTCCTAACCAGAAATTTCATCGCCAAACAAATTTTTAAAGTATTTACAATCTCTTGCTACAGAGAACCCTTGCTGAACACCTAGCCTACTCCGATGAACATTAGGATCACAAAGATACAAAATAGTCCGTATTAACAAGGATTATCAGCTTTTTATTTCTGAATGCTTCTTCAGCTAACTTTAAATCCTTGGGTTACTTCTGCACAAAATACATATTTACATCGACTTTATTTTTGGCCGGTACTTTGCATCGGTATAAGCAGGTAAACCAGTTTTTTACCATAGCAAAGGTGGCTTCCGAAATATTAATATTAACGCCTTCACCGCTCAATTCCATGCGGCTGGCAATATTTACAGTATCACCCCAAATATCGTAAGTCCCAGGGCGGTAAATTAGCCGCTGTTCTTTTCTCATTCAGGTTGCGAATATAATCCTAAATTTCGATGGCGGCCAGAATAGCATCTAACGCGTGCGATTGATTGGGTACGGGAATACCGCCGGCACACATGTACGTTTCGCCAATTGTTTTTATTTTTTCCAGGTTGTTTTTTCGATGATGCTGTCGAAGGCCATAAAATAAGTATTCAGTTCAGCGATCAGTTCCTGGGGCGAAAGGCCTTCAGCAATTTTCGTAAAGCCTACAAAATCCGTAAAAAGTACTGTTACGCTAGCGTAATACTAAGGGGTAGCCAGTCCTTTTTCCTGTAACTCATGGGCCACCTCGGCTGGCAATATGTTCAGAAGCAGTTTTTCAATTTCTACATTCTGTATATTTACCTCCAGGGTCCGTTCCATTACTTTTTGCTCTAAATCTTCATCGGCCTCTTTTAACTCCAGTACCAAATTCTTGTTGGCCCGTCGCAGCCGTAAAGATCCAATGGGCATTGTACATGGTAATTTTTAACTCTTCCTTGTCCCAGGGTTTAACAATGTAGCGGTAAATTTTACCCATATCAATAGCCTCTACTATCGATTACATATCGCTGTAACCGGTCAGAATCATGCGGATTAAATCTTTTACGCGGGTAGATTTTGCAGGAACTGGACGCCCGTCATCCGGGGCATGCGTTGATCCGTTATAACCAGCACTACATCTTTGTGTTTTAAAATTTCCAGGCCTTCTGCGCCCGCTAGAGCCGTATGTACTTTGTAAAATCGCCTGAAAGCCGCTTTAAAGACAAATAAATTATCTTCTTCATCGTCTATATAAAGAATTTCGGGTTTTTCAAACGCGTCCGAAGCCGGAATAACTGAACTCTCAAAAGTAAAATCTTCTATTATACTACTCAATTCAATTATGCAATTAACAACTCTTTTCATGATGCTTTAAAAAAGCAAGCCTTCTATATAGTAGCAACGGCTTTTTCCTGCGTCGATTCAGTCAGGGCAAGAGGAATGCGGATATTAAATTCGGTACCTTCACCATGCGCACTCTCAATTTAAATTTTACCTTTGTGTTTTTGAATGATGCCATAGGAAATGGATAAGCCCAGACCAGTGTCCTCGCCCATCTCTTTGGTGGTAAAGAAAGGGTCAAATATTTGTTTTTGTACTTCTTCCGGCATACGCGTGCCCGTATCTTTTATTTTAATAACGGCATAGTCGTCTTCGGCATAAGTGCGGATGGCAATGGTGCATTTGTCTTTTATAGCTTGTACCGCATTGTCCAGAATATTCAGAAATACTTATTTTAACTGGCTGGGATAGCAGATAATAGAGGGTAGGTCGCAGTAGTTTTTAACTACTTTTATCTGGTCTTTTAAGAGATTGTTCAGAATAACCAAAGTGGAGTCGAGGCCTTCGTGGATATCGGCCTCTTTTAAAACGCTTTCGTCCAAACGGGTGAAGTTGCGCAGACTTTTTACAATTTCATTGGTGCGGTTAGCTCCGTTTCTAATGCTGCGCAGCAATTGTTCCGATTCTTCCATGAGTTCTTCTACCTTCAGTTCTTTCGAAAACTGCTGTAACTTAAAGAGTTGTTGTTTATTATCCGCTTCGGGCTGTAGGCCAGGTAACCTTCCATCACCTCCATCATATCGGTAAAGTTAGTGCGGAGCGAATCAATGCCTGACGAAATAAAATTTATCGGGTTGTTAATTTCGTGGGCTACGCCAGCGGTGAGCTAACCTAATGAAGCCATTTTTTTGGATTGAATTAACTATTCCTAAGTATTAACCAGGTTATTATACATTTGCTCCAAGTTATCGCGCTGCGAGGCTAGTTCTTCTTTCAGCTTGTCTAATTCGGTATTTTTTAAGGTAAGCAAATGATTAGCTTTTGCTTTATTACGAATATTAAGGTATAAAACAAAATCGAACTATAAAATAAAGGCTAAACCAGCCAGCAAAGCATTTTTAACTACTTTTTGCTTTTGCAAATCTGATTCTTGCAGGGCTTTTCTTTCGTTAAGAAGTCTATCTGGGCTTGCTTTTTTTTCGTTTTCGTAATTAGCCTGTAGGTTTACAATTTTCTTGTTTGTTTAGGCATTATAAAGCGTGTTTTTCACCGGTGTTAATAAAGATTAGTTATTAAGTACTTAGATAGAATTAAATATAATCTATTAAAGAGAAAAATTAACTTCGGTGTATAGCAAAGAAGTATAAAGAAAAAGTGCAGGCCAATGCCCAACAGCTCAAACAAGCAAGAGAATCTCAAAGAACAGAGCTTGGGAAAGAATTTTCTCAAAAGACGCTAAAACGCTTTTTAAAAACACTGGTGCAAGATGGAAACGTTGGCGCAAAAGCCTGAAGTCAAAACAGTATCCAGTAGCTTACGCAGCTAAAAAAGAATGCCTGGATGAACTGCAAGCGTTAGAAAAGCAACGATAATCCTAACCCTGTTCTCTGACCAGTGGGTTTGGTAGTAAAGAAAGGCTGATATATCTTCTCCAGTACTTCGGGCGGTATACCCAATCCGTTATCGCGCACACTAATTTCTACTTTATCAGGCAGTTTTCTGGTATTTACATGCACGGTGGGCTCAAAGGTACCGTTCACTCTTTTCTTTTTCTGGGCTACGGAGTAAAAAGCGTTATTAAATAAATTCAGCATAACGCGCCCAAAGTCTTGCGGAATAATAGTTACTTTTTCGGCTGCCGGATCGAAGTTAGTTTGGAGCGTGACGTTAAAAGTTTTGTCCTTGGCGCGTATGCCGTGGTAACTCAGTCGTAAAAATTCATCGGCTAAAGCGTTAATATCGGTGAGTTCTTTCTGACCGTTGCTCACCCGTGAATGTTGCAACATACCTTTTACAATACTGTCGGCACGTTTACCATGATGGGTAATTTTCTCCAGGTTTAGCGTCAGGTCGCTGAGTATTTCTTCGGCATATTCTTTTTCCGCGTCCGGCAGCTTTTGTAACGGCCCGGTTTTTAGTTCATCTAAAAGCTCGGTGCTTACCTCCGAAAAGTTATTGAAAAAATTTAATGGATTTTGAATTTCGTGCGCAATTCCGGCGGTGAGTTCTCCCAAAGAAGCTAACTTTTCCTGTTGTATTAGTTGCGCCTGCGTAGCTTGCAGTTCTTTTACGGTTTGCTGTAATTCTTCTTTTTGTTGGGTAATTTCAATGGTACGTTCTGCTACTAACGCTTCCAGCTCGGCTTTTCGGTTAGCTATTATATTTATTTATTCCTGCTGTTTTCTGGAATTAGCCCAGCGGGATAATATCCAGAAAAAGGCCGCTACATGAGCGAAATAACGTGAATTATTGTTATAAACTGTTGGTGCTTAAATATTTAAATAAAAAAGTCCAACACAGTTGCAGATAAAGTAGTTAAAGGGATTGTCTAAAACCAAGAAACTACTGCTATGAGAACTATATTGGACACGTTAAAGTTAACCGAAATTTTCATTGCTTGTGATGATTTTTGTCAAGAATTTGAGCATTATTCTTTAAGTCAATCTTACGAACAACCAGCCAGAAAAGAACGCCAGATGAGCCAGAGTGAAATGAGGAGCATCTTAATCTTCTATCATCACTCAGGCATGAAATGTTTCAAGTACTATTATGAGCAAATCATTCTCAAACTGCTGCGTTCTTACTGGAAGAAGCCGTATGCCTATGAAGCCTTTGTGGCCCAGATGCCCATAGTGAACCTGTTGTTGTTTGCTTTTCTATCCGCTTGCCGTCTGGCTACAACCACGGAAGCTAATTACATCGACTCAACCAAATTAGTAGTGGCCCATAACCGCAGAAAACAGAAAAACAAAACCTTTAAAGGCTTAGCCCGCACCGGTAAAACTTCAACCGGGTGGTTCTTTGGCTTTAAACTACATGCCATTATCAACCAGCAAGGGCCGTTAGTCGTCTTTCGCATCACCCCGGCTAATGTAGCGGATAACAACCAAAACTTACTCAGCCAATTGACCCAGCGGCTCAAAGGTTTTCTCTATGGTGATAAAGGCTATCTGAGCGCACTGGCTGACAAGTTCAAGGAAAGAGGCCTGGAGCTCATCACTAAATACCGCCGAACGATGGGCTTACAGCCCCTTTCTTACCAGAAGTACTATTATCTGCAGCATAGGGGTTTGATTGAAACGGTGTTTGACTGCTTGAAAAATCTCTGTAATCTGGACCATATCCGCCATAGAAGTCCTTTCAACTTTTTTGTCAATGTCTGGTCGGCCTTGCTGGCTTACACCTTCTTTGATGAGTTCCCTGCTATCTCACCCTTTCGCCAAAGAGTAGAGCAAACCTCTCAATTTGTAGTTATCTAAGGTAAGGTCCAATAACTCACGTTAAATATTTTCAAATATAATTCAACCTATAATCCATAAATCTGCCTCTTATTAATACTTAAGTATTAGCCAGCTTCCGTATAGATGTAAAACGAAATAATTCAATATGTCGCTATCTGAGCTAACAACTGCCACGTACCTTTTCTTAGCAAATCAGTAATCTTATATTAACGGATAAATATTAATTTACTCTCCGCCCATATAGCTTTTAAGAAGGATTTTTTACCTTGCTTCAGCTTATAATTATAAGAAAATCAGTATAATAAAATATGAAACAAAAAGTAATTATTACAGGTGCTACCGGCATGGTGGGCGAAGGGGTACTACACGAGTGCCTGCAAAATCCGGAAATAGTTGAAGTATTGGTTATAAACCGAAAGCCAAGCGGTAAGAAACATTCTAAACTGAAGGAATATATTCATTTGGATTTCCTGAATTTTACCAACATCCCCATCGACTTTAGTCAATACGATGCCTGTTGTTTTTGCCTGGGCGTTTCTTCTCTGGGTATTTCCAAGGAAGATTATTTTAAATTGACGTATACCTTAACCCTGCACGTCGCCCAAACCATGGTAGATCAGAATCCCCGTATGATTTTCAGCTACGTATCGGGAGCTGGTACTGACAGCTCAGAAAAAGGAATATTGGATTGGGCACAAGTGAAAGGTAAAACAGAGAATGATTTATTGAAACTTCCTTTTCAGAAAACTTACATGTTTCGGCCGGGCTTTTTAGAGCCAACGCCGGGACTTAAGAATGCAAAATCCTACTACAAATACTTTAATTGGTTATCGCCCGTTTTACGCCTTTTCTTTTCCAACCACATATCTACGTTACGGGAATTAGGCTTAGCTATGTTGCACGTAACGCAGCACGGCTATCCAAAGTCCGTGTTGGAAGTAGTGGATATTAAGCAGGCCGCCAAAGCTTATTTAGCGCAACGCGGCCACGTACCAATTACTAATTTTTAAAACTTTTATTCAGATTACAAAGAGCCTAAAATTTTTAATGACTTGGCCACTCCTGATGCTGTTACTGGACAGTTTTATTTCCAGTCGCCTAATATTCTGCGGATAATAACCATTTGCCCTAAGTGGTAAGCATTGTGTTCGGCTACCAGCATGGCTTCCCGGAGCAGATTCTGACCTTCGCCGTGCGGAAAAGGCTGATACAAATCATTAGCGGGATCTTGCACCAGTTGTTCCATTGCAGCCAGGCCTTCTTTAATGGTAGCTATGCTTTGGTTTATAGTAGCCTGATCGGCTGGCGCTTTTTCTGCGAGCCAGTAACCGTCTGGCCAGGCCGGTGATTCATACGCCGGATCACGGGAAAAATCCAAAATATCGAATAAAGCAATCCGGAGGTGCTCCATTAATTGCCATAGGGTATACGGAATACACGGCAGCACTTTGCCCGCTTCATCGGAGGTAATCCCTTCTAATATAGCATCCATAGATTTAAAGGCTTGCCCACCTTGCAGGAGTTTAACTAGTTGGTAGCGAATTGCTTCATCATTTTTCATAAACAATTTATTTAAGTGATTAATATCTCTTTTAAATATTTGAAAATAAGTAACCAGATCGCCAATTTACTGCGTCAGTTTAAAAAATTTCCGGGACACCGGTACCAACATCACTCCGGCTAGACCAAAAGCGATAAACGATACTTTCAGGTTAAAGGCATGGGCCAGGTAACCAATAATGGGTGGCCCCAACAACATGCCCACAATACCGAAAGTAGCAATCAGGGAAATAGCCATGCCGGGTGAATACTTAGTAGATGCGCCGGCTAAAATATACGTCATGGGAATAATGGCAGCCGTACCAAAGCCTACCAGGGAAAAACCAATTAAAGCGGGCCAAAAGCTAGGAAAAAGAATGGCCAGGCCAATACCCAATGAAATCAGGACTGCACTCATAATATAAGTCAGCGGCATTCCAATTTTCTCCATGATCCAATCGGAAGCAAACCGGGAAAACGCCATAAAGAACATAAAAATAAGATAACCGGTGGTAAATACTTCTTCCTTCACTACCTGCTGAAAGTAAATACCACTCCAGTCGAACATGCCACCTTCGCATATAGCCGCAAAAAATACGAGCAATCCCAAGTATAAAATATAAGGGTCTGGCTTACTAAATGCCAATTTGTTGCCGGATTTTGTTTGATCATTTCTTAATAAAAACCGGTAAGCTATTAAGGTCATTATGATCACCAACCCCGTTACGGTTAATAAATGCGGAATAATTGGAACGCCAAAAGAAATCAGGAAGGTTGTAAACCCCACTCCTACAATTCCGCCGGTACTCCAAAGGCCATGAAAGGAACCGTTTATTTTGCGTTCGTATTGCTTTTGCAGCGTAATGGCTTGCGTATTCACGGCAATGTTAAACATCCGCATACTAAAAGCAAATACAAATAGCGCCAGCACCAATGCGAACGTAGATTGGGCAAAACCAATAAAAGAAAGACAAATGGCATTTACCAAAATAGCCAGCACCAAAGGAACCCTGGTTTCAAACCGCGACACCATCCACCCGGATATGGGCAACCCAATTAAAGAACTTATGGGCATGGTCAGGAGAATAGAACCTAATTCGGCTTCGTTGAGGTCTAACGCCGTTTTAATGGTAGGTATGCGGGAAGCCCAACTGGAAAAAGAAAAACCAGAAAGAAAGAAAAAGGTGCTGAGTGCTATCCTTTGTTTATTTACTTGCATTCGTATCTAAAATGAGTGCAAAAATGGCAGTTTTATTTTTTAAATAGAGCCACTTGCGCTGACTTAATTTATTTTATTTAAATAGTTAAATTGTGTTTCTCAATTGGTTGGACCTTACTATATGTCAGATAATGCCGAACAGTATGATCTGTACGGAAAACAGGTGCCTTTAGTATGATGGGAAATATTTAATAAATATAACTTGTAAGCTTTATAAATACTTGGTCTTTATGGCTCGATCCCTATAAAGCAAATTTTATGAAAGCTTTTTTATTTTCTTGATGTTTACTTTAAGTTTTTATATCGATTAAAAAGCTTGCATCTTTTAAGACTCGGGTACCTATTCAAAGCTTTTCGCATTCGTTGGCCCGGTTAGGTACGCGAGAGCCTGTAGTCTAAACCGATGAAGTTTTAGCAGAGTTGCGGCTAAGAATTAAGTTTCTATTTTTTAAAAGTCACTTAGTAAAAGAATAATCTTCTATTTTATTCCAGGGCCCGCCTTTGTAAGCCCATAAACTTAACCCGGTTCCTTCGATTGTGAATGATTTGAAAGAAGCAGCTAGTTCTTGGTATAAAGCATGAGCTGTATCCACCGCTACTTTGTTCTGCACCGTGATGTGGGGGTTTAATTTTTGCCGGTCCTGGGGGCTGAGCCAATCTTGCCAACTTATTTGTAAATCATGATGCAATGCCACCAACGCCTCACTTTTAATTTTATAAGCAACACCCCGGCCCAACTTCATAACACTAATTACCTCCAAGGGCATTCGCTTCTGTTTACTAGCTACAGTTTCCAGTAATTGACTTACCGCCGGAACGGCTGGCAAATGATGGAACAAAGTTAAGTGTGCATCCAGGTAATTAATAGAGGGAGGAAAATGTTTGATTCTTAATTTATTAAAAAAAGTAAAAGCAATTGGATCTATTTGCAGAGTTACAATTAGGGGTGACGGCTCCATCATGTTTTTTTAAACGGGCGGCATATAATTTCAGCTACGTTACTAAATCAATTTTAATTATTTCGCAAGCCAAAATTTGTTTCATGTAGTTACTTAGTTTACCACTCTGGCTTCATTCCTGGTAAACTAAGTAACTGCACCGTCAAAAACCGTATTATACGCAAAGGTTGTTACCGTAAAACTTCTCTATAGTCAAACGGAAAAATTAATTGATTTATTTACGTTTGAAAAAACAGGGAAGATAATGGCAATTTCAAGTTGATGAACGCAAGTAATAAAGTACAATCAGAAAATCAGCAGTATGAGTTTGTTGAGTAAATTAGTTATAAAGGGGATGCAATTGGCCCGATTAAAGGATCGGGTAAGAAAAAACGATTTAAACCAATTGCAAAAGTACAGTTTACCCCTCCCGCCCGCAAGCGTCGCCAAAACGGTAACTACCGAAGCTTTGGAGGTAAACGGCTCGAAGGGTGTTTGGCTGAACAAACAAAATAAATGGAATGGTGTGCTGGTTTATTTACACGGCGGCGGTTATATAATTGGGCCGTTAAAAGCACAGTGGCAGTACATTGCCCGTTTAGTGCGGGCAACTGATAGAGCCGCGCTGGTAATCGATTATCGGCAACTACCCCAATTTCCGTTTCCGGCTGGTCTGGACGATGTATTAACTATCATTACGCACTTGCAGGAAAATGGCATCTTGCCGGCAAAATGGTTTTTATTGGGAGATAGTGCCGGCGGGGGCTTGGCCTTGGCTACAACTTATAAACTAAGAGAGAATAATGCGCCTTTGCCGCAAAAACTTATTTTAATGTCGCCGTGGCTGGATATAAACATGAGTAACCCGGCTTTTACCCAAACCGCCGCAGCCGACCCGATGCTTTCCCTTGCCGGAATCAGGCAGGCGGCAGCCGAGTACTCCCGCCAGGATCATCTCCATAATCCCTTCATTTCCCCTATATTTGGCGAGGTACACGGTTTACCTCCCCTCCTGCTGCAGGTAGGCACGGCCGAAATATTTTTGTGGGATATCCGGAAATTTTATTTGAAACTAATTGAGGCCCAGGTGCCAGTACAATACGAAGAATATCCGGATCTATTTCACGTATTTGTGCTGTTTAACTATTTACCGGAAGCAAAGAAAGCCTTTAAAGCCCAGGTTGAATTTCTGAAGCGTAGCAACTCAACGGAAGGTAAGCCAACCTGAATACTGTATTAGCGAATGTTTCTATCTCATAGTAAACTAATGGCATACATTATTCTAATCTTCTTTCTCACATAATAATTTCAGCAATACGCCATTCGTCCAACCAAAACCATCTTGCAAGGGATACTCGCCACCGCCGGCCTCGGAGTGCGGGTTTTCTACGTTGTACTTTTCTACCAATTTACCGGTTTCTTTATACACCGCAATGTTTAGGTTAATCCAATTATGCTTTATTTTGTTGGCCAGATCGCGGAAACCATAATTACGTAGTCCTTGTATGCTTATCCATTGCAAAGGAGCCCAGGCGTTGGGCGCATCCCATTGCTGTTCGGTATACGTCAGTGTGGTAATAAGTCCGCCCGGCCGCATAAAATCTTTTCCTAACCGTTCGGCTACACATTGGGCCTGGTGCGGCAACGCCAATTCAAAATACAAAGGGAAAGTAGCCGCCAAAGTAACGGCCTCCGTCGAATGGTGTTTCATGAAATCGTAATCCATAAAAAAATGGACTTTGCTGTTCCACAAGTATTTCTGAATAGCTCTTTTCCGTTTTTGGGCTAGTTCGTGGTAATACTCGGCGTCCATTTCGTTTTGTTCAATTTTTGCGATCTGACTTAAGATTAGCTCCATGTTGTACAACAAAGCGTTCAGATCTACCGGAATCAGATCGGTGGTATGAATGGTTTCCATATTATGCCCATCGGCAAACCAACGGCTGCTAAAATCCCAACCCGACTCGGCACCCGCCCGGATGTGCCGGTATAAATCTTCGGCATTTTGCGGGCTAAACCGGCCCATGGCCACATCCTCAATATATGATTCCG
>Ga0210040_10010420_pt1 | contig 10660 bp, 4 predicted proteins | sample CryGeyCG12114_NA_FD_185462 | JGI IMG/M metagenome (GOLD analysis project Ga0210040, IMG submission 185462) | Groundwater microbial communities from aquifer - Crystal Geyser CG19_WC_8/21/14_NA (SPAdes) (version 2) | ecosystem: Environmental > Aquatic > Deep subsurface > Groundwater | place: USA...
ATATGTTTAATTCCCGGGCAATATCGTATATCGTTACATCCTTGGTACTAGAACTTAGATACTCCATATTACTGATTTGTTATTGTTGCTGCACAACTATAATGCAATATATATGTAATCGGTTGCAGTTTGCAAATATAATAATTATGTTTTACTTTTTTTACCTTTAATATTTTCCTGCTATAGAAATAGAGTGCTTTTTGAAGGATTTTAAAATTATAGCAAAACGAACAAATTTAATATATCGTATAATTAAATAGAAAAGATGCAAAAATACCTATACAATGTTTTGTTATCATTTATAATCAATTGTCTAAGATTTACAAATAGAATTATATTAGGTGTAAATACCTGTTTAACCATTACTTATAGGTTTAAGTAGTGATTACATAGTGTTTAACTGGATTTATTATATGTTTGTACTATATTTATATTATATTGACTTAAAGTCTTAATATGCAATTAGCTAAATAGGATAAACAAATGTATTTAAAATTATTTATATAAATTGCCGGCTTAATTAAATATTTCTAAGAATCAAATCAATTTAATTCAAATTTAAGAAATATTATATTTTCTTTAATGCAACCGATTGTAATTTCATATTTAATTAAGATATTTATAGCTCGAAATTAAATTTTTGCTTGTTTATAGGTTGATCTGTCGTTTTTTAGAGTTCTTATTTTATGGAGCTATTTAATTTTTAATGAAAATCAAATTATAAAATTCAGTTACACTATTATCTATTTCACTAAATCTTAATTCCCAAACTAGTTCATCACTTTTTAAAATTAATCTATGAAGCATTTAGTCTTACAAAATCAACTTGTTTCACCACCTGAAACCGGTTGGGTTCAATGGCTCAAGTTGATGGTTGTCTCTGCCCTTATTCTATTTTTAGGAACGGCCTCTTTGCGGGTTCAGGCACAGGGCAGACAAGTTTCTGGCCAGATAACAGAAACCAACGGTGGGCCACTTCCGGGTGTAACAGTGCAGATAAAAGGTACTACCAGTGGCACTGCCTCTGATGCTGATGGTCGTTACACCATTGGTGTTCCGGATAATAATGCCGTGTTGGTCTTCAGTTTTATTGGGTATACAGCCAAAGAAGTGCCGGTAGGAAGTCAAACCACCTTAAACATTAACCTGAGCCCCGATGCTAAGGCTTTAGAAGAAGTAGTAGTAGTGGGGTATGGTACCCAACGGGCGGAAGCTGTAACCGGATCGGTTGCTTCCATAAAGGGAGATGCGCTACGCGAGGTGCCATCGGCTAATATCTCGCAGGCCTTGCAAGGACGTTTGCCAGGGGTGGAGTTTTCGCAGTCATCTTCCCAGCCAGGCGCCGGCATGCAAATCCGTATACGCGGTGCACGCTCGCTTTCTGCCAGTAATGACCCATTGGTGGTACTAGATGGCATCCCTTTTCCCGGGTCAATTGGTGATATTAACCCAAGTGATATTCAGAGTATAGATATCCTGAAGGATGCGTCGGCAACTGCTATTTACGGCTCTCGTGGGGCCAATGGAGTTATATTAATTACTACCAAAGGGGGGAGAGCAGGTCAAAAACCGCAAATAAGCTATGATGGTTTTGTCGGTGCTAAAACTGTTTTTGCCAAATACCCTATGATGAGCGGTCCTGAATTTGTTGCTCTCCGCAAAGCAGCCGGTCAGTATACAAATGCCTTGGATGAAGCCGATGATGTAAATACTGATTGGCAGGATTTGTTATATAGAACTGGTATTCAATCTAACCATAACTTAGGTATTTCTGGTGGTACTGAGAATGGACGTTACAATTTCAATGCAGGTTATTATCAGGAAGGAGGCGTAATCCCAACCCAGCAATACACCCGTTATTCTGTGCGTGGAACGCTTGACCAAGGAGTTGGTAAATATATCCGCCTAGGTTTCACTACAAACAATATTTATAGTTTATCTGAAGGTTCCAACGTGGGCTTATATGGGGTGTTAAGTATGTCACCAATCGCCAACCCTTACAATGCTGATGGTACCTTGAAAAGAACCGTTACAATGCCCTTGGATGAACAGTGGGTGTATACAAGGGATGTAGTAGAAGATTTAAGCGATAGATGGTTAAGTCAAACCAGAGCCATGGCCACTTACAACACCGTCTTCGGAGAAGCCAAAATTCCAGGAGTCGAAGGTTTGAAGTATCGTATCAATCTTGGTGTAAATTATCGCCAGAGCCAAGGTGGCGCCTACACTGGTCAGGGAATTAATGCTGTCAATCCTACAACTGTTTCAACTGCATCTGTTAGCAACCAGGTTACAACGGACTGGACTGTTGAAAACCTGTTAACCTACGACCGCACCTTTGCTGAGAAACATAATATAAATGCCGTAGCCTTATATTCTGCCTCAGATACAAGATTCAACAGATCACGTATTGCGGCAAGAGATATTCCTTCAGACGACTTCCAGTTCTACAATCTGGGACTGGCCGCTGGTGAAATTACGGTAACTCCTGGAGAACAACAATATTGGAAAAGCGGGTTGATGTCATATATGGGACGCGTTATGTACTCTTATGATGACCGTTACTTATTGACCGCTACCGTTCGCTCAGATGCTTCCTCTAGGCTGGCCCCAGGATATAAATGGCATACCTATCCAGCCATGTCATTAGGATGGAATGTTGCCAGAGAATCGTTTATGGGGAATGTCTCTGCTATAAACATGTTGAAACTGCGGGTTGGCTATGGACGAACTTCCAACCAGGCGGTTAATCCCTATTCTACCCTGGGACTACTAGCCACCAGGCCCTACAACTTCGGTCCTACTAATTATCAAACGGGATTATATGTAAGCGAACTGCCTAACCCTAATTTAGGGTGGGAATACTCTAAAACCTGGAATTATGGCTTAGATTTCGCCGTCCTTAACAACCGTTTGTCTGGTACAATAGAGTACTATGTAACTAACACCGAAGATATTCTGCTGAGAGTTCCTTTACCTTATACTGCTGGTGTGGAGAGTTATACGGCAAACATAGGGGCTACCCAAAACAAAGGTCTGGAACTTTCCCTTAATGGTGTATTATTGGATAACCTCAACGGCTGGACATGGGAAGCGGGTATAAATATGTATGGCAACCGCAACAAAATTGTTTCGCTAGTTGGAGAAAACCCGAGGGATGAAAACAACTGGTGGTTCGTAGGAGAACCAATCAATGTCATCTATGATTACGAGAAAATAGGTATTTGGCAAGAGGAAGATCCATATAGAAATATTTTAGAGCCGGGTGGAAATGTAGGTATGATTAAAGTGAGATATACCGGTGATTACAACCCAGATGGTACGCCAACAAGAGCGATAGGGACTCAAGACCGGCAAATTTTAGATGTGAACCCTAATTTCCAGGGAGGTTTTAACACTCGCGTAGCTTATAAGGGGTTTGACCTGAGCGCAGTGGGTGCCTTCCAAAACGGCGGTATCCTCATCAGTACACTCTACGGATCATCAGGCTACCTCAACATGTTGAGCGGACGCCGAGGCAACGTTAAAGTGGACTACTGGACACCGGAGAACACTGATGCCAAGTATCCTAAACCAGGTGGTTTCATGAGCGGCGACAATCCAAAATATGCCAGTACTCTTGGTTACTTTGATGCCTCCTATCTGAAGGTGCGCACCATTTCACTTGGTTATAACTTTGAAAACAACACGTGGTTCAAAAACGCCGGAGTTAATAGACTTCGCCTCTACGTTACTGCACAGAACCCATTTGTGATGTTCTCACCTTACCATAAAGAATCAGGTATGGACCCTGAAACCAACTCCTACGGTAATGAGAATGCGGCCGTAACTACTGCTTACCAGAGCCGTCTGTTAACGATAGGTACTAACGCACCGGCAACCCGCAGCTACTTAGTGGGCTTAAACGTTACATTCTAAAGAAGACAAAAATGAAAGGTTTTAAAATAAAATTTTTAATTGGAGCAGCCGTGATCTCTATGTCCGCGGCAGGGTGCTCAGATATTTTGGAGGAAGAGCCTCGCAGCATCTATACACCAGATTACTTTCAGACCGAGAGAGGTGTTAATGGTGGATTAACGTCTATGTACGCTCACTTGCGTTATATCTACGGAGATGCTTACTTCTATAATGTTACTCAAACCGGGACTGATGAAGTAACCTATGCCAGAGATGCCGACGAGAACTTTTTGGTCATGGATCTATCAGGCAGAGGGGTAATTAACGCTAATAACAGCCGGGCAGATAGATTGTGGACCAATGCGTTCCCTAACATCAACACAGCTAGCGGTGTTATTGAGAATGGCACCGCAGTAGGAACCATTTCACCAGCCCTGATTGCCGAAGCGAGATTCTTCCGTGCCTTTGATTACTTCATGCTTGTTCAAACGTTTGGCGGGGTACCATTGGATTTGGGTGCAGGAGAGCTGAAGTTCAACAGAAATCCGGTGAGAACCTCTGTTCGCAATACGGTACCTGATGTCTATACCAAAGCAATTTTCCCTGATCTGCTGCAAGCAATAACTGATTTGCCGGCGACCCCACGGGTTACAGGTGGCGCAACCAAAACGGTTGCCCGCCTTTATCTGGCAAAAGCTTATTTGGCTTACGCATGGTGGTTAGAAAACCCTAATAACATTCCTACATACCCTGAAGCTCAAAGAACAGACCCTGCAGGACATAACGCCCAGTGGTATTTTCAGCAGGCGTATGATGTAGCAACAGCAGGTATTGAGAATCCTGGTCCATTCCGTCTACAGGGAGCCTACTATGATGTGCACCTTGGATCAAACGACCGTAATAGTGAGATAATGCTGTACGCAGACCATACCGAAAACAGTGAGTTGTATAATGGAGGTAGCCTTACTTTTGGTACCGGTAACGCCCCTGATAACTTTGCCGGCTGGATGATGACCTGGAACTATACCAACATCAGAAGCGCAACCAATCCAAACGGGTCTGGCCCAATGTCTTCTGTTCAGCGCGAAGCAGCTCAGTCATTAGGACGTCCCTGGACACGTATGGCTCCAACCATCAATGCAGTTGAGAATACCTTTGCCGACAAAACAAATGATTCTCGTTATGATGGTACCTTTACCACTGTTTACCGCGCTAACTGGCCTAAAGCAGGTGGCAACAACGTTCCCCAAGTTGTTTACAATGCCAACAACTTACCTGTTAGCCCAGGTCAGCCAATCCTAACTTTCTTAAATGAAGAATCAGGCACTACAATCGCTTATTCAACCGGAGGAGGTAAGAGTAATATTGGTGCAGGAGAATTGCCGGGAAGAGCAGATTATGTGATCTCTCCGCGCGGTATAAGCAGAATTGTTTATCCAGGCCTTTGGAAACTTGGTCCTTACCGCACCGACAATGCAGGAGGGTTAGGACAGCCTAATGCCGGCAGCACTCGTCCGTTCAACATTGCTAAATTCTCAGAACTTTACTTTGTAGCGGCAGAAGCAGCCGTAAAGGGTGCAACTACCAAAGCTAATATGAGTGCCAGAGATTTGATTAATGTTATTCGGGCCAGAGCTGGTAAGTGGCGTTTTGACAACAACGGAAACATGGCCAAGGTGCAAGACAATAGCGCTGCTATGGTTGCGGCCACTCCAGCCACTATAGACATCAACTATATCCTGGCAGAGCGTTCCCGTGAATACTATGGTGAAGGTTATCGTTGGTATGATTTGGTACGTACCCAAAAATGGAATGAGCTTGCCTCCACTTACCAAATCGCTGGAAGCAATTACGGAGATCATACACCTGTAACAGTAACGCGTACCATTCAACCTCACCACTATCTGCGGCCTATCCCACAAGCTCAGATAGACCGAATGGATGTGTCACCAGCAGAAAAGGCTGCCTATCAGAATCCAGGATATAATTAATCTGATGAATTATAAAGATAAAAAAATGGTTGCTCGTATGGGGTAACCAATTTTTTTATTAGTGGTTGAGAGCTGTGAGAAGAAGGAGGCATATTTCGGAGCCTTAGAAGAATTAAGAACCAAATAGTAATATTTAATCAAAAAGGGCGCAGTAACATGCGCCCTTTTTGATTAAATTAATTACAATACATTCGTTTAAATTTTTACTAAGATCAAAGCAGATGACAAAAAAAGTTAAATCTTAGGAAGCATATATGTAACTATTACAAAGTTGGAGATTGTTCGGTCTGAATGATCTGGTTACGCTACGAAATGTGAAGCAGGCTGGTACCACCGGTGTTGTAAATGCTCTACACTGTATTTTCCATGGTACTGTTTGGACGTTGGAGGAAATTCAGGAGCTTAAACCAAACATTGAGGAAAGCGGCTAGGGGGTAATAAGAAGCATGCATTTACATGAAGCCATTAAAACTTGTAGAAGACGATCTTTTGCCTATGTATCTACCAATGTTGCAGGAAATATGTTGCTGATCAATAATTACTTACCTTCTTAAATGCTTTCCCTTTTTTCCTTTATAGTACCTAATTAGTTAAAATGATGATATCTATAATTCCTTAAAATTTTAGGCTGAAGCAATTACCGGGTTGTTGCAGATGGTGTTTGTTTGATTAATCTATTTGCCCAAGGAATAAAATACTTAAAATTAGGAGCATCGGTATGGCCACCGTCGTGCTGACGCCAGGCCAGTTCACCTTCCAGTAAACTTACATTTACCCCAGGCATTTTTGCGTTCTTATAGTTATTTCCTATGCCCAGGTCTTTGGCTCCTAATAATTTAAATACCGGGCCCGCAGCTACGGTTGCCATATAACTTCCTTGCTGGTCAAGCCATTTGGCATCGCCTTTTTCTGGTATGCCATAGCTAATAAAAGTAGGGCGGGGGGCACACAAGGAGATTAACTGGTGGGCATCCACCGGAATATCCTTGGCGTTTTTGCTGCCAAAAGTAGCTTCCGCCGCGCCGTATTTCACAAAATTGCCGGCCATCCAATGGTAGCCGCCGCTGTTAGTTAAATTTTCCACGGCTTCGCCAAAATTACGCCGGTGCAGCTTGGCTCCGCCTTCGCCCGAAGAGCCAATCAGGCCCATAAAAAAGCGCTGGTCAAAAGCCTGCGTTACCAGGGCTGCTTTCCCAAACCGCGATACACCTTCAATTCCTACGTGCTTGGCATCTACTGCCGGGTCGGTTTCCAGGTAATCAAGGCCGCGGGAGGCTCCCCAAACCCAGGCCCGTAAAGCACCCCAGTCCTCTGGCTTGCGGGTTTGCCCTTTATTTACCAGGCCAATAATGCCTTTGGTCAGGCCAGCACCATTATCGGCCTGAATGCTGCCAGGCTCAATTAATACATAGCCCCAACCGGCTGCTAATAGTTGTTGGGTAGGAGGCGGGTCGCCGGCCGGCGACCCAAAGCTAGGCGTAACCGCAGTTACTGGGTTATAAGCCGGGTATTGCTCAAAAATTGCTTTAAGCGAAGGGTCGGTTTTTACCAGCAACTCTTTTAACGCGCTATTAATTTTTTCCATGCTTTCTTTGGGCGGCTGCGCCGGGGCCGGCAAAGCACTGCGGCTAAACATCATCAGCACCGGCACCGGCCCTTTGGCATTGGCCGGTGTTACCACCGTCATGGCAATATTTACGTCCAGCAACGGGTAACTAGAATTATCTACCACGCCCACCAATTGTTTTGCATTTACCGGAATAAAACCTACATATTCCCGTTCCGAAATTAAGGTTTTCCAGGTAACTTTTGGTACATTTTTCGGCACTCGGCCATATACTTCCCGCTCAAAATCCTCCACTAATTCGGGGCGGCGCTGGTTCCACCACATAGCGGGGGTAGTTACCTTTTTCCCGTTTTTCAGGGTGAGGACTTCCGGCAAGTCGGGGTAAGGATTGGCTAAAGCTTCATCGTAGTTAGCATGGTTGGGTGCTTTTTCATCGCCACTTGCTCCGGGCCGTAAGGCTTTTATGCCTAACTGTTGCATCATTTGCTGATGGTCCTGTTCGGCTGTAAAATTAACTACCGGCGGATATTTGGCGGTAACGCCGGTTGATGCCTGTTGCGCCGAAGCCAAATAAATGGCTAGGGAAAACAGGAGATAAAAAGCTTTTTTCATGGTGGTGGACGGTATAAAATAAAATATTAATTATCAGTTCGGAATGGGGACGCCGGTAATCCTTCTTGGTTGTATAAATTGGCACCATCCGGGTTATCGGCCCAGGCGTAGCGGACATATTTAGGCTCCGGTACTTCATCGCTCCAAACTACTACCTGATCGCCTTCGATTCTGGCCTGGGCCCAAACAAACTTTTTATCGGCTCCGGCAATGGCAAACCAGCTTAGCGCTTCCCCATCGTTGGCGATTAACCCACTACCCACCTCGGTAAAATTCAGCGTAATTTTATTTCCTTCAATATTGGCTGATTTGTAAAGCGGGCCGGAGGAGACCACTTTTTTATCGTTGTAAATTAATTTTTGCGCCGCTAGCGCTAATCGCTCCCCTACATCTTTTTTATTATCCGGGTGGATGTCGTTCCATTCCCCCAAATCAATGGTTACCGCCATGGCGGTATTAGGAACCGATAAAGTTTGCAGGGCAGCTTCGCGCATCAGGGCCCAGTTGCTTTCGGCGGGCAGGTAATTTGCCTCCATAAAATTGGGTAGCTGTACGTACAAAAACGGGATATTGCCTTGCTGCCATTTAGTACGCCAATCGGAAATTAAAGCCGGTAACAACTTTTTATATTCGGTTGGGTTGCCGGCATTACTTTCACCCTGGTACCACAAAATTCCTTTCAGGGTGTAGTCAATAGCCGGCGCTACCATGGCATTATATAAAGCAGTTGGCTGGTTCTGCTCATTTAATCCTCCCGCGAATCCGCCACTAGCCGGACGATACACATCTCCGACTTTGTATTGCCAGGTGCCTTTTAAGTCCAGGGTTTGCCCGTTCGCTTCTATATAATAAGGTTTGTCCGGGACAAAACCACCTTTACCGCTGGTATTCAGCACTCTAACCACCAATAAATTTTTGCCGGGTTTTAGGGTGCCTGCCGGTAGGCTGTACCTGCGCTGCGGATATTGGTAACCCGTATTACCCACTTGTTTGCCATTGATATATAAAACATCCGCGTCTACAATTCTGCCTAAAAATACTTTTGCCGGTACATTGGCCATGGCTGCCGGTATATCTATTTCGCGCCGGTACCAGACTACACCATTCAGGTCCTTAATGCCTTGGTCTTCCCAGTAGCCGGGAATATTTATGTTGCGCCAGCCTTTGGCTATGTAATTTGTTTCGTACCATTTAACCGTTTCGGTAAGCCCTTTATCCTTTTCAACGGTTTGCTTGTTGGCATTGGCCGCAGCTAATGCCCGGCGCTTTATCGGATTAACATAACTGGTATCCCGATTCCGGTTTATAGTAGCCACTACGGCCGGAAATTCTTTAAGCCCTTCTTCACTCATCCAGGCTTCTATGGGGGTACCACCCACACTGGCATTAACTAAGCCAATCGGAATTTTATATTGGTTGTACAATTTACGGGCAAAGAAATAAGCAACCGCGGAGAAATTAGCCACATCCTGCGGGTTAGCTGATTTCCAGGAGGCAGGCGGTAAATCGGTTGCGGGGCCTTCCAGGTTGGTTGTAGTAGGAATCCAGAAATGCCTTATCTGCGGATAATTAGCGGTGGCAATATCCTCAGCGTAGGTAATATTATGCAAAGCCATTTGATGTACCATATTCGACTGACCGGAACACAGATAAACATCGCCCACCAAAATATCAGTAATCGTAATCTGGTTACTGGCTTTTATATTCATGGTATAAGGCCCCCCGGCTGCTAAGGACGGTAAGGTGATTTTCCATTTTCCGTTAGCTCCCGTAGTTGCCCGGTAGTTTTTACCCTTAAAATTTACGGTTACTTTTTCGCCAGCGGCAGCCCAGCCCCAAACATTCGTCTTAGCATCTCTTTGTAGTACCATGCCATTACTAACCAATTGCGGAAGCTTTACCTGGCTAAAAGATTTACAAATTATAAACTGGAAAAGAAAGAGTGCTAGCAATCCGAAATACTTTGCTTTCTTGGATAGATTAAATTTGTAGTGCATGGAGGTGTGTTGAAAAAGACAGCTAATTAATTCTCTTAGTTAGTTTAAGTCAAAATGTTTTTTTTAATAATAAAGCATTGCAATATACTCAAAAGTTTCTGGTTAAGTAGCTTCTTTTACTTGTAAAAGTACCATCCTGTATCTGTTTTGCTTTAAATCGGATGCATTAAAACTTTATAGCAAGATTATTAGCCCGGCCCATACTATGTTTTTATATTAATGTTGAGCGGGATGGCTTGAATAAGCTTTTTGTAAGCTGCTGACTAATAAGATGAAAAGCTTAAACAGTCCCCGCCAGTCCTACTGAAAGCATCTGTGTGTTACTGGCAAGTAAACAGCATGCGAACTATTATCAAGTAATAAAAAAGGAAAAAGGAAGGCCGAATTATGATTCCCTATTATATTTAAATTCAATCGGTTTCATTGTTTTATATATACTATAAGGTCTTAGCCAAATTTGGTGAAATTCAGCTTTAATTGTTTCTTAACTTAATTTTTTGTCAACGATCTAATTTTATAGTAGAGAAGTAATTTGCGTAGATGCTGGCTTTTCTGTTTTTTCGGGTTTCAAATCTAAATTCACCAGATTAAACAAA
>Ga0210040_10010421_pt1 | contig 10657 bp, 5 predicted proteins | sample CryGeyCG12114_NA_FD_185462 | JGI IMG/M metagenome (GOLD analysis project Ga0210040, IMG submission 185462) | Groundwater microbial communities from aquifer - Crystal Geyser CG19_WC_8/21/14_NA (SPAdes) (version 2) | ecosystem: Environmental > Aquatic > Deep subsurface > Groundwater | place: USA...
TTTATGCAATTAATCAATATGCAAAACGCTTTGCTTGTAGTTTTTACGTATCAAAAAAGTTTAATTTAATAATAATTTAGAAGGCAGATTTAGAATACAGCAAAATATGCTTGGATTTATATCATTGCATATATAGTCCACACAAAAGACCAAAGTTCATAAACAAATGAGCATAAGCATTAGCACACAAGGTGGATATAATGAACTTAAGCTCACATCAACTGAACTGACAATATTTAAATGTAAATTAGATTAAATATGGACAAAACGCTGACTCCATAGATAAGACAAAAAGCATTGACCTAATGAAAACAAAAGATAGAAAAGCCTAGAAATTACTAAAACTTGATACTGACAAAAAAACTGTACTAAAAATATATCCATGACTGAGAAACATAAACAGTAATTGTTTAGGTAATGCAAATGGAGATTGTTTATCTGAATGTGAAAAACTTTGAATCAATAATTTCTAATAAATAAATAACCAGCGCCATAATTATTTTCCAGCCTTAGAGAAATGGATATTTGTCAGGTTCGTTAATTCTCCGAGTTTGTTGATTCGGTGACAAACAAGTAATATACAAATGCTTCAAATTATGTCTGTAAAGCTATGCAATCATGAATATTGAATTATAGTTATAATTATGAATGAAATATCAACTGTGCAAACTATATCATCCACCAAACCAGACTATATTGGCGTTGCCTTAAAAATATAACTTTACACTGTTACAGCAGTAGCAGTGAATAAAATTTCCGCTCGGATTAATGAGAAACATTTTGATGACGTAAATGCTAATTAGATCTAGAGACTTTCAAAAGTCATAGGAAAAGCTTCAGTAGCAAGAAGCTTATCCCTACTGCTAGTAATGATCACGGATACATAATTTCACTCCGAACTGCTCATTTCAAACTAACCAAGCATGATTCTATTTGGTTTGTTTAACAAGAAAATATTGACAGAGAGTAGCAAATTATTTTTTCGTCGACACAGGCAGATATTTGCATCGGTAGTAAGTTCGGTTCGTTAGTAACTAGACTATAAATGTAAATAACATATTTATCCATAGACTTGGTTTCTATGTAATATTGTAATCTCTCCACGGATACTGACTACCTCAAATAAAAATTAATTCAAAAAGTTTAAAATATCTAATCTCTTCTCCCTTAATTTTATATGTGCCTGCAATCAAGGCACACTCAGGCTATACACATGCTATACCAAGTACATCCCTAAAAGGGCTATAAAATCTGTACCAAGCTGTGTGCTTCCTCTATGATTTATACCACTGCAATACAGAATGTCGTATAAACTGTAAGCAAACTGACACATATTGTACTGTTGGTTCCCTATAGCTTCAAACTCACTTTGGCAACTAAACACAAAGTAGCACTTGTATAAAACCACCCAAGTCTACAATTATTAGAATACAATTCACAACGACAGACAGCCATTGTTTTCAAGCACAATCTGACGACATCGATTTTCTCTATAAACAGGAATGTTTAATCAGGTATGTATGCGCGCACGTGTTATTGAAAGCATAGAGTAAATTAGTTGATGATAAAGATTGACAAACTAACAGTGCGTGGCATGTATACAGGCGCTCATTGGTAACTCTTAAAGTTAGCTGGGAAGTAAAGTTTAAAAAGCTATAAATTAGTCGTAGATAGTACCAGATTAGCTAGTTAGTTATAGTAGACCCAGTAACAGAATATTGTTAACGAAAAATATCCAAGCTAAGTTAAGCAGATCAAGTGTGATTCACTTATCCTAAATTTCCAGCTCCAGTTCAGCAGTTAACTGACTCGAGTTTGCATCAATAGCCATGAGCAAACAAATTTGATCACAGTATCACCTTTTTAATTGACTGTACTGTTCGTATATAGTTTCACAGAGATGATCCAGACGCCATGTTACTTGAGTATGGAAAAGCTTTCTCCATTCCATCTCAGTTTTCCTTTTCAGGCTCAGTCAGTCAGTGTGTGCATATGTGCGATGCTCTATTTGCATTCAAAATCCTAAAAGGCTCGTTCAAATCTAATAGTGCTGTGTCTGCTGTGTTTTGTTGGCCAGGCTCGATAACTGTCATGGCTTTCCCCATGAAATGCATGGTCTATGATATGTGTCCTAATTGTGCTGTCATTAGTTGTAGGCAGTCATTGAAACTGAAAGCGTTTTTTTTTTCAAATTAATCCCCATGAATACACACAAGCTCTATTCGTGATGTAAACACAAGCTTTTGTATATAACCAGATAAATTCCAGAGTTTAAATAAAGAGCAAATCACTGCCATTCAGATGAGACTCAACTCTACGAAATATGTGCATTCTCTGCAATTTTCGTTGGAATTGGAACCACACAATGGGAGAGGAAAAACGCTGCTCCATGCACACAATATGTATACGACAATATTCAGATAACCAGAGCAAGAGAGAGAGAGACGCATATATCAGCATTAAAATTACCCTTGTACATAAGAGTGTTATTTTTCTTCTCAAAGTGGAGCTCATCTTTCTCCAGCAGAAGTGCCCTTCATTTTTTTCCCGGTCGACATAATCATTTCCCTAATGATGTATCATTTAACATCTTTCCATTTCCTCATTATATATCTCAAATAAAGGATTCCAGCCAACAAAAAGTTGGAGAGGTAATCTTTCTATCTGATATTAAATATCTCTTTGTGCCAGAGCCCTTTTGAAAGTAGAGATCGTTTCAATAGGGACAACAATAATAGATGAGCAAGATGACATTCTAAACATTACTTCAGTGTCCTTTTATAGATACAGCACTCTGGGATGACTTTGTACATTTTTATTCCACGCAATTAGTAATATTTAGTATACGGCCGTAGAACATACTTTGGCAACAAACCAGTAGTAAATATAGACACACTAGAGTTTCGTTAGTTAGTTAGTTACTTAGGTAAAGATGTCGTGCACATAGCATGAAATCCTAACTAATGATTTTGATTTCACTGAAATTTGAGTAGCAAAAAAAAAAGAGAGACCAAAGTTGTTGTTATGTGCCTACAGTGCCAGGGATGAAGGAAAATGAGAAAAGTCTGACAGAGTGAATGGGAGAAACTGTGGTAACGTTACAAGGAGCCAAACAATAAAACACTCATGCTGATCAAAAGTTTGCTTTGAACATAGTTGAGTTATCAGTGCCTCCATACATAGAGATGTAGAGAAAATCCTTTGTGTACACACAAAACAATACGAGGAAAAAATGGAGCACTGTAAAGTGGCATTAGAGAAAAACAAGGAATGAAACAATTCAACTTTTTGCCCGCTTGTACACATGTATAACTGGAAAGTTAGTGAAAACATAAAACGGAATTTATACAGTTAAGCGAGTTGAAGCGTAAAGACAAACGAAAAAATGGGAAATTATAAAGTGCTGTGTTCCATATATTTTTACATTACAGGGAAGGAAGACAAAAAGCATAAAAATAATTCATACATTTGGTTGGTTAATTCTTTTGTGAGAGTGAAAACAATGTATGTATACTTAATGCAACGTACATGTGTGTGTATGTGTTGCAGTCCATAGGACGAATGAGAGCACAATGCTTTCCTATTCAACATGCCCTAACATGGGTTAAGGACTGCTGGGAAAGGAGTTTGGGAACAGTGCTGTGGCAAACTGAAACTCGACTTTTATGCGACTGCTTTTCCCAAACAGTCAATCAACTTCATCTGAGAGCGTCCCGTCTTCCATAATTCATAAAAGAGCACCAAGTGTATATGACGTGAGCTGGCAAAATTTTTGGCTCCTTTTGGTTTTCTCCCTTTTTCAATTACAATGTGTTTTTTCCATAAAAGGGAAAGCATAATAATACTGCCACTACCGTGCTCCAAGCCAACAAAGAACAAATCTTGTTCAAATATTTCGCTACTCAAATATATACTTTACCAACCGCTTTCTCCACTGTATAAGTATGTAATCAGTGGACCATGTTCATATAAAAACGGAGCAAGAAAAAAGTTTTTAATATGCTCCTGTTTCCATTCTCCAATATATTACTATGCAAACTTACCCTCACTCGTACATTATATAATTGAAATGCATTTTGGGCACCATAAAACATGGGAATAAGGACTACTTGAAGTAGTCAAACGAACACTTCAAAATATGCAATACAGCACTCGTGAGAATTATAGTTTGACCATTCCAGCAGCAGTTCTAAACGGGGATCAATAAACTATAGTGGTGAGCGGGTCTACCAGATTTTTCTCACAGAAGCCAACCCATTGAGATCTACCACAAACTAATTCAATTACGACGCTATTCAAGCACTTACGGCCATCCTTTAGTATGATAATAGTAACTAACTAGTCGTACATTTATACACTATATGGAGAAACTAACTAGGAATCAAGTTCCTCTCTAATTTGTTTCATTTGTCAAATCATAAATGTTTGGAGGCACCCCGGTTTGTGCCTTGTAAAAGACAAATTACTAATTCTCTGCCCATTACCTACTTTTCTCATTTCATCTAGCTCTCAAGTCCACAGTGCAGATGTACAACTTTGTGGCAGCCATGCAGCTCATTCTGCTCTGTTGGCTAGAAAATTGTTCCCTTTCTCCCATTATACTCGCTACATTCTCGTTTACATTCCAATTTTTTCTAATTCTACTCAACTAATTTCATTTTTTTTCTTATCAAAAGTTACACTAGTACAACCAAGAGAAGGCACCATAATTTCTCGGCTAAGTGAAATAGAAGGAAAACTAGATTGCTTTATAGTTACATCACATAACACTACTGGTAGAAGAGAGAATAAAAAAAAGTAATCATCGTCGCATTCCTTTTTCCCTAGTTTGCTCGGGGTACGAAATAAATGACTGACTGAGTGAGAACAAGAAAAAAGTGTGCATGCATGTCCTTTTTTATGAGCCTTAAGCTCTTCTCTCCAAGTTCAAGTATTTTTTTCACTCAGTTACGCCGCTATTAGCATCATTACCGCAAACGGTGCCTGCAAACGAAGACGACAGCTGGCTCAATTAAGCTGGCAATTGGAATCACTAATCACCACAATCATTATTAAATAAATCTGAACACCATGCTGCCTACGAAACTCATTTCTTCCACAATGCATGCATAGTCAAGACCCTATTCACAGCATTACCGGTTGTCCCGAAATTCACCATACCATAATGGTTTCCTTCCACTACTAGACATACATACATTAGCAAGGTGAAGCTGTGTAGATTTGATTATGAAACGACCCACTCAATTTCACAGCACTACTAACTAGAATGCATGAAGCCGTCACATTATAATATAATCACATGATCACGTATTATAAGCACCAAACTAACTAACTAACTAACTAACAATTATTAAAATGCGACATACAGAAAACGCTTTGAGGAAAACCAAACATTGGACGATGCCTTCCATAGTGTCCCCACTGACCGAGAAGTTGCCACTCAAACACCGAGCTCTTTTCCACGAACCCAAGTAACCCGTCAGAAAAGGTGTTTTCACTTGTGGAACAACATTCCCATTGCTATTATTATGATGATTGCAAGTAGCACCACTATGATTCGCCTCGGCTGACCTAATCTCCGTTTTGCACTCATCTTTTCCATAAAGACCACTTGGGGCCAAGTCACAACCACTCACCGGATTACCACCATTCGTTGAGAGCAGAATTCTTTTTTCTTTCTCCCGTGCTACCACCACAGCCGCAGCTGCTGACAAATCTTCCACACGTATACCTTTACTAACACCCAATGAAATGAAATCCAATCCGGTAACTGACTCGGGCGTCCTACACTCGCCCAGTTCACCAGTTGATGCACACGGGATTCTAGCTTCAGGTGAGCAACTCACTGGACAATTATTGTCATTACTAATAACGTTACAGCATACACCAGTGCTATGTTGCCCGTCAATAGTAGCAGTAGGAGAAGTATTAGCAGTAGTAGTAGGTGCACCCTCAACCTCCGTCGGGCTATTAACTGTAGAACTCATTGGTAATTTTTGCTCAGGAATTGGCTCTACAGGGAGAGCACTCGAAGCATTGCTACACTCATTAGGACTGAAATCCTGCGACAAACCATTTTCTAAGTGGCTAATCAACCTTGTTCCGCTACTAGCTTTCCCTGATTCCTTTCTTTCACCCCTAATTATAGTACAATGATTATTATTTTTTGGTGTACAGGTGTTTTCAGGTGAAGTAGTCGTTACAACGGAACCCGTGCCACTACTATTGTCTGCGGTAGGTTTTTTCCTCTGGAAGTCATGAAAGTTGCTACCAATATGAAGTGCTGCACTGTTGCCACCGACTTTCACTCGGTTCATTATGAGTAGTAAGTATCAAGTGCAAGCAGTTTTGGATTCTCCTCGGTAGCTGTTTAGTTAGTAAGTAAGTAAGCTATAGTCACTAACTGAAACCACAAGAATGAGCCAAGACGAGCCCTTTTCAGGGGCTCAATTAGTGTGTACTTTGAGGAATTCCATCTGCTATTTCCCTGCTATGGTGGAGAACGAGTGACCAGCACTTGACTGCATCTCATTACTTGGTGTCTTGTTCACGAATGGAAATGATATTGTAAGAGGAAGGGAAAGGGTGCAAATGAAGAAGTTAGTTTGTTAGTTCACACGGCACGGAATAATATATATCACTGCTATGCTATGGCTATGGTTACTTACTACTACTGACTATTGGGTATAGTTCCCATTTGTTCTGACAACTAATGAGTGAGTGAGCTGTATAACTTTTGTCTGACAAATGTGTTCTTAACAGCTTTCACGGCGAACTCACTTGTACACTTTTATATGACCTTTTAACAGTTCGGTTTAGTGAGGACATATAGGGATATTAAATAATATACAAGTAGTAGAGACTAACTGGGAGCTTGCAAAAGATGAATGCTAGAGAGAAGAGGACTTGTTTTTGGAGCAAGATGTGCTCCTTTTATTCTCAACAAGTTACCGAGTACAGTGTAGCATTATGCGTGAGCGTGAACATAGACTTTTTGTTGTAGAGGAGAGATGCTCATACATACAAACATTGTTGATTCCCCAAAGATTTTCTGTCACTTGTGTTTTTATTTCACTCGTACGAAATGAGATGGAAGGAGAACTGACAACATTTGACACACAACTTTCAACAGCGCATAGTGGTTAGTGTAGTTTCCCGTTGTTCTTGGTGGAAGAAAAATTTAATCAATATGAGAAGATCTAGATCGTTTGCACAAGAATATGGGGCTCAATTTTATCCAATCCAATCCGATTTATGGTAAACTATCAGGGAAATGTGCGTCTGTAGTAGACACCAGGAGGACGAGTAAAGTTATCCTTATATACTGTAGTAAGTAGGAGTAACCTCACCTATACCTACTCATAACTTTAGGAAGGAGCGTGCCAGCCGATTCCTCATATTTTTTATGCCTTGAGATAAAAACTCAAAAATTTAGTGAGCATAAAAAAGGCTGTGAACGCCACTGAGAACAAAAGGAAGAGCAAATGGACGAGATAGAAGAAGAAAGAATAGCTTTATTGCATATTGCATTCAAATGAGCGGCAAAGACATTCTTTACCTAAAAAAGACAGTCTTAGTAGGTGAGCAAGTAATCTGAGATTTTCACCCTGCACACTTGAAAAGAATTCCCAATAGCATCCTGAGCACTAAACTAAAAAAAAAACTCTGTCTACTGGCTCCAAATTAGCCTTCTGTGTATATACTACTCTCCTCCGTTCATTTATACAGGTTGAATGCAAGAGATCAGTGCTCATTTTATATGTACCTACAGCTATATAAGTCTCGAGGGTCCCTTGGGTAACATAATGTGACTCTACTAATGCGACTTCCACTTTCGCAAGAATTTCTTCAGATCCTCTCCCTACTTATACACGTTTATGGGAGTCTAGCATCTATCCACCTAACCTATAGTATGTAATATGCTCCCTTTACACGGCTTCCTTCACTCAAGTCGGTCCATTTGTTTATGTACACTTACTCAAGCAGTGTGTATGTTAAGTAATGTAGCCTACGAGTAGGTAACTCACACGATTTTCTTTCTGCCTATGCTCACTCACAGTAATGTGTGAGTGAGTCGGTCCGTAAGGGAAACCACAGAAAGAGAACTTGTGAAAGTTTCATGGGAAAAATCTCGAACCACACATTTCTTTGGTATTTAACGAAGAAAAAAAGTGATTCTCCCTAACAACTGTATACACACAGTTAAAATGTTTTCACAATAATAAACTCTGTGCTGGTCCGTTATCAGTGGGAAGCAGTCGCTGCAAACCGCAAAAAACGACCTTATATTCAGTCACATGTCTAACAGTAACCAACATGTAGACGTATACGCACAACATACACAAATGGAACCATGGTAAGTAGTATAATGCCTTTATCTGAGCTTGTATCACTTTTTCCACACTCGTAAAGTAATAAAGTAATAGAGATAGGACCACATATTATCATTAGGAAAAGACCATTGTGTAATTTATTTTGCGAGGTCCATCTTCTACAGTCTTGATATTAGATATACTGTGGGCGAGTGGAAAACATAAACATCTCATTGGATTTTAAACGGAAGAATTTTCTTTGTAATTAGCAAGCTTAGTGGTAACTTAGTAATAGAGACGAACTTTTCCACTTGCCATTACTAGCCGCAGTTCTCTTCATGGCACTTTTTTTAATACAACGTTCAGGAATAGAAATCTACTTATTTCTGGAACCTTATGGAGCACGTGCAGCCAACGATAAGCCTGACTGGCTGTGTAAATGCTTGTTCATATGGACATTTCATTATAACTAAAAGTAACAGACGCCAAACAGTCTCAAGGCGTATAAACACTTACGAAAGTTGCGTTCCCTAATGTTTACGCAGACAAGGTAACAATGGTGCATTATCAAACTTTCATACAGTAGTGAAATAGAAAAAGTTGAAGTAATAGAATGTGAACTTTTGGTTACCATTCATACATACTTGGGGGAAATATTTAACCACATTTTATGCTGGTTATGTGAAACCATAGATACTGCTACAGTATTAATGGTCTGGTTAGTACTTTGTGCAAACATTTCCATCTGTTATGAATTAAGAATTTGTTTCATGCAGCATTGATGTGGAATTTGATTTTTTCAAACAAATCTTATGAAGTTGCAATATAACATTTTCTAAGGAAAATAGGAATTGGCACAGAAAATGAAGATAGGCATTCTCCCATTCAGTTATTCGTGAAAGGTATCCCAAAGCTACTTTTAGTTTCTATTATAAGGATTTCAAAGTTTCTCTTCAATACAAAATGAAAGCTGACAAGTGAGCTGCTTAAAATTAGCTTTATTGGCATTCATAACGAATTTTCTTTTGTTTTCAACATGATAATCTTACAAGTTTTGGGCCTCATAGACAACATAAGTTTGGTGGATAAACTTTTGGCAAGATGTTTGCAAAAACTTGATGTGACTTTCTCGATTATAATTATTTACTCTGGCCTTGGATCCCAACTCATCCCAGGCTTCAGTTAATGCAAATGAAAGATGTGCACATTCTAGTCCAACTGATGATCTTCCCAAAACTGCCTTGATTATGCACAAATGCATTGGAAAGAGAAAAGACAAAGTTGCATAAAATCCACCCAAAACTTTAATAAATAAATAGTCCTAACTATCCCAGCAACAAAGTATTGAAAACTTGGTTCCAACAGGAAAACGATTTGCATATGAACTTTCCATTCTCCTCGCAAGGAATTATACAATTCTCACGTACGACTAGCATTGCCAAAAAATTGGAAACTAAACACCATTTATATAAATGGAAATAGAAACTAAAGCAAAAGAATGATAAAAGTGATCCAAAAAGTTTGGAAATCACTAGATATAAAGAAAGAAACAAAATACTTGGTAGACACTAGTATAGCATGCAAACCCCAGTAAAACTCAGAAAACTTTCCAATCTTTTTACTGCTATGCTCATATCTTTAAAAAGAGCTTTGATCCATTAGAAGAACATTTGAGATGCACACATGACTGACTCTGTAGTGCGAAAAAAAGTAACTCCAGTAAAACCTGATCAGTTCAGTTCTCCTAAGAATCTATACATGCAGATAATGCGACTTTCTTCCATGTCTGGTAACAGTACCAGAGCACTCACTCAAGGTCTGCGTTAAAGGCTTTACAAAACAGAGAAGACATGTACTCTCCTTTGTGTACAAGAGAGAAAAAGGCTTCAAGGATTTGTATACCCGATGATCGTAGTGTACACATAAATACGTGAAATAACAATACAGAATCTATATTTAGAGAAACAGAAGTAGAGTGAGTATTTCCCTTCAACAGGGGGAAAGTTGAAGGGAAATATCCAAGAAAACTAAACCGTCAAGTTAGACAAGTAAAAAGAAATGTGAAGGATTGGTGTACTCGAATGGTGGGTTCCATAAAGCCCGTCGCCACAAATCCACAGTAAACTTAGTCCATTCATGCCGTCGAATGTTTTTGCATCTAGCTCAAGTACAAATAACATGAGGTGGATAGGATGTTCTTGTTGGATTTATTTATGCACGTACATCCGTGTGTGTGATGCATGCTTTTGTAATGGAGAGAGCACTCACACTCGTCGACGATGAGAGCCCCCAAACAAGCACACAAACACGGGCACCAAATTCTATGAACGGAATGACTGACTGGC
>Ga0210040_10010422_pt1 | contig 10657 bp, 14 predicted proteins | sample CryGeyCG12114_NA_FD_185462 | JGI IMG/M metagenome (GOLD analysis project Ga0210040, IMG submission 185462) | Groundwater microbial communities from aquifer - Crystal Geyser CG19_WC_8/21/14_NA (SPAdes) (version 2) | ecosystem: Environmental > Aquatic > Deep subsurface > Groundwater | place: USA...
GAATTTTATTGGTCCAGATATGACCAAAACTCTTGTGGACGTAATGCTTGTCAATTCCAGGCAGTTATAGTAGCTAAAACGAAAAAAACACTGTACTAAACTGAAAATGGTCCTTAGCTGTGTCCACCTCATTTTTGTAATTTTTTTGTATTTTTAACGTAAACTAAATGTGTAGGGCAACAAAGTAAAACTAAACTCATGTTTTCAGCATAAAATTTGTAGCTTTACTTGTTTAAGTAAAAAAATTGAGAGTTTTCGTCAAAATATGCCTTCGCCAGCACATTATATGTACGATAAAGTAAATGGTCCTTAGAAGTGTCTACTCACATGTATATATATATTGCCAAAAAAATTCCCTATTGCTGAGTTCGTTTTCATTCGACAATCTGTGTCTTTTCTTTTCAGAAAAATTAACCAATATAGTCAGTATTTTACAGTCTGAAGAGTACGAAACTTTGTTTATTGAAATTGAAAAGTTCTTGCGAAAGCATTATCACCGAAGACAAAGCTTTTACATTTCATACGTGAAGTTTTTGGCAGCAGTATTACCTCCGCTTCCTTCTGTTTGGAAGCAGGCTTTCAATCATTCCAGTGTCATCTCAAACCATTATCACTCATACGCTGTCTTGACTGTAGTCAAAGCTTTGGTAAGAATCAAGATTCAGGTATTCTGTCTTATCTCCGTGATTTGTATCTTCATTTTTTCATGTTTTATGCAGAATGAAACGGAATGTGCAGTGCTGGAAGAGCTGACTGTCACAGATTTTTCAGATTGTGTGCTGTTGCTTATTGAGAACGAAGATATGGCACTGTTCATTGATAGGCTTAGCACACACAGAATTAGCCAAATATTAGAAAAAATTGAAACTATGACATTTCCGAATATGCATGTAAGGGATATTTTGATCTATTTTGGTATTTTATAGTCTTTATCATGGTTTGTTGATTGTTGACTGTTTTTGATTTAGTTATTCGCCAAGAAAAACATTCTCAAATTTTTGAAACGAGCTTCTGGAAACTTCCCCTTTGAAACATTGATGATCAGTTTAGATTTGATGGCGGATCAGGAGAACATTCATTTCTGCATGGAAGTTAGTCAATTCGTTTGCACCATTTTAGGAACTATAAGTACAAAAAAACTGCTATTCTCCAACAAAGATAGAGAGCGACTCAAAGAGTTCATCGCAAACAAAAATGCAATTAAGATGTAAGTTTCTACTAGCTTTAGTAACAGAGTTGCATTGTTGGAGACAAGGTGTATGAAGGTAAATGAGGTGTGTTTTTCAGGTATCCTAGACTTGCTATTATGTCATTCAAGCTGCTGGGAAATGATACGACAAAGACGAAAGCAGTGGATTCAAGAGGGAATCCATTGGCACAGTGGTGCTGTGAAGATATTAATCCGTCAGAGGGTATGGCATTGGCCCAAATGCTAAGTACGCTCAAATTCTCTCAGATTACGAAAATTTTCGGCCTGAAGAAATTTAATATAACTCTCGTGCAATACTGCATTATGTCACTACGGAACATGCTGCATTCGGTAAGATGCCAAAGAATTTGTTTCAATAATAAATAAACAGAATAGTATCAATGGCTATAATGCTAGTGATAATCTTATCTTGGAGTTTAAATAAAGGGTTGAATCTTCATTTCCACTCCTTTTGTATCATTCAGGGTGATATTAAGGCCAACGAGGTTGCAGACTTGTTGAGTACCGAGAAAAGAGCTACAGTTTCAGTAAAATGGCCCATGGGTGTTGCTGCATTTGAGTTCATTCTTGAGACATTGGATTCTTGGGAAACTTCAATTCCTAGCGAGTTGCTTGTACGTCATGTTAAAGATAAAACCATTGTGTATCGTATGAAGCTTTTTATGGATATTTCTTATTTGCTGATGGAATTTCGTAGACGTTTCAAGAAAGCCCCAATCAAACGGTGCTGGACCTGCCATTTGGCGAAAGACTTCCTTCGATGTGGGCCGCACTATGTGAAGTGCTAAAGCTGAAAAATCACGTTTCCAAGATAGATTCCATACAATGCAATAACAATTTTGTCCATACTAAGATGTTCACAATATCGTTCCTGGTTAGAATTTTTGCTGTAGTGATCGAGGCTATTTGATTTCCTGAAGAAACTGCAAAAAAATGTTTTTTTTTTACAGTTCATGAGGGCGAAATGTGAAAATCGTGATTGGAGAACATTCCCTTGTGGTCTACTGAAAGATTTTTTGTCTTTTGTGTCTGGTTCCATTAATGATGATAGTTTTCTAACGTTTTTCAATGGTCGTGACCATCCAGATGACATATTTACATGCGTGCACTCTCTTAATGCAATTCTCAAAAGCATTGTGGCTGCATTCAATATAAACTTCATTTTTGAATCATCTGAGGATGGTAAGTAAAATATTGGAAAAATCACTATTTTCTTGCTCATAAAATAAAAATAACTAATGCGTCTTTTTTGTCAATTTAGAATCGTTACCGGAAATGAACGACTCTTGTGTATTGATTCTGAAAGAGTTCAACACTATGATGCGATTTATTGGAGACATAAGACGTGAAAGAATTACATTCCGATCTGACATAATCAAATTATTAAGGTTCATTTTGTTGACATTCTTAATAAATTGGAACTCCAAATATAATTAAGTAGACCGTGGTCCTAATTGCGTAATTTACATTCTTTAGATCTGTGGTTGCTGGCCTTGGAAGATGCGAATTAATAAATGGCTGGATTCTTATTTCTCATTTGGGATGGAGTCCACAAGTGTTGTCCAAAAGTCAAATTTTTCCTCCTGTTCAGCAAATACCATTGGAAATTTTGAGGAATGAGAAAGATTTATTACTCCAATACATATTTAAGTGAGTTGACTTACTTTAGTTTTATGAATGTTATTTTTTAACTAATTAATTTTTACTGAAGTATAATATACTTTCATTAGACTAAATTTGATGGGAACGGCCAGTAAAATTCAGTTTGAGGAAAATTGGGTTACATTTCTTTCTGTGATAAACTTTTATGTGGATGAGAGCCTTCAATTACAGGTTCGTCTTTTTGTAACGCATTAGAGGTTTTCACGAATACCTTGGTGATCCGGTAACTTTATGCAATTAGAGAAAAGTAGCCGGGTTACCGCAGCCTAGAATATTCAAATTTAGTTTTTGCGTATATTTTTAAATAATATCGATGCATTTTCAGATTGTCTCGACTGGTCTAAAAGCCTTATCAATGATGCTACAGCAATCGATAAAAATTCAGTACATCCCTGGAAGGATTGAAAATTCAGCGTACGTATTCCATTATTTTTTGTATCTTAAATCCATGGGAACCGTTTGCGTTAGCAATTGTTTTATTACTTTATTTAGGGTTATAGCCTTAGAAAAAGTTGACTTAGTCATGGAAACCGTTGAACCGGAGTTGTGTAAACTCACTACCATTCCGAAGCTGTAAGTTAACTAGTATGGTATTTTTGAAAAAACCTTTTTGCATCAATTCTAATCGTTCAAATTCTTAACATTTTATTTTATTCAGTTTGGAACAATGCAAAAGACAGGTGGAAAATCCATATGCAATAGATGCCAACTCTTGCATTCGCTTTTTAACAGACTTATATTCCCAATGGCTTCAAAATCCCCAGGTATTTCGTTTTTGAACACTTAATATTTATCCCACACGCTGTGTTACTTTTGTTTGCAATACAAATTATGTTAAATTATCTGTGATAGTTGTCAGCAAATGTATTATGTGGAATTTTATGATTTGCAGGAGAAAATGCCTTTGCTCCTTCTAAGTGACGTGGTGGAAAGCATTGTTGCTATATCTGAATATTTTGAAGACTCTTCTCAATACTTTTGGATGCATGAAACCCTGTTGGAAATTTACAGAAGCTTTGAGAAAGAAGATGAAATAATTTGGCCTCATCTGATATACGGTTTATGCTACGCTTCTTCTAAAGTCAATTTGGTAAACATTTCAGATATCATTTGTCAATTCGGACTCCATTATTATATGAGAACTTTTAATCTCGGGAATGCGCGTTTAGGAGTATTAATAATTATTTTTTACATTTCAAACAGGAACCTGAGGCACTGACTAGTTTGGTACAAATGATTGAATTGTCATTAAATAGCCCAGCAGTCAATGTTGCCAATATTGTACTGCAAGGAGCTTTAGTGTATTTACAACATCATCCAGACTGTGATTCACTTTTAAATGTAGTGATTCCGTTTGTGCTGGCTAGAACGGAGTTGGATGAAACGTATGTATTGTAAGCATTTTCATCCAATAGTTATTGATGGCAAAGTAAATAATGTGATGGAATAATTAGAATGGAAGACACTGAAAATCATAGCAGGAATGTTTGGTCATTACTTTTGTTCATTTGGATTCACTGCTCCCAAAAGAACATATTACTGGCTGATTTCAATCATAAAACTTTGAGTAATGTTCTCACAATACTGAGTCCATTGAACAAAGTCAATGTGTCCCTTAGACTCCTTGTGTTGAAAGTAAGTATGAAGCATGTTGCCCGAATTTGTATATTTTTTAACCCTAATTTTTTGAATGTGATGTATTTTTTATAGGGATTGCGAGAAAAAGTAGAAACGAAAAAAATGGCTATAGATATGAAGAGGAAAATCATCAAAATTGCCTTGGAAAATTTAAAAACCTCTAACCTGGCAATCTTTTTCGAATCTTTGAAGCTGTATTTGTCTCTTTTCTACGTTGGTACGATGTTTTCCGTAATTTTGTGCACAATGTCACTTGTGGTCAGGATTATTATTATTATTATTTATTCATCATCAACTAATTAATTAGAATTGAGTTAGTATTTACACTGATATTTTATGCATAAAGACAAACATAATAACTAATATTACTGATTCACAAGATTAATTTTTTAAACAATTTCTTAAAGATAGGTATGCTGTGTGTACCTGTCAAACACGGCGGTAGATCATTCCAAAATTTGTAATACACAAACTAGATTTATGAATTGGTAGTACAGCTGGCAAAGTGATATGATTAGGATGTTTAGTACAATAGGGCGTTTGCGTAGTTCTGACATAATTCGAAAAATTATCTGGACACATGTCATGTTGTACAAGAAATACAAAAATACAAATAGCATATTTATGCATCTCATCTCACACACACACAAACCAGCCAGATTGTTGATGATTTAGAAAATGATAAATCTCTTAAGTTCGTATAGACCATCCGGAAAAAGGAGGTAAATTTTTCCTGTCCTGTGTGTGATACATTTGTATAGTAGGATTAGGATAGGATAAAATTTACGTTCTTTTTGCGGATAAGGAGTAATTTGTAATTGAATTGATTGTGATTATTTATGATTATTGCTTATAGACTTCGCCCAGGTTCATGGAGTGCCAGACCCTGATCTTGAAATCCTTACCCAAATGATGGAACGATCAGAAATTTTGTTTCAATTGTATGGGAAAAACAAATATTATTAATTTCTATCACTGATTAAAATGCTTGCATTCATTAAACCATTGGTCAGCCAACACCTAATTTGTTTTGCTTTTTTTATTTCATGCAGAGTTCGTAGTAATATGAGATGTTGCAACCAAATTGTGTCAAAGGTTTTGCCCGTTGTTGTAAATGACTTTCTTCCTCCATCTGAAATCCTGAATCGGGTAATTGCAGAATTCATGACTCCATCACAAGCATTTCCAGAACTAATGGCTCCTGTATTATCCCAGGCATGTTGTACACTCATTCAGTCTGACACTATTTCTATAATATATTGTATTCCACTTTGTAATACAATGAGGATTATTGCTCCAATTTGAAGGTTTTTGAAAAGGCCCGTAATAAAACTCGGGACGCCGCATTAGTTCGGGAGTGGATCGTGGCCACTTTGCCCAATTTTGTCACCAGTGCTGACAAAAGTCGTTCCATGTGGAGTCTCACTTTACTTTTCGTTGGGGTGTCATCTAGCTGTGAAGTTGCATCGTTGCTCCCTTATGCGCAACTTCGTCGAAAATCTAGTCAAATCAAAGAGCTGTTTGTTTATGCTGCTGTTGATTTCTACGCCTCCGTAAGTAAAAATCGTTAGTCAGCTACTTTATATGCGGTGTTAAATTGGATTTAGTATTATACAGTTTATTTACATCGTCTTAAATAAATAAACAAATAAACGGCCATTGTATGTTTTGAACAGTTGGATGAGCAAGGAAAAACTAGTTTCCGCACACTAATGAAACATGGGCCTTTTCATGGAGACGATAAAAATCCGTACCATTTCCTCCTGCAGATTTTGGACAAATGTGACGAAAACAAAGATAGATGGTCCATTGATCAGGAAAATATATCAACAGTCTTTCTCACGACAGAGTAGTTAATTTTCTGTGAATTGGAAGTAGTGTATTGAATTCTCTTTTTTGACAACGGTTTGTCAACAAATAGTGCTTTATATCACAATATTTTATATTAGTTTGTATTTTCATTCGCAGGTTAACTATTTGTATTCAGTTACAAAATATTCGCCAAAGAGTATTGTTAGACATTAGAGTAATTAGGTAATAAGTGGGTGTCATTTTCGGTTTGATTTTTTTCCTATACAATATTTATCTCCATCATAATTTGTTATAGTGACGTAAACATATTGCAAATCGGTGCTTTCACGGATTTTGACTTCACCTAATCTCCTTCTCGTTTACTTAATGGTTTTTAAACCTTATTCCGTCGTCATTCATATGGCTACCAAACATATTAACACACTATATCACATTTTTTGGAAAATTAAATTCCAGTGTCATGTGTCAGACAAATAAAATAAATATTTTATTTACTCCATTATTTCAGAATTCTCAGTCAGTCACATTATTTCTTGCATTCATATTTTATTCTATCTGTGTACAGTGTACACTACTATTACTTGCACCCTTGCATCTTTACATGAAAAAAACTCTGATGATGATGAATTCAAAAATCCACTTTTGCAGTGATGCATTTTTGCGTGCAGTGCTTTGTTGCATTTGTTCATGATCCACGATTCCTATTCATACTAGCTACCTGTACATGTACTATGCACTTATGCACATGCAATATAGAGGTGTACAGGTCTACTGTACTATGGTACTCATCGTTCGACGGAGGTAAAAGCTGAACCGGCTATTGATCTGTCTCTTCACTCTCCAGCTATATACTCCAGCTAGCAGCAAAATTGAATTTTCCAGACAGAACAGTAATGTAGTGTAGTATATTCCAGTCGTTTGTTCATCTGTTTCTGGCTGACTGAGAACGAGTTTCGGATTTTCCTTCTGCACATTACCCTCACATTGGATATTTGTGATGTTGAAGTCACAGAGAAAACACGGCTACTGATATATAACTGAGGAAAATAAATTTTGGCAGGGCCGTCTGCTGTCTCTTTCTGGACAATTACGTTGGTTTTTAAAAAATTGTGTTCAAACTTTTGTCTACTGACAGAAGATTTTAAATGTGTGTACGTAGATGACATATTGTATGTGTAATTAGTTTTTATACTACAAAATGAGGTTTATGTATTCCAGTGTTGCCATACAAGTACTATGTTGTGTAATCTTATGTAAGACTGAGCCTTCGTCAGTTGGACAGTCTGGTAAATCTAGTCGAAAATTAGGTCCTTGTCAAACATGTCGGAGCTTGGCGGACTCGTTCAATTTTGTAAGTGGCGATGGCGTACTATTAGTTTTATAGTTGATTACTTTTTTTAAACTGTTTGGTGACTGAGGTATGATATTTTGTAGGGCATGGAGAGAACGGCGAAAGGAAATTATGGTGGAGGAGACACTGCTTGGGAAGAAGAAAATAAAAGAGTGTACAAGAATTCCGAATTACGTCTGGTTGAAATTCAAGAGAATCTTTGCAAAGAGGTGTCTACTGGACAAGATCAGGTTTGCACTCAAAAGTTGAAATATTTATATTTTTAGCAGCCTGTTTAACTTTTGTGTTTTATTATATCTTATTTGTCCGTGCAGTGTCATGAATTAGCCACTGAAAGCGATCACTTATTAGAAGAATGGTGGCAGACTCACAAGAATGGTGGCGACGATCTTTTACAGTGGCTGTGCATATCCAAACTAGAAGTGTGTTGTCCAGATGATCACTACGGTCCCAAATGTCTTCCATGTTTAGGCTATCCCGATTCAATTTGCTCTGGACATGGCAAATGCAAAGTATGTATAGTGTGAAACAGCATTATTAGACGCTATAGTGTTACCCGGCCACCATCAAAATGGTTGAATCCGATGTATTTATTAGCATTTTTTTATTTGGGCAAAATTGGTTGCTTAGCTACAGATAACCAATTTTTTGGGGTAAAGCATAACTAGTCTCGGAATTGCTCGATTTTGGCCAAAAAAGTGTTGGTCATTACTTTAGATCTTAGGGCCCAAACTCAATTCTTTCTAGTGTGTCAGGATTCTATAATGTCAAGGACTATCTTTAGCTATTTTTGATAAAAAATTGACATGAGTAACAACGCTACCCACGATTGAAATTTTTTAGTTATACTACCACTACAACAACCTTCATTATTAACTGTTTTCGAAAAATATTTTCTCCTGGCGGTAGTGCTTACTTTGTTGCATCAGCTTTGCTCACCTTTGTCAAAGTCGGTTCAGAAGTTCTTTAGATATTGCAAACATTGTGTTTTGACGCAAAAAAAAAATTTGTGCAAACATTGAAGACCTCTCATTTCAGCTAATTAATAGTAAAAGCTGTTTTCAATTAATCTTTTTAAATTATGATGAAAATAAAATAAATAATAATAATTTTTCTTAATTATAGAATTTTTGCGTGCTTTGAAGCAAATAGTGAGATGACATGGATAATGTATTCTCTTTTCAGTTTCAGTATTTTGAGATGCTATGCAATATGCAGTTTTTCCGCTTAACTATGCATTGTATGTATTTAAATTATTTTGTTGTAGGGCACTGGAACACGAAAAGGAAATGGGGATTGCAGCTGTGACGTTGGCTATTTTGGCCCTGCATGCGACAAGTGTGCTGCTAACTTTTACGTAGCCTTCAAAGATGACAGTAAACTTATTTGCTCTGCATGTCATAAAGCATGTCAAGGTGGATGCACCGGACCTGGCAATAAAAGTAATGTTACGACATTTTAAATTGTATTGTCGGTTTCGGAACGATTCATGAATCAGTGGTATTGTTGAACCTTTTTCCAGATTGTGTCTCCTGTAATGAGGGCTGGGAAGCAGATGAGGAAAGAGGATGTTTGGATCTCAATGAATGTCTAATGGAATGGGCTAAGGGAGGATCTCCTTGTAAAAAGAACGAATTCTGTGTGAACTCAGAAGGCTCATTTTCATGCATTCGTAAGTAAACTATTGATGTAACTTAATGAAATCTATTTATACAGGAAAAGTCGTATTTTAAATAATTTTTGTATTCGCTTTAGCCTGCGATAGGTCATGTGACGGATGTTACGGTGATGGTCCTGACATGTGTGAAAAATGCGCCGAAGGATTTGCATTGCGTGATAAACTTTGTCTTGGTAAGACTAGAAAATGATGTGGTACGCTACAGTGAATAAGGCATTTTTTTAAATGTGTAACATATTTTTTTTCAGATAATTCGCAAGCACAACGAGATTCTCAACTAAATACCACTCGGTATTTGACTTATTTAGGTCTTTGTATTGCGACTTGTATAATTTTTCAAAAGAATGTAACCGTTGCTGCAGTAATTGGACTGGCAGTAGGAATTTATATAACAGCATCCGAGTACTTACTCACATCTGCTAATTTGTAATAAACAGGAAAGGATGACATAAAGCATCGCAAAACAGTGAAGCTAATAATATATAAAACGTGTTAGTGCTAATCGGTGTTTTCTGTTTTCATGAGTAGTCAAATGATTTTTATTCTGGATTTTCGATTATGTGTGATATATTTTTCTCCGGAAATTATGAAATTATTTCAAAGTGATTTCGTAACTATTTCTTTATGGACTTTCACCAATTTACAGGTTGTTTTGCTAGTTCCAAGAGACGAAAGTCTGGTTCTCTGTTGGCTCATATGATTTAATTTTTGGTGCTGGTCAAATTGGTATTATTAGTATTATTTACGTTTTACCAGGTGTAGGATGTAATTGATCGTACTACTAATTACTTATTTATTTTTCTAACGTTTAGTGTTTGTATAAGAGGGCAATATGAGTTGGACGTAAAAGTAACTTGACATGAAATTTTTCGATAATTAGTTTTTCGGGATTTGAAAGCAGTACATAACTTAACAAAAATCGCACATTTAAGGCACGTGCTAATTTCGCGGTAGTTTTTGTCAAGTGTATCAACAATTCAGTCAGTAATTGCATTGAGCATCAATAAGTGTTGTTGAAATTGCTTCCATGGACAAAATGTTCTTTTTACTATTTTATAATAAATTGGGAGATCGGATAATCTTCTTCAGAAGATAACAAAAATCGCCCATGCAATTGTCTCATCCTCATCATAGTATCACACTCATTTGATCATCTGCAATAATTCACTAATGTATGAAAATTGGAGATTTAACAAGAGCTCAAAGAGCTTGATGTTAAATCATAATTGTATGAAGGACCGTAGTAAATTACTATAGCGATACTCTCGCCATCTCACGAATACCAGAGCACTTCAAAGATTCCAAT
>Ga0210040_10010423_pt1 | contig 10656 bp, 4 predicted proteins | sample CryGeyCG12114_NA_FD_185462 | JGI IMG/M metagenome (GOLD analysis project Ga0210040, IMG submission 185462) | Groundwater microbial communities from aquifer - Crystal Geyser CG19_WC_8/21/14_NA (SPAdes) (version 2) | ecosystem: Environmental > Aquatic > Deep subsurface > Groundwater | place: USA...
GGAGCAATAGAGCAATACTTTTATGGAAAGAAAAGGTTAGATTATATAATGATTTTATCGTTGTAACACAGCACACTTACTTTTACTTTTCGGATCCACATGGTTAGTTATCTAATGCTAAACACACATACAAGATTTTTCAGGTATATTTATACTCATAACTGACTATCATTACGACTCCGAAGTTGTAAGACAAAATACGAAGTTTTGTTTGTATTCAAGATTTCTAGTATTAGATATAAGGAATGAAAGGAGATTGGAATTCACGAGTCCATGATTTCCACACATGACAGGGAAATTTACTATAGACCAAAACTTTGGTGGGTATAGCAGAACGAAAAAGCTGGCAGATGTTTTAGCAAGGCAACTTCTTGAAGCATTTCCATCTGCAGCGGACAATGACAAATTCATTTACTTGGTTACCCATCTAATAATACAAGGAGGAAATGCTAAATTGCTTCCATCACAAGGTGAGAGCAAGAGACCATGCATAGCTGGATTCAAAAGGTATGGGATGCAAAAATTATATCTTCATGCACATGTACCGTGATTCCTTAAAAAATCTCTAGATTGGATTGACCAGAAAAATTAAAGCAGCGGATTTTCCAGCACCTTTTCGACACAATAAGGTATTTCAAATGCCAAAGTCATTTACTCAGGCCCTTTATCTAATCTAAACTGTATTTAACCTATATAACATAAGAGTTGCAAATAAAATCGCTATGCTATTGGTATTCGGCGTTGTAACGACATAGAAAATGTAAAAAAAAAAACATAATAGAGACACAAATATAAGATAATATGCATATTTTTGGAATATACGATGCGTGCTCACAAATAAAATACAAATTAAAAGCTTTTAAGTAACCTGATCATGTGGTTTCACACAACTTTTCTTATAAGATGGTATTCACAACCCTTATTGCTGGGAAAACGATTCATCCGGAACGCTAAAAAAATCATTTGTGACTACCCATGTAAAGGATAAATGAATAGGATCCATCAGTTGGAAACTATAAGAGAAAAGTCAAATCTGCCAAGTTGAACTGTCCACCTGTTCTTTACACTTGAGAGAAATCATTCATCCCCCTATTTGGTAAAGGAAGTCACCGAAAATATGTATTCATTCTATACTTACGGGAGCGGAAGAATAGGTTACGAAATATTAGCCATTACTATTAATATTGTCTTTGCTATTCTTGTAAAATGATTTGCCAATTCAATTAGCATGCTCATACTGTAATGGTGTAATCACCAGTTAAGGATTTGAAAAGTTTTAATCACATTTACGCAAGCAATTTACTTTCATTAAATAACGTACATTACATGCGTTGTATTTTCATTACAGCAGGTGGCAATAAAGATCCCTTTAGTCAGAGGAATCTACACATGAGAAAAAGATTTACTTTTTAAAAGTAGAAAAACAAACATACTATGGTTCAGCGTACAGTATTGTCGTCACCAAACAAGGGGAAATAAATACATGGTAAAAAAACAGTTCTTTTTCAATGAAATTCTCTGCCCTAAACGGTTTCTTTTCAAATGAATGAAACTGAAACTTGCCATCTCATTGTGCCATTCTTAACCGTTTATGTCTATGGCCAATTAAGTAAGTGAAATATGTATATCAGGAAATGGCATAGAAATCTTGTGCTAACGAGACAAAATTTCTCAGACTTAATAAACTAGGTCATAAACATTATGTAATAAGTATTAGCTTGTATAATATTTAATATTATGAACTAATGAAATTGAAGCACTAACTAACTAACTAAATTAAAAGGTTTGTAAATTCCCAAAGACTGAATAGTGTGTATACAAAACACATGGTGATGCCGAATAAAAAATTCTGTCCAGATGATACTTTATGGAAGAATGCAAAAGTGAAGAAAAAGATGTGCAGATGTTTTTTGATGTTCACTGGGCATGGCGTATAAAAGCAAGCTCCTGGGATGAAAAAGAATTCGAATGAATCCAACTATAACTTGAGTCACATTGGTTTCACTTTTGTTCATATCATCATCATGCCCACCTTCTGCTCAATTACATTAAAGATTCATCCGGTGTTCAAAAATTATGCTCAAGGTGAAGTCTACTGCACGTACAAGTACAAAACACCACAAGTAGTTAAACTATATTCTAACCATGCATTATTTTTCTGCACCATTCAATGAATCCATGCGGGACTTAATTTGGGTAACAAAGCCTTTGTTATTTTTAACTCGCCCAAACAAAAACAACACCTGTGTGGTGTGGTGTGTGTACTCATTCAGTATAAAAAATTACTGATCTGAAAAGATGGGCAATGATAAAGGCATTTCATAGTGTTTTTTTCATTCCCCGGATCTCAACTGTGACTGGAAATGCAGATGCACGAACTCATTCATATACCAAAGGGATTGTTGGCCGATATATTTGTCGCATTGCATGATAAAGAATTGGCAGAGCACTAACTAACTAACTTTTAGCACTATAATGTCTTTGTCTTACGCAAATGCTCAACTCAATCTTGCACAAATAGGAATAATTCTAAATGCACCAATGTATTGGATTACGGTCTACAGTTAGATAAGAGTTCCCAAATAACAATAACATTGTATCAATCTTTTTTCACCGAATAGGGCTGTAAAATTTTATTGTTTCATTTGTTTTTATCACATTGTTTATGAGTATGTTACACAGGGGTGACGAAATCTTTAGTATTTTTTCCAATCACAAATCCCTGCTCCCGTGTTCACTACACACAAGACACTAATATTTGGCTTTGTTTCGGCGACATACCCTGTTTTTTGCAAAAGTCAGTTAATGTGTAAATAATACTCAGAAAGGTTTTTTTCGAACAAAGAATGGGTTTGAAAGTGCGCACACAAGTTACAAAATAAGCGTTTACGGTGTTGGACCCAAACAACTGGTTGTTTTCGGAGCACCAATCCTGATGTGTATCAATAAAACGTGTAGCATTTGTTTGCACCAAAAAGCAAGGACTCAATCTGTTTACATAGAGTAATGCATGTGTCATATGTTTGCCTTCCACTTGTCTTCAATGGGGAATAACAATATGAAACGGCAGACTTTCATTGCCCTCTGTCTGTATGCAAGCCCCATGGAAATCAGGTTGGGGATTTGGGGATCAAATTTGAACTCCCATAGCAATCTTCTCCAGGAACAAGGAAACTTCTCTTGATTGCACTCTTCAATTCAACGGCTTGAGCGTTATTTTAAATGAGAATTCTTCAGTGCTCACATTCACACAGTCAATTTGTATCCCCAGTATGGATAGTTCTTGTATTACTAACTAACTATCTGAAAACCATATGACTCATGAAACGGCAATAATACTTTTTCAAATGGCCTCATTACCAATACAAATGAAGGGATTATGTTAGCTTAAGAGTAAATCAGTCAGCTCTGCACATACTTTATCTTTATTCATTATTACATGGGCTTATTTAGTTTAGTTAGTTAGTTATATACACACGGCCCAAGTTTTCTAACCAACTTTTCCTTGGATATAAGATTTTCATGAAAAAATAATTTACGAATCTGATTTTTTCACGATGAGTTAGGGTTATATATAAATTAGAGTGAAGTACACTGCAATGTAGAATAGCATGTGTAATTTTCCGTTGTCCGTTGAATTTCCTGAGAAAAGTAAATCCTGTGTCGGTTAATAAACTTGGTTCGTTTGCAAGTTTGCATGTTGTATACAGGCATTCGTACTTGTTAGCTAGTTAGTTACCAACTAACTATCTGGCTAACAAGATTAACATATGCTGTAAGTTGGTTGTTTAGTCAAAAAGTGTAATTTCATTCACCAGCAAAGTGAGTATGCATGCATGCCATGTACAGGTATTTTGTGAACCCATTAGCGTGACAATAGGATTGAAATCAAGGTTAGGAGAACAGGTGAGGGCGTTATGACAGGTGTTCTTCCCGAAACAATGAATTCAAGAACATGTTGTTGCATTTGCTACAATTTAAGATTTCGAGTGTGCAACTGTTCACTACAAGTTAACAAAGTGTAAAAATCTGGTAAAAAGTCGACCAAGACAAAATAAATATTTGAACTCAAACCACACATGTCTCCTTACTCCTATTCAATCTAATGTATAGAATATTACATACGAAACTGCAATTTTCGTAATGGAAAAAATTTATGGACCAACTTGAAAAAAGTTCAAAAGGACAGTTGTTCCTCATTTGGTATTTATGTTTACCAGTGATGACAACATTTGGCTTCTTCTTCATTGCAATGATTGCTTACTTGCTAACTATAACTAGAGGTAGCAATTTATAGTGACTTTGGTGGCCTTATTGTGTTCAACATACAGACTGACTGACTGGATAAGGGATTTGGGTGCAAGCAGGGTACAACAGATGGGTAGGGAATTCAACTTTGTTCCTCTTCAGTATGTGAACATTTGATGAACTTGTAAATCCGTGAGTATGAATACAGTGCAGTTTTGATGAGCATTTCCTCCGTCAAGTCAAAGTCCCCCTTTTACATCCCATGTGACTACCTATAGATATTTTTATTCAATTGGATTTCTATGTTATGTATGTACTTGGACCAGTTCAGGCTTAAGACTTCAATATTTCGACTAAGACTTTAATATAGGCAAACCGAGAAACGACGAAAAAAATAAGAGCGAATTTTATTTTTTTCGCCCTTCTGCTTCATTCGTCGTAATTCATTTCTCCCAATTTTGTTTCGCCGATGAGATGTATAGCATGCTCGGCACTATCTTGCATTTGGGAATCCATACGAAATATTCACCCACTCATAATGCACTCAAGGGTTCATTTTTCTAGTGCTTCAGTGCGTACAAACTATAACTACTGATAATGGATTGAATTCCAATTTCTCATGCCTTTCACTTTGTGCTTGCCTAAATTTAATGCACCTGCTTTCTCCTTATTGCATTGTCGCGTATTTAAATTTCCTTTTCTTTGGAGTTTCGAAGATTTTAATAGCTTACTTTGCTGAGGCATTGAGGGAACTCACTCTTGTGAGCTTTGAAGGCAACTGAATTTGTGTATAGAAGGCGAAAGTCGGCAATTTCAGAGTCGAAGCGCAAAAGCCTTTTTATTGATCCACCATGCCTGACTTTATGTTCAACAGAGGACAGTACTGTTAATTCTGTGCTTGTGGTGTAGACTTGTCATTTACTCAATTTTCACCACTTAATATTGCATTAGAAATATATGAACATTAAAACATTTTTCGCATGGCGTTAAGATCTACAATTTGAGTCTTTGAACAGAAAATATTTTCCCATGAATCCAGTTTGATATGAAACGTAAAAGTCATTTGTTAGTGTGCACTGTACACAAGGGCGCAATGAATGATGAACAGCTGAAATGAACATGTGCTAATCCAATAATAACATGCCTACTAACTATTTAATAAAATGAGGATGACGTTTGGCGAATAAATGATAAATCCAAAGGGTGCGTTAAATTTTTGTTTGCATATGGTCATGCATGGTGGATGGAATCTCCTCTGCCTTTTAGTTGCTCAGCCCATAAATTGAGCCAAAGTTTAAACTCTTTGAATTCAATTACCTGCTGATTGAACCATTGTAGACCGTTTGTAATTTTATTTGATTGAAATTAAATTGTGTTATGCTAGTAGTCGCACAAAGTATTTAACTTGTGAACGCATTTTTTGCTTTCAAAATTAAAGAATGCAACTTTTTGTGTCTACGTTAAACTTTTTTCCCAATATATTTGGAATAGGCATGCATGATATTGCGCTGTGTATCCTGAAAACAGAAAAAATGTTCACCCATCCATTATTATCCGTGCATGGTTTTCAAGTTTCCCTTATCCTTAGCACGAGACATTGTACAATGCCATGCCCTATCCATAATTCCCATTCTAGGAGGGTGGGGTGGATTTCATGGTTTCTCATAAATGTACAATGCTCGTGAGTCGTGACTCCACTCATATGAATTCATTACTCTTCCTAATGAATATAGCCCAGCTCTGTTGGCTTCCGGGACAACGAGCGAGGGTGCAACTGCACTTGTTCAAATGTCTTTTCATTTCGTCTAAAAGGGTCCTCCTAATTGGATTGCTTTGGTTTTGCTCACATCCAAACCTTTTCATTCTCTTGATGATAAAACTGCAAACCAAACGGAATTGACAGAATGCATTTGCCAAAAAAATACAACTAGATAGAAGCTAACTCTATTGGCTTGTCTTGATATCCACAAAACTACCTACGCATGAATTATTTACATGTTGTTGGTCTCATGTCACATGCAATGGGAATATTGCATTCATCAATGTCAATTAGTTTTCACGGACATATAAAATTCCGTGTGTATTTTGGGCCAATGGATATTATATGAAAAACTGGAGTGGTTTATTGGTTCCTATACTACAGCTAACTAACTATGCAGATAAATTATTGGGTTCTTCAATGCAGCAAATTAAATGCCAAAACTGTGTTTTAAACGACTGATTTGGTGAGCAAAAAAGACATGGAACAAATTGTAACACACGATGTGAGATTTTTTTACCCGGAATTTAGCATTTGCTATACATTCTATTCCAGAGATCAGTATGCAGCGTCGTCAGTTACAAATGTACATAATTGTACACTGTTGCAAATCAAGACTACGTTAGTTATTTAGTCAAGTTTTAACGAAATGCACTTTTTCTCAAGTAATTTACTTGAAAGCCTATTTTCTTCCTGTGACAATGTCATTAATTTTGATTTGGGGCAAGTCTTGAGTTGACATGGCTATTTTTGTCACCAGTCGTGGCTTCCAAATTGGTCCTGTCTTGTTTTCGTCTGAAAAAAAAAACATAGTGGCTTTTTGCGCACATTAGATTGCTAACTAACTAACCAAGTTGCTACATTCTCTGTGTACCATTGCAGACAACAAATGAGATCATTCTGTGCAAACAAACTTTCTTCGTATTATGGCAAGTTCGGTGGTATAGTTGTATTTTACCGGAAATCGCAGATTATTAGGTTCGTTTTGAGTTGTTCCAATTTTTTGTACAAGCTCTGCTCGTTGTCTTATTTTTATCTTTTAGTCAGTTTCCATATGAATGGAATACACTTTCCTACTTGCCTTTGCTTCCGATCGACTTATTTTGATTTGCATGATTTTAAGGCCAGTCATCATTACTTCTGTAAACCCAAATGAGGTATTACAAATTATTCAGACAACCGGATTGTAATTCAGGTGGTACTTGCAGGCAGAAATGTAATGCTTAACCTAATGAAGTGGTCTGGTCAGTGAAAGCTGACTATAGCATCGCTATTTCTGAAGAAATTCGATTAAGAAGTTCAAACTATTTAATTCCAAATTTACAGAATTTCTTATCCCATCCCACTATATTAACTCACAAAAAGTGCATTCAAAAGTTAACTGCCGAGTCTCCTCGGAGTCAGTAATCTCTTGAAAAAATAATTGACTAGCTGATAATGATGATGAAGGAGTGACATTGGGAACAAGTCAAGTCACTAACTTGCAAACCATTACTATTTGTGTCTCCCAACTAGCTATATAGCTACAAACTGTGTGTGTGAGAAAAAAATCAAAGAAATGCTTTTACAACATTTGCTCTATTATTACTGACTGACTGTAGCTCGGTCGCTCACTCACTCACAAGTAGACCTTTTGATGGAACGTAGGAGGTATAAAAAAAACTCGGAGATTTACCCTCGACTGCACATGTAGATTATTATGATGTTTGTATTCATTGAGTTGGTAACTAACTAACTAACTAACTAGTGAGTGAGTGATTCAACTATGCTTTTGTTTTATCTTAACTGGCTGAGAAAAAATTCTGCGATAAGAGTTTATCTATATGTATGTGTGTATCTGCAAGATGCTAAAAAAATCTCTATTGTATTTGGTTTGTTAGCTACAGTTTTTAAAATGATTTGAAAACAGGAGCTATAGAGAAAAATGTCATCCACATGCATTTACAAAATCTTGGTTTAGTTTGATTGCTTTTTGGCAGCTGAGGAATTATAGTATGCAAGGAATAGGCTATATGGTGTAGATATGGGATACAGACTTTAAAAGTTATTTAGACCCAAGTAAGATGATTTTAGAATCTATTATTATGGGATTTCAGTCCCAGCACCGGTATTTATAATCCCACATGGAGCAATCAAAAGCTCTCTTGTTACGTCAAGTGGACAGTACAAATGTCGTTTTCAAAGTTGCGTAGTTAAAAGGGAGTAATGCACAAAAGGATTATATTAAGGAATACAAAAAATGCATGCTTGGGAGATTTCTTTTTTTAGGCCACATTTCAAACTGACTGACTAACTAACTAACTCATCCTCATTATTATTAGCATTATATAGGAGTGTACAATGGAGAGGATTGTAAATGATCGGTCGGTAGCTAAATGGTGGAGAATTTTTTGTCCATCCACCTGCTCCAGCTTCCAAATGATAATAATAAAATTTTAATAATCATCATGATAGTTTTTTCATAGAAATGGTAATAGTGGAATACAAGTCATGTCATGGTTTAGCGTTCTCAAGAATTCAGGCTGCTTTTGTACAAAGGGGTGAATTTACAAAGGATTCTATCTTCACTAATATGTAAATATGACGGTAGAAATGTGGAGTGAAAAGAAAATTGCTATTATTTTAAACGATGAGAATGCAAAATCTTTTGTTAATACATAGGGTTGTGATACATTTTGAAATTAAAAAGAATTTATTATTTACTATGCTACTTGTTGGTTGTTACAAGTTAATCCTTTCTAACGTCAAGTATTGGTGTCAAGAGAAAAATCTTTAATTCATGATTGTGGTATTAATAATAATACTGCAGAGTTAGGAGCTCAACACTTTTCGTGATGAATGCATTCTCTAAAAGTCGGAACAAATCTTCTAAAATTCTCAGAAATTTCTGGGATACAAAAGTATAGTCAGTCAACTAAAATAGCAAGATGATGATTAAAACTTTATTGATTGATTTGTAAATTACAAGACGAATACATAATCACATGGTAGGATCGCTAGCAGAGTATTAATTCTGAGAAATTTTAAATAAGATCGTGACAAATATAATGATTTCTATGAACTCGTACAAGTAAGTTGGATTAGAAAAAAACTTTATTTCTCAAATTATCTCCCAATGCAGTTGGCTGTTGGCTAGAACAGCTGTGGTGACCAAAAATGAAGTGCACATGGCTTGTTTAGCTGGCAATTGGAGACCAAAGTAAGTCCTTATATGTACTAAGGGGAAGGGGCTCACTGAAAACATACAAGGGCTTTTATGCATATTACTGACTAACTTGAATGGAACATTTGTTTCCGTCCGCACAGATGTATGGCTAACTTACAGCCAATAATCATAATCTGAGAGTGTAATGCGCTTTAGTCATCTCGTAATTGAAACTAACGACAATTTCATCCGATTTATGAAATTTTTTGCAGGAAAGATTACATGTATGTTTTTCCGATCCATAAAATATGATTTAACAAGAAAAATTGGTTTTTCCGTCGTCATGTATCACAGAAAGACTTTTTTTTAAGAATTGATATAAATATAGCTAAACGTTTAAAATGTTTAATTTTTATAGATATGCAACCAAAAAAAGTGTATCGATAGAAAAGAAAATTTTCCCAGCCTTTGAATCCCTTATTTAATAAAAATATAAACCCTATGAGATAATATGTGTGTGGTTTGCAGGAGTGAAGGGAGTGAAATTTTAGTCTCACATGTCCTCTCTTGGGTCATGTACAGAGCATATGACACTTGCACGCACATACACATATTGGATAGAGGAAATATTCCAGTTGGCCAATAATGGTATAACTTGTTTTCAATTCCACAAGAATTGCTAATAACCTGGTTTGCCGTCTGTGCACTTTTCTCAATTAGGCAATATGTGAAGCCTTCTCGTGCCTTTATATTCGGTCTTTTGTACTTCAAATGAGTGTTTGCCCATTCAATTAGGTTTTACCATTTACGTTTGTTTTTCTATATATCAATGGCAGTAGGAAAATTTAGATTTCAATTACGCATGACTGCATCAAAATTTAGAAATCCAGGATTTTTTAAAGTTTGACGAAATACACATTTATTTACGTTAAAGACACAAATAGGGCGCTAAATCATAGTACAACGGAAGTTTAATTTTACCTAACCTGTATGTGCAAATGATTCAACAGATGTAGACCAATAAGGGAATCTTATTACGATCGAAAGGGAAAAGTCGTCATATTGCAAATTGTATGTGGACCGTGTGTCGTTGTCAAACATTTTGACTCTTTTTTCTTCATTCATTAGACACATGTCAAGTGAATTGAGAATCTAGCTGGGTGCACTCCATGGACAGAGAAATACATAAATTTTTAATATAGAATGCATTTGGGAATAAGTTGAGCATGGCCCGCATGGCTCTAGCTATAGTAGCGCACGGCTCAAGTCAAGCTCCAATAGATTCTCCTATTATGGTCTTGGAAAATTCTTTGAAAAATTGATGAGCAGCGGAACATGTAATGGAAAACTGATAGAATTACGTGGCTTTTATTATTACTTTGTCTGTTTAACTCTCCCAAGCATGTATTTGCAGTATACACTGGTATAGATTTGCTTCTACATTTTTAATAAGGTTTGGTGGACTATTTGAATTTGGTATGCTCCTGCTCTGCAAACCCTTATA
>Ga0210040_10010424_pt1 | contig 10655 bp, 3 predicted proteins | sample CryGeyCG12114_NA_FD_185462 | JGI IMG/M metagenome (GOLD analysis project Ga0210040, IMG submission 185462) | Groundwater microbial communities from aquifer - Crystal Geyser CG19_WC_8/21/14_NA (SPAdes) (version 2) | ecosystem: Environmental > Aquatic > Deep subsurface > Groundwater | place: USA...
TAATAGGTCCATTCATGAAGATGAAATGCAGACAAGTTTGAGATTGTACAAGATGTAGGAGTGAGTTTTTCATGATTCCCCCTAGTGTCAAATTTTGGGCGGGAGAATAATATGGGAACCGGAATAACTGGAGAGGAATGTTTACAAACACGAGTTGTTTGCTAGTTATTTAGTTCGTATGCCCTTGTATAGTTTAGTTTGTGGACTTGAATATGTAGAGTAAAGGTCTGGTTTTCGTCCAGTTTTCAATGAAAGGGAAGGTCAGGAAAGCAAGCCACAGGTTTTTTTTCATACAGTTTCCAAACAGAGATGAAAACCTGCTGGATCATCATGACTTGTGATCATCAATATGATGATTGTATGGTTAGTTTTTTTTCCTACGCAGTGTTTTTTTAAAGGGACTTGCTGCACAACTAAACTTGAAAATCTTGAGTGGCTAGTAAGTGCACAGAATGAATGGGGCACGTGTACAGTTTGTAACCATTGTCGGTACAATATTGGATCTGGTTTGTGATATTTGTGAATGAGATTGGGATGTTGTAGTAGTTAGTTTTTACTAGTTTTTGGAAAAAGATGAGGATCATGCTAATGCAGGCAATTGCCAAGATGCATGCATGAATGAAACTGCAATGTAATCATCAAAGTTTTTGGATTCTTACACCGAACATACATTTTTTCAGCCAAAAAAATTTCGACTAGCCAATAAGAAGAATTTGTAAATCCCATTTTCTTGCACATTGAGTATTGAGTGAGAAAAGTTGAATTAATTTGAATGGTTTGAACCCACTTTTTGAAAAAGAGGAATTACATATATAGTTATAGTTCAAGACTAGCCAACACTCCCATGCAAATGACGATACTAAAAGACCACATAGTGTTTTTTTTTACGAATTTGCGAAAACGTAATACATTTTTCCATTATTTATGACTATGTGTGTGACTGACGGGAATCATCATCTTTTATTTCGTTCAAAGGTAAAGTTCATAGTACAACAAGTAATATAATCGCACATTTTGCAATGTTTCATCCACTATGTGGTTAAATAAATGTACTGAGGAGAGTCGTTTACAAATATAAATGCTGTTTGTGATGAAGCACTATATTTCATTCTCATGCATTGTAATATTATATGCATCTCAGGGGTTCTCTAATAAAAGTTATTAAGATGTAGTGTCGTTAATAATGAAAAATGGGGAGGGAACAATGCAAACTGGGGAATTCTAAACCACTGCAAAATGTCATCTCTCTGTATTTTTCAAATTTATGGAGTTCATTATTTCGTCGCTTGCATATTCCGCCCATCTATCCTGTAATACTGCCAAACCTAACATTAATATAGCACTGCACACAATGTATCAAAACTTCACCATTCGGCGTCAAAACCCTCCAAAAAATATACCAAAAGGTTTTAATAAGATTGCTAACAGGCTATCTGGCGTTCAAACGCTATAAATGTTTTTTTGTCATTTTAAAACTAGATTACCAAATATGGACTCCACTAATGCTCTGTAGCTGTGCATATAGTTTTACCATAATGTTTTTCACTCCAGCTATGTAAAAAGATTGGGAGGATTTACTTACTACATAGCCCAAGATGTAATTCCTGATGCTTCAGTAGTTAAATGTAAGGTGCCAACAGAGAAAAAATGGGATAGCTTGTAATGCGAAGGAATAAAATGTGTGTACATAACAGTGGGAAGAAACATTGTGAAGCAGATAGAAAGATTAGAAAAAAATAACATAGCGATCAGTCTGATTTATAAAATCTGTTTCGACCTTCACAGTAATGAGTTGAATCCGAAGAAAATTATAAAAAAAAGTATATACATATGGAGATGAGACATGTGATAAAAAGAGTAAAAGTTATGGAGGAAATTAAATGTACTGCTCACATTGATTAACAACTATAAGAATAACTAACAGGGAAAATAAAAGTTCACTATTATGTTTTTGTACCAGGATTACATTTGAATTTTTTAGATACTAATCAAAACTTTGTGTTATACTTTACAAATTTTAATGATGAACGTGTTAATATTATTTTCCAAACAAATTTTACCTTGATATGGACAAGATACAGTGTCTAGATTTTTTAAAACTTTTTCTCCGTCTTAAAACATTGGTTGATGAGCGTGAGTGGCATGCACACACACATTGATTCAACGAGAATAACTTTTTTCTTCCTTTTAAACGAAACCTATCAAAAAGTATACGGATTGCGCCGATAATCATCAGTTTTTTCCCTCAACTCGTTATCATGCTTCACTCATTCGTTAGTTAGTTACTTACTACTACGCATGAATAGATAGCACTATTATTATTATTACAGATGAGTATCTCATCAAAATACTGTAGGACTTTTAATTTTTCCCTTGTACAGTCCATCCAATTTTTTTCCCTCTCTCATAAAATCTTCCAGTGCACGTAAGAACGTCGGCGTCACTTATAATTTGACGTATAATTTCTTTTGGGGAGCTTCCATTCTGCTACTCTGCATCAAAAGGCTATTACGAGTCGATCATCATCATTATTCAACAATGTATAAGAGCAATTTTCCCAAAACCGAAACACCATAAAACAATCAAAAGCGTGCATGTACACAATCATCATACACATGGAGTCCACACAGTGTACACCATAAATTCACATTCTTGTCTAATAACCCAGCTTATCTTAATGCAAAGGAAAACGTCAAGTTTAATAAGCTCTAATCATCGTTTTATTAGTCTTCATATATTTTCATCAGCCAACTATAACTCTTTGATTGCAAAAAGTATTCTCCAGTGCGGCATTCTAAAAAAAACTGTGTGAAAAAATTAAACGCGGACTCACACAAGCTTACATAATACTGGTACAATGCTACAAGAGTACACAATCACACGCAATCTAGCAACCATATGAGTTTCTACTATGTGGCTGTAAGTAAGTAAGCAAGAAACATTGTTTCCTGCGGTTATTTTAATTATTTTGGCCAACCAAGATAACAATAATGAAACTTTTGTGATCATCATTATGTTGATGTGCATAGCAGGGAACTTTATATGTTGGGGCAATAAAATCAAATGACCGTAAACTCGTCTTCATTTCTTTCTCTTATCAACGTTAATATTTACGTGTACAGGAGCACAGAATGAAACTTTCACATGCGTGCAGTGAATACATATATTATAGAGTGGAGGCAAAGAAAAATGCACCATGTTGTACATCAGACACATTTGAGCCGATGTGTACGAGTGAGTGGGGCAAATGCTGTTTTTGACTTCGACTAACTAAACTAGAGCTATATTCGTTCGTATGCGTAATAGCTCGTTGGCTAGATGGAATGAATGAGCAGAAGCAACATTGGATAAAGGAACTGAATATAGGCGGGGGAGAATAGTGTCATGTCTCTTCCCTTTTTGCACATGCACAGGAATGGGACAAGTGCAAATAGTACAGTGTGGTGAACATGAATTGGCCAGCAAAAAATGGCTTAATGTATACAATGCACGCCCATGTATTAGCTTGTTGTAGTGAGGTGTTTTGGTGACTAATTTTTAGTTAATGGACTGCCAAAAACAAAGAAGATCAAATATTCCGTTTGAAGATCATGTGTGGGTTTAAAATTCAGGGACTTTGAATATATGGATTCGAAGCCGTCTAAATAACTGAACTGAAATGAACGCGATAGTTATCTTCATTGGCATATAGCGTTTGCGTATATAGTAGAGAACATTCAGTGTTCCAAGTATGCATCGCATTTTCAAACACTAATCGAAAGTAAATAGCACTGGGGTAACCAGCAAAATGTAACCAAATACGCATGATTAGCCATTGAAAAGAAGAAAATCCTCTTACAGACTGTGGAACACTTTGCTACACATACACACACTGAATACAATGGCCCTGAAAAAGAATTTTCTTTTGGTTCAAATGATACACAGTCCTTGATAATGGATTAGAAGTAAGCCTTTACTTTTACTTACTTTTTTTTTTAAGTCATTTTTTCTCCATAATTCCTCACGCTTATGCTTTTATGAGCTTAAAAAGTCCATATAGGTTCATGCTACAGTTCATAAAACACATTCTTAAGTAGTGGTAGTAGTGAGACGAATCCATCACTTTGTATTTTAAAACCAAACCACAAATCTTTGCTAATGCAAGCGTGTAATGAATTACCTCATAACCTAGTAACAAGCACTAGAGCTCAGAAATTAGTTTTACATAGCATGTGTCTGTGACCTCTATGCAAATATAACTTTCCGTTTCGTCTGAGAATGCTCAGAGTAATCATATTAGCACATCGTAATGACAAAAGTTAATTCCCTTTAATATGTATATATTGCATGGTTAAAGTAGTTATGAAGAGCTTCTAACAAACGTATAGGCAATGTAAACAGTACATTAGACCATCAGTTAGTGGAGAAGCACTTGATCATAATTGTTTGCATGACAAACTCTATGATTTCCATAATTTATAACGTTAATAATTATTATTATGGTATTGTAACCATATAATTAAGTATGGGAATGTATAGTTCTGTAGCTGCTGCGTGCGATTCGATAAAAATTGAATCAAATGCCAATAGTGCACCTTTGTGGAATAAGTGTATTTCATGACCGTTGTATGCACACATAATAGGATGAACCAAAAATGTAATTGGGACACGAATGCATTCACTTGATAAGATGTGTCTATTTAGTTTGGATAAATGCATATTAGCACCTTATAACGTTGTGTAAGAGAGAGAGACATGTCATTATGGGTCATCGTGTGACACAAAATTGGATATGTTTTGTAAATCATATGCACATGGTTATAAAATGAGTGATTAGCATATAAAATCTTTGTCATATATGGCTAAAATGAACTCTCCAATCCAAGATAAAATCAAGAAACAGAGACGCCGCGTAGAATATTTGTCTCCATTCTCAATCCACAGTAAAAATATCAAATAATTATTCATGATATTGCTTGAAAATCCTTCTCCAGATTAATAAAACAGAAGCAGCATAGAATACAAGAATTCTCAAGGAACAATACCTTACAATCAAGATGAAATGAGCATGAATTTAAAAAAATTAAGAAAAATTGAAAAACACAATATGGATGAACCTTATTCCATCTATAGGTCATTTCAGTAACTAACAAGCCAACCCTTTGATCTAACCAACTAAAAACTATCCCTAAACTCCCATGCAGTCAAACCGCAGAAAACATTCTCGTTCTACTCTGTGGGGTGTCATAAACTATACAGTTATGCGTGAACCCTTCGCGTATCATAATCTATATACATGCACTTTTTCACGAAAATGTGCGTACGTGTTCCCACTGTGATGTAAATGCAAACTACCACCTGACAGTTGATATTCCCTGAAATCTACGAGCGTAAACAACAAAAGGTGATATATTAAACCAACTAACAGATCCCATAAACATATTGCACAGAAACTGCAATCCGGAACCATAAACAAACAATAACAAAAAATGCACAGCTCATTTTTCTTACAATTTAGAAAACACGACACAAACATGTCGAAAAAGGAGAAAGGTAGGTAAAAAGTTAGATCGAACTACAAACAACTACCAGTATCTAACAAACTAGTGGACAATATTTGAACAGCGTTGTTAACAACGAATTATCTGTCAGGGGTTGTAAAGGTGTTAAGATTATATAGTGGAAAAACCTGTCTCCCAAACTGATCATATTCTTATTATTATTGTTGTTACAATGATGGTCATCATAATGAGCCTATATATGATTGTGGCGGTGGTGCGTCTTTGTTGTCCTCTGCTTTTCTCATCTATGGAAACATGAGGCCAACAAGGTTAATAAGTCAAATCTAAGCACGTTGTCTACAGTGATAAGTTGATGAATAGCTCATGATTGACATGTTAGTTTAATTTCAAAGGAGGTGTCTAACTAAACCACTTTTGCATTTATTTTCACACTTTGGTCATTGATTAACGTGTTCATCATTTTTGGTCCGGTTATTCGGCTATCCACTTTGTAGCCCATTTGGCTAGGGACAGGGAGAAGACAAGGATGAAGCTCAATATAGTTAGCACTACTGAGGACTTGAGGAATTCTTCCAACTTTTCATACACAATGTACAATCCTTGCAACCAAATAGTGCCCACTATAAGGGCCGCAGACCATGTGAATGATGAACGGACAGCTGTACAAATCTTGTCTGTAGATGACATTCCTTGTCTAAGGCTCCACATGGGACTACGAACAATGTACAGTGCGTTCCAAATTATAATGGGGGACACTTGACTTGCTAAAGTATGCTTTTTTAGTTTGGTTAGAATGCAAAAATTTGTACCTGGAGTATGTACTACTGTGACCATAAATTGTAGTTTTTGTCCATGACAGTAGTTTGTCCGTCTTCAACACATTAATTTCCAACTATTGAGTGAAGGCGGAAGCAAAGAGAAATGGCTATTTTTATGGAGATAAAAACTTGTTAATCGTGCAAAAATAGACTATGGAAACGAAAATGATCAAAGCTATAAATCCACGTTATTTTTTACTGGGTTAGTAGTTAGTCAGTTTTTGTAGTAAGTTAATATCATCAAAGCGTCATCTTTTTATCATGTAAAATAATTGTGAGTGTGACATTGTAGTGAGAAGAAACAAGGGTGTAGTTAGTTTAGTTGTAGACAATAAGTGTATATACTGAAGGGCTATCATTTGATAATGATGGTGGTAGTTAGTTAGAAGAAAAAGTTTGTTTTTTTTTTGCCTCCACGTCTTTTGATTCTGCTGCTGAGAAAAAGACGGAGCATCTGTTTGTTGTTTGGCTCAACTGTGATGTGATGAATGCAAATGAGTTTCTTCTACATCTCTTGCGTTGTGAGTAAGTAACGAAGCGATAGCATTTAAATTGAAAATGCATGTAATGTTCGTTGGCAGCCATTAAAATTTTTATTGACTTATGACCAATGAGAGCTATCTACTTTATCTTATAGTCTATGCATATTGTTTTTCATCCAATGTTGTTCGTTCGGAATTATGGATAGGTGTATATGGAGAAAAAATATTCACAGAGCAGTATCTAATGTATCTCTTTACAGTTTTTCTTCCCTCGTAATACATTTTACGTTCAAGTACAATGTATTTGGTGCACAAATACTGACTAACTAACTACTACTACCGGGTTAATAAGTGATACTTGCTTAAGAAATGAGTGATAGTCTGTTTATTGAATAGTTTGCTTAACTCTTCGAATTGATATTATGATATCGAAAAATGTGATAAAAGAAACCCATCCACGACGTAAACAATTTTTTTCAGTTCCTATTGATTCAGTAGTATTTCATTTATAACAAATTATATAATGGTAGTGAAGGAATGGACATGGCATTCCGTTTCGGTTGTGAACCTATCAAGATGGAATGCAAAAAAATTGTGGATTTATTATATACAGTGTAAAATGAACTAACTAGCTGACTAACTAACCACTCAAGTCCGTTTATTTGTTTGACCTTAATTTAATTATAATTAATTACTGTGCCCTCCGCCTTCATTACAGATGCATAAACTTGCACATGACGGAGTTTAGGTCTGCCTCTCATTTGCATAATGAGCTCATCTGTGTGATCAGAAGGCGAAAACTTGCGTGTTGAAAGATGAACCACAGTGGACGAGACAAATGAGCTTTGGTATACCTAATCAAGTGAATTCGTCAATCCTCCATTTTTTTCTCCATTGTGACAATCATTTAGTTCTCTATACATCACGGTTTTCACAAAATGTGAGATGTTGACACAGAGAATTTCAAGTTGAGTCACTTTTTCTGCAAATTTAGTTTCCCATGTCACCAGAAATCTGATTAATTAAGAAAGTTTACCAACTCAAACTTAAATGAAGAATGTTTTGAACTGTATAAAACTTGAAAGTTATTCACAATCAGTCCTGACTAACGAACTAACTGACTTTTAACCAACTACTACTGGGAATGTTTATGTATTAATTGATTTATGGCTTACTTATCTATGCTTTGATTCAATTAATTTGATCTCAAGACAGCAGCCAAAGCCAAATGCTCAACATGTGCATTCTAGTGCAACAATAAATGCTATTTTTCAGTTATTTATGCATCCCCGGGAGAACGATAAGGTCAAAATCTTCCGTTAAGCTTTTAAAGCATTATATTATCAAAGATACCAACGTTTTTATTAGAGTGATGTTGACATTTTTCCTTTTAATGACTGACTGTGAGTAAATCCTTGCATGAGTAGACAAGTTTAATGCACCTGCAATAAAGACAAGGGAAAAGGGTTTTACGAGACTATCCTTAATTTTTCTGCATACTTAACTAGCCTACTAACATTGCAGGGCTTTATGTCCTACACTAGCCAACCAAACTAAAGCATTTGAGTAGACCTTAGCAATAAAATCATACAGAAATTTCACCGCACTTGTGTTTCAAACATTCTGAACGATCTAATCTGAATATTTTATCGAAAACCTGGATCTAACTCATACAATTTCTAAAGAATGTTCTTACGGTATACTTATCCACAAATTTTCAAAAAAATCTAAGCACTCTTTCGTTTTCTTAATTGATATAAAGCATAAGCTATCCTTCATTGCCACCCCTGTTTTTGGCTCCAATTCAAGATCCATTCACTCCCATTTAAAAAGAGCAACTGACAACTAACTAACTACTACTTACATTACGTGCATTTTCGATCGATACAGAAGTCTAACATATTCTACAGATTAGTTAGTAACCGAAGCATGCACATCCCTTAAACCTAACGAGATTTTCAGCAACACAATTTGTAAATTAAATCTCAGAAAAGATAAGACGACAGGAAAATGCTGGCACACAATGTGTCAAGACAATCCCAGTCGAACGCTAAATTACGAGCAACATGCCTCATTGTTTCTCTATCATAATAATAGGAGAGTCATAATATCAACAATGAATTGACCAATAATCATCTGATGAATCCTCTCTCTCTCTTTTTACAACTCTAGTATGCATCCCTGCGATACTATCTATGTTTAATGAAAGCAGCATTGTATTAGAAAAAAACTACAATTTATATGCATCTAGAGCACATTAGATAGTTTAGTCCAGATGCTTGCAGCACTTTGTAGTTGGCTAGTTAGTTTAGTTACATAAAATAAATACTATATAAACATGGTCAGTCAGTTATATATATTGGTGGATAAATATTTTAGATAAATAGTAGTTAGGGATAAAATGTATTCGCTTATTATGGCAAAGTATACAGGCACAGCTGTGTATCACAGGAGGCTGCACTACAAACGTTTCATGACAAGCATGAATGAATAGAGACGTGTAGTTAATTAAGATTTGAATTAAGGAGTTGATGAAGGGCCATAAAACGATGGGAACAATTGGAAGTCGTGCTGGGATCTTGTGAGAGCTACTATTGTTAGTTTCTGAGTCAACAAGTGCGATCCTAAAAGTTAAGAAAATAGTGAATGCTCACAAATATTTACACAGCATAGGGAAAATGGTAGAGCTGGAATGAAGGGATGCTAAACAAAGATAAATGCTATATAGTTAGTTAGTTGGTTAGTTACTAATCATAAATAGTATGGCAAAATATGTTTTCCTCCGAAACCGGCAACATTCATCATAGGATTTGGTGATCACTAGTTTTGATTTGTGGTGTAGCCAACACCCACATGTTGCATGCAGATATGAGAAGGAAAATTATGCTTTGAGAATTTCGGTTGAACTTTTCTTTCATTTTTTACTCATCATTTTGCATGCAGGGAGGTGTTTGGACAATGCAAAAGGTTTTAGAGCAAATTTCACGGTCCCACTCACACCAAAATTGAGAATTTGTCCATCCCTTTAGTTAGTTATAGTTACTGCTTTTAAAATGTATGACTTCATTTATTTGTCTGACTAAAGGGAGATAACTTGTGAAGCAAGAGGGTTGAACCATTTTAATTGCATTGCGTGTAAATTGGCCATTTTCGCATGGCACCCTCATCTCAAAATATATGGTCTTCTCATCTCGTATACATGTCTGGTGGAGTGCAAACGTAGCCATTGGTACAATTAAAGTAATTTACAGCAATACACATAGGGATGACTGGGAACAATAGATTGAAAATGTTTAGAAAAGTAGCAATAGGTCCACATAGGTAGTCATTATAGTGATAATCTCATATAGTTTATTAGCCTGCTTGTTGCCTACTCACTGATCATCCCATATGATTATCAAGTGCTCATAGTTAGTTAGTTAGCATCATTTTCAACTCATGATTAGTATGCATGTATATCGTTTTTGTGGCAGAGTTTGCCATTTGAATTATTGAGATGACATGACCAGCATGTTAATGATATGAGCCCAGCGGTCTTTATGGCTTTGTCGCTTTTCCTCATCCTACGAGAAGAATCAGCAGGAACTCTGTTTTTCACCCACAGTCAAAATTTTATCACTTCTACCTAGTTAGTAGTATACAATAAAATTATTTATTTGTTTTCCTCTGGTGTTTCCCACATTATTGGGGATAACTTTATTAGCTTGTTGTGGCTATGATGGCAATTGGCAGGGGTAGTTAAGTAAGATGGAGATTTAAAAACTTTATTTGTTTCATTTCGTCCTGTTTTCTTTCAAATAACAGTTGGACTGAAAACTGCATTTTTGCGTAGGTTTTCTCATGCAAAGCGGAAT
>Ga0210040_10010425_pt1 | contig 10655 bp, 10 predicted proteins | sample CryGeyCG12114_NA_FD_185462 | JGI IMG/M metagenome (GOLD analysis project Ga0210040, IMG submission 185462) | Groundwater microbial communities from aquifer - Crystal Geyser CG19_WC_8/21/14_NA (SPAdes) (version 2) | ecosystem: Environmental > Aquatic > Deep subsurface > Groundwater | place: USA...
AGACCACGGCTCTTCTTGCCGGTGGCGGTGAGACCACGGCTCTCGCGGTGCTTGTGGACGGGCTTGACGATCCAGTTGATGCGAGGATCGCGGCGGATGGCCTTGTGCTGGGGGTCGACGAGGATGACTTCGTAGTACTTGTAGGTCGAGTCCTGGTTGATCCAGTACGAGTTGAGGACGCGCAGGTTGGCGCAGCGGCGGCCGACACGCTCCTCGGCGGTGGACTTGAGCGAGCGCTGGTACTTGAGCTGGTTGATACCCTGGTTGGTGGGCTTGCCTGTTCACCAATTAGTCTCACGTTTCGAGGCATTGGCGTGCGATGCGTACCGTATGTGGCACCCCTAGTAGCAAATGTTAGTGTTGTGTCCAACTCATATCCTTCATTGTACGTACTTGGGTGCGGGCCTCTTGCGACCTCCACGGCGGACACGGATGCGGTAGATAACGTAGCCCTGCTTGGCCTTGTACCCGAGACGGCGGGCCTTGTCGGGGCGCGAGGGACGGCTGGCGCGGTGGATGACCTTCAGTTGGCGAAGCTATCGATGCACTCTCAGCAATGTTCAACGAGTACACCAATGGGGACCGCAATACTGCAGGTCCCGAAGGGTTTGGTTCATACCTCCCAGCACTGTCGCAATGTTAGCAGAGTCCTCCCAGCAGCTCAATTGTGTGTACGTACGCGAACGCGCATCAAGAAGCGCATCATGTCCGACTGCTTCTTCTTCTGAAGTTCCTCGACATCTGGGGAGCGTTAGCTGCGATCGCGGGTCGATTGGTGTCGAGGCGCTTACACTTGAGGGCACCCATCTGCGGCGATGTTAATTGTGTTTGCGATATGTGAGATTGTGTATGGGAGCGTACCTTGACTGTTGGTTAGTGGTTGTCGACGTTGCGGTTGTCGAGGTGTCCAAGTCGAGCAGATGCAAAATTGGTATTGTGGACATTTACCGAGCTAAAGATCTTGGCGCGGGCCCACGTTGCGCGGCAGGGGTGCGAAGCGAGGGGAAGACGGCGTCAAAGATCATGATCATCAGTAGCAGGCATTGCAATAATTGTGTCCTGTAGGAGAACCCTTTTCCTAACAGGTTAATCGCACCAGTAAGCGGCGCACTAAAAGGTCTTGAGGATATACAGGTTGTAATGTGGTGTGTGACACATGTTGTAGCAGCACCTAAAGGCGTCGAGGCAAACCTTTGGAAGCTCTTGAATTTCAGTCAGATTATACACGATGCCGCTATCCCTTCGTCCAGTATGGTTTACCCTTGCTTAACTAGCTTATTAGAGGCTGCTAAGCCTCTACTAGCGTGCTAAGTATTATAACTTTAAGCTATAACTTTATAATCTAGTTAGCTATTACCTTAACTACTATTACTTTAAAATTACTTTTATACTATCTAAAATTACTCTTAAATACTTCTAAAAAGTTACTTTAATAATAACTTTATTCTTAAAGAGTTACTAGCGCTTTAGTATAATAAAATAAAGCTTCTAATATCTCTAGAGGCTCCTCTACTTATATAAAACTTATTACTTATTAAAAACTTATTTAAATAAAGCTAGCTTAAGCTCTTACTTTATATTAATTAAAATAGTAGTATTAGCTTATTTAAGCTATATTAAGATAAGTAAATAGTTAAGTAGATCTACTACTTTATAAATAAGAATACTAAACGCTACTATAGTAATTTTTCTTCTTAAGTAGTATATATATAGATACTAATAACGCTAGATAAGCTCTATAGCTATCTTACTATAGTAATCTATATAAGCTTATACTAAGAGTTATAAATTAATAACTACTAGAGGACTAACTTAGAGTATAAAATTACTTATATAGTAAATAAGATTATAGGCCTAGTCTATTTTAAGTAGATTAATTACTACTTATATATTAGGCCTCTCTTTAATAATAATAATAAGCTATTTTAATATATATTTAACTATATATTTAACTTTTTAGAGTATTTTAAAAAGATAGCTTAATATTACTAGTACTTAAGTTAAGATCTTACTATTAATAAGTTTATAATACACTTTAATAGCTATACTAAAGAGACTATAATAATTAATTATAAAGCTTAATTAATAGAGTTTAAAACGTAAATCTTTAGTAATTATAAGTATATTTTAAACTAGTAATTTTACTTAAAAAGATTAAAACTAAGTAATAGCCTATATAATATTTAACTTTACTAAAAAGTAAATAAGTTTTTAACTACTTATACTATTATCTTTAACTTTACTTTTAACTTTTATACTAGTAAAGTAAACTAATATTTACTACTTCTTTTAAAGTATATTATTTAGCTAGATAACTTATTTACTATAGTAAAGCTTCTAAAATATTTAAAAGTAGATAGAATTAAAAGTACTAGTATAGTATATATAATAAAGATACTTTATAAGCTTATTAGTAATTCTTCTAATAAAGTAGCTACTAATATTTTTTTATAAGTATCTTAAATACTTTCTTTTTCTCTACTACTTACTTAGTTTTTATAAGCTTTTAAGCTTTTACTTTTATAGCTTATAAGCTTAGTAGAAAACTTTTCTAATAAGCTAATAAATATTAAGCTTTACTATAATTAGCTACTTTAAAGTACTATCTAGTATAATATTATATAAAGTAAATATATTAGCTAGTTTACTTAGAGAAATAATAATATTATACTATTTACTTTAATAGTAGGTAATTTAGTAGTAACTATAGTAAAAGAGTATTATTAGCTAGTAGTATTAAAGATAAAAATAGCCTAAATATAGAAGTAGTTTAGATTACTAATTTATATACCTCTTTTTATCTTAACTCTAATTAATTATTATAATTATAGTATAAGTAAAGTTAATAGCTTTAATTAGCTCTAGAGCTATTACTTAATTTTTTAAGTATATAATAAGACCTAAAGGCTCTTATTTATACTTTTATTTAATATTTTACTTATTAACTTATATAAAGCTTTTATACTAATACTTTAGATAAATTATATAGCTTATAAAAAATAGCTACTAAAGCTAGTAGTAAAGCTAAAGTAACTAGTAGTTTAACTTTAGATAGAAAAAGTAAAGAGTAACTAAAATATACTATATATAATAAGTATATATTACTATATACTTTATAAGCTTAAGAAACTATAGCTAAATTATATCTTAAAAATATACTTAAACTATACTTTTTATAGTAATTAGAGTACTAAAAAAGTAGTTCTTAGTAAGCTTTTTAGTTTTATAGTTAATATAATTTACTCTTTATAAGCTTAGAAGACTACTTTTAACTATTTATAGTATAAGATTTTACTCTATAGAGGCTTTAAGAGTTTTTACTAGCTTACTTATATAAATAAAGCTAATAAGTAGTTATAGCTACTCTTTTTAGTAGTAAAAATAGTACTATAAAAGTAATTATAATAGCTATTAATTATATAATTATTTATTTACTAAAATACTTCTATCTAAACTTTTTATATTACTAAAGCTCTTAGCTTAAATCTTTACTATACTAATTACTATAGTAAGGCTTCTAATCTAATATTTAAAAAATACTACCTTTTATAGCTAAGAAGCACTAATTTGCTTATAAGCGAGGGCAAACCGTACCGGACGAAGGGATAGACGTGTACCTCGTACTTGTCTTAGGTCAAGTCTGCTATGACCAGCTCATGCACGTAGCTTGAGGTGCCCGACAGGTTCTCCCTATCTATGCCACCTCCTCAGTTGTGAAAGAGAACAACATGCTACTCCTCATCATCTGGAAGTCCCTTGACCATCCTCTTGACACCCCTCTCCGCATATCGCAGGCTCTTCTGTAGCTCGTAGTTCAGCTCCTGCCCTCCCTCGGCGTCCTGCATCTCCTCATCTCCATCCCCTTCAGTCACACCTCTCTCATCCTCCTCCGTATCAGCACCAAGCACCTTCTTGACATTCCTCAGTGCAACCCTAGCTCCCATCTTCAGCTGCCGCTCTGCTTCCGCCAGCTCTTGATTCCACGTCTCCGCTACTGGCTTAGCATCCTCCTGTTGCATGTCCTTGCTCATCTTATCGAGTCTCTCGTACTCCTTGATCAAGTTTTCAGACGCTGCGAGGACACCTGCGACTGGGGTGTAGGCTGCGTTCTCGGCGATGCTGGTGCCCGTGTAGGTTGGTGCCTCGCCTTCAAAGGGTCGATCTGGGGTCTTGAGAGCGTTCTCGATCATCGAAGCGATTTCGTTGCGGCGACGTGTCTCTGCGTCCTTACTGAGAGTGAATCCCGTGTTAGCAATCCGTCCCAGTCTTTGAGCATTGTACTTGTATGTTTTGCTTACGCTTGACGCTTTCGCTCGTCGAGCAGCACCGTCAATCGCTTGCGATCGGCGCCAACCTTTGCACGAAACTGCTGCATGTCCTTCTCATCGACCTTTGGCTGCTTGAGTAGTGATCCAATCGCGAGCATCTGCCTTGAACCATCATCAGCAAACGTGTTCTGTATTCGCCGCAGCACTCACTGGCTCTCAGTATTTGCATCCTCTTCATCGGTGTCGAGCTCTTTCGCCGGCGCACGTCTGACCGGCACTGCGCCCTGTGGAGGCGACAGAGTGCGCCTTCGTGCCATGACTGAGAAATTGGGTCTGTCGTTGTGGGGAAGTGGTTGTCAAACTTCGGTAGGTTGAGGGTGAGATGAGGACAAGCACACCGGAAGTGGAAGGAACGACAACGCACCTGCAGTTGCGGGCTAGGAAGTAGGCGAACGGAATTTATTGTTTGTTGCATCAAGGACCGAGTGTATTACACGACCTGCATCGTCTGACCAGCAAGACCCAGCCGTACTGTGATGCGACGCGGAAAATGATTCTGCGTGGAGCTGGCCACCACAGTGAACAACAATTACACATTATACATGAATCACGCACACACGATGAGACTTCGATTGCCAAGAAGCTTTTCCATTTTTGCCATGAGCAGATATCTGAGTAGATCATACATAAGCTAATCAGTGCTCCATCCATCTCTCCGTGACCATAATGCATGTGAAGGGTAAACTGTAGCCGTGTGTCATCGCAAGGAGACATGATGTAAAGAAAGAACGCATGGGAAGTGTAATAGAGAGATATAATGAATAGACAGGGAATCCGGGATAATATGCAGCAAGCAAAGGTAAGATGTCGCCGTGAATGTATGCCATCCCCGTTTGACTCAAGACCTTTGCAGTCGTCGTTGCCGCATGTGCTTGAGTCGTGTAAAGAAACCATGATCGTGGACGCCGCAGTTCATCCGTCTGCATGCATCCCTAGTGCTGGGACTCGTGATGGAAATAATCCTCGACCGAGTCACAGTCGATGCTGAAGATAATCGATCATGCTGGAGAAAAGGCTAGTCTGTGGTAAACGCAATCGTGTGGTCTTGAATCAATATGAGAACTGGTCGAATCCCACGAGATGACGCGCAGTATTGCACAAATCGTAGGAGCTCATGGTGCCAGCTCATTTGCCGAAGCTCATGTTCTGCATGCCAGCCAAGAGAGCGGGATCAAAGGCGGGGTTGTATGATGCACCGGATGTAGCGGTGTAGCTGTTGCCATAGCCGCCAGACGTGCCGAAGTTGGTGGGGTTGTTGTAGGATGAGGCAGTGTACTGTCCGTATGAGGGCCCAGCCGTGGTGGTGTATGCCGACGAGCCACCATGCGCCGTAGCGGATGAGAATCCTCCGCGGTAGGCAGGGCCGCTGCTAGGAGCACCGTACGCGGGAGAGGCACCGTAGGTGGTGGGTGGGTAGTAACCGTTGTAGTTCATCGGGCTTCCGCTTGCAGTGGCGTTCGGATAGGCGCCAGGCTGCATGTACATCTGCTGCTGCTGCTGGCCATGCGCAGCCCAAGGAGACATGTTGTAGTTGGCTTGGGTGTTGTAGTTGGGAAGCTGGTACGAGAAGGCATTGTAACCGTCACCGTAGCCACCCTGTGGAGCTTGCTGACGACCTCGACCTGACAATGCGTTAGCTGTGGTTCAGAGAACTGCACTCCGTTCAGACTTACCATATTGCGCGTTGCCGCGATGCTGGTTGTGGCCGAATCCGGGACCGACCGCAAAGGAAGCATGCGCAGCGTTGTTGTGCAAGATAGCACCGGGACCGATCGCTGATGGGGGCTGCACCTGCATCATGCCGGCAGGGTTGATAACAGAAGCAGGGTTGACCGCTGACATCCAGATGCGCACTTTGTACTGCTTGAACAGATCGGTGACCAGCTCGTTGAAGTTGACATACGACTCAGCGAAGTAGTAATAAGTGAGCTTGTGATAGTCACTGCACACTGTTAGTAATCGCACGAGAGAGGAGGATGAAGATGAACTTACGCTTGATACTCCGCATCCAGGATCTCCATGGGCAGCTTATGGTCTGCGGCCTTCTGAGCCCCAAGACGCTTAGCTTTCGCCTCTGATCCCTCCTTGTCGCGAAGTCCGATGATCTCATGTTGCTGGGCCAGCCGCTTAATCATCTTAGGCTTCGCGTCTTGATCGTTGGGATTGCCGACTGAGTTGGTGTGAGGGCCGGCCATGGCATTCGGCAGACCGTTAGCACGAGCAAGGGAGCCAAGCATACCCGAGTCGTTCGACGTGCCGGCCACAGAGTACTGCGAGAACATGACGAGCCAGCGGAAATGCTCCTCGTTGGCGGCAGCTTTATGCTTCCTCGCATCCTCGAGGCTCACATCTGCGTGAGTGACCTGGCCGAGATCGCAGCCACGATCGCCCTCGACGATGACCAGGTCGCCGCGGCGAATCTCGAGACCGGTGTTGTCGTAGAGGTAGTAGATGTCAGCTCGTGAGCACTTGAAGGTGACAACAAACAGTCGGCGGCCCGGACGGCCCAGCACATTCGGCACGGCGTAGGGGTTGCCTGCAGACATGGCCGTGTTGGGGACGACAGGGTCGGGATGCGCTGCAGAGATAGCAGAAGCATTGATAGCGCGCGAAGCGGGTCCGTAGCCGGCAAAGTATGCAGCAGCATCGAACTGGTCCACTTGCTCAGGCGACTGCGAGCCCTGGCGGCCTGACGAGACGTCTTCGTCCTCTTCTTTGGTCTTGCTGAGCGTCGACTGCGGCAAGTTGTGGCTGTGGCTGCCGTAGTGGGCGAAAGAATGGCGGCGGCCAAGAGCATCCGCGCCGAGCATGGGGATGTTATCGGTCGCCCACTGCTGCTTCTTGGGGCTGTCGACGATCTCCACCTCATGATCGCGCGGGAGGACTGAGACGTGCTCGCTGAAGCGGCGGGTGAGTGCTAGGCCTGGCTGCTCCATGTTGACCTCGGAGTCGTCCAGCTCCTCAATAGCGTAGTCGGCGGCGCCGCCGTAGGATGCGTTACGCATTCCCGCAGTGGTCTTGCGACGGTGCTGTAGGACGGGCGAGCCGGTGGAGGTGGCTCGGTTGCGCGCGCGGGCGTTCTCCACAGCCGCTTGCTTCAAGAGGGCCTGGTTATGTTCACGCTCCCAGTATCCGGCCGGCAGGCGCACACCGTGCTCGGATCCGTTGGATGAGTCGACTTCGTCCGCGTCGTCTTCACGCAGCTGCGACAGAGCAGAGCCGGACTCACCAAGAAGGCTAGGCTTGGATGGACGGTGGCGGAGGTTCGAACGAAGGTGCGCAGAAAACTTGCCGACGGGGCTGTTCTCGATATCGCCCTGGCCTATGCTATAGGATTGCGACCTGACAGCCTTGCGGATGGGTAGCTGCTGCTGTTGGTTGAGAAGAAAACCAATGCCGTTGTCTGCCTCGATGGTGGTGGGTGATGGAAGAGCTTTGTCTCCAGGTGCAAATGCGGAAGTCGGCGATGGCAGGACCTCTCTCAAGCGACTTCCGGATTGGGCGGACGAGAAGCTGTTCGTGTTCCAGGCAAATGAGGAAGTACCCTGGCGGGACTGCTGGGATGGCTCAAATGACGGTGTCGGGGGTTGGGGCTCAGCGAACGAGACTGTCGGCAAAGAGTTTTTGCGAGTTGGTTGGATGTCGTTCAGCCACGAGGAGGACAAACGCCTGCTGCCAGAGTACGCCTGTCGGATCTGGGGGCGCACGTGCTCTCGGTCCTCGTCGCTAGACGCCAAGACGTCGCTATCCGGGGTCGGCCGACGCAGCTGCATCCTCGACTTGTCCACAGGACCTCCAACGGTCAGATTGGCCTTGTAAGACGAGGAATTCATGTTGATCGTGTCCTGTCTATGAATGTGCACGTGGTTAGCCAAATTCATCCAAAATCGGAACGAAGCATACCTTGAATCTGTCGGATTGGGGGGGATGAAGGGGCTGTAGGCCGCGTGCACACCCTCTTCACGTGCAAGGTGTCCTTCTTACACAAGAACAATGTGTTAGAGTGTGGCACACGATGTTTGAGGAGGTATGATGGCGGGAAGGTGGATGCCTGATGTATTGCCTTCACCTAGGAAGGCAAACGCCATATTGTTAGCGTAGACCCTGAGTTAAGGAGGCGGTGACTGCGGGGTAAGATAGGTGAGGGAAGATGCCATAGTAAAGGTAGGATGGATGCATAGTAATTGAAGGGGAGATTGGTGGTCGGCGAGAAGCGGACGATGTTCCAGGTGGCGCTGGTGGTCGGCAGCGGGATTGGGACTTACTGGTTTGTAGTGTTGGATGCTTGGTTTGCCTACCGTTCGAGGTCAGTTTGCGTTGTGATGGTGGTGTACATGGGTATTGGAGCGAAGTCAAAAGGGTGTGAAGGGGGAATGACGGACGGCATGCAGAGTAGGAATGGAAGGAGGTTCGAGTATTTACCTTCTCTTGTCACTGGCAAACTGCTCGGACACGAAGCCGCCGCGGCAGTCAGTGTCGAATGGGCACGGTTGGTGATGGAGACGCAGCTCACGATGCTGGTGGTGCGGATATGGGTAGAAAGGAGTGGTGGAGGAGAGAAGGAAGCAGAGCAGGGCGCGAGGCGGGGTTTATAGCCTTAGCGGGCAGCTGATCAGGTGGGCTGATTGGCGCCTTGAAGCTGGGTTCGGAGGGCTCGTCGATGTAGAGTCGAAGGCAGGCGCGGCCTGCCAGGGGGCGGCTTTAGGTATTACTGTACTCAAACATCTTAGCCATATACATATAGTCAACGATGGTGCCGAGACGATGTAGATAATATCGGAGCTTGCATGGCCTTCAAGAAACCTGGCATGAAAAGGATGCTCTTGGGCCCTTGGTGTTGGTGTTGGGCGTGCCTCCATGCCATTTGTGCTCTTCCTCACTACCACATCCACCCGCACAACACCGAGCTTTCTCCATGCTGACATCTTTGCTGGACAGAACACAAGAGAGCCAATGCCATGATTCTACTGCCATGCAGCGGTGATGCATGCGTGCAGACCTCGTCGCCGTCGCGGCCAGCTTCTCCAGCTGGCGGCCATGCGGGCGTGCTACGCCGCGGAACACACCACCACCACCACCACGATCTCGCCACGCCTGTGCACATGGAAGGGAGCTCAGAAGAAGCGGTATGTTCTTTGGGAAACAAGGTAAAGAGCCGTACCATCGGCAGGAGTAGAGAGAATGGCTGGGCTTACCTTAATAACAGAAACTTCTATCGGATGCACACGAATGCGGCGCGCGGGTATCGAGACACGAACACCTTCTATGGGAACGAACAACAGTATATTCTATCGCATACGATTAGCCGACGGCTTTCCTACACGCTGGCAGCCTCCCGGGCATCACACGATACCGCGCAGTCCACGATGGCCTGGCGCAGCGGCGGCGAGCGCGGAAGCCCACGATCACGGAGAAGGAGACAACATACCGGGCAACACTCTATCCCACAATGGTACACAGACCGTCTAATGCCAGAAATGATTCGAATAAAGACTGATCGCATAGTCAGCCTTGGACACCACCATACCTCTCCGACCACCTCCAGCGAGCGCATACCTCAAACGCAAACAACGCGCCAAACTCTTGATCCGATCTATCCCTAGTCTTTCTTGCAAAGAATCTTGGAAAGAAAGACGACACACTATGGCATCCGTCGTCGCATGGAGTTACACCGGGCTGAGATCAGCAGGGCAGCTTCAGGGCATGAGAATGTGGGGAAGCGCCACGCTCTAACGTCAAGGCTAACCCGTCGATCGAGACAAGTGTTCGGCCGGATGCACGATCGCTAGAGCGAACACATAGTCGCTCTGTGTCCCAAGCGACAGAGGAGGCCGATATAAATGGTGAAGATGGTCGTCCGCGGTGGCCAGACCGACAGCTGGAAAGTTTCGCCTTGGCGCCTTTTCGAAACGTTGGAGAAGGGCTTCGCGGCAGAGACACCCTGCAGCTCCGCACGCGTTGTCAGGTCAGGAGAGAAACCTACAGCGACAGTAGCGCGGCTGGCTGATGGCGATCCGGAGGCAGTCGATGGTTTGCTACCAACTGGATGAGAAGATAGCGACGAGGCAAGACACTCATTACAGAGGATCAGAAGAACAGACGAAAGGCCAGAGACACGCAGACATCCAACGCCTTTGAGGCTTCTGCAGGCTCGCACGGCTGGCCAAGGGTCAGGGGCTGCCGACGAACGATGCGCAGGAAAATGCGGAGACGGCCAGACCAAGTGTGGCTAGTCGTGCATGCTTCAGGCGAACAGCTGCAAATTGCTGCGCGGTTGGGGGGTAGCGAAGCCGCGGGCCAGCATCGGTGAACATCGAATCATCGATG
>Ga0210040_10010427_pt1 | contig 10654 bp, 3 predicted proteins | sample CryGeyCG12114_NA_FD_185462 | JGI IMG/M metagenome (GOLD analysis project Ga0210040, IMG submission 185462) | Groundwater microbial communities from aquifer - Crystal Geyser CG19_WC_8/21/14_NA (SPAdes) (version 2) | ecosystem: Environmental > Aquatic > Deep subsurface > Groundwater | place: USA...
TCTCCTCCTGTAACCCTTTCAAAGGAGCCAAGTAACTGTGAGCGACTCATGTACTACATTCAAACCCACTGACTGATAAAACCAACTTGCTTCGTTTACTCTCTCTTTTTTACATATGAGACATGGAGAAACTATAGTTACTAGCACTAGTGTACACTCAAAGGAGTTAGCTACCAAAAAATGGGAGTTCCATTATTGGACATCAAAAAAAGAAGGAGCTTTAGTTAGTTGTGCTATTCTGTGCAACGATGATGATCACTCTAATGTCTATAGCTGTAACACATACTCTGCTTGCACACATACTAGAGAGCAGAGTTTGTATGGTAAATGGTAAGTATAGTAAGTTAGTATATAATCGGAGTGCATGGTGGTCCTATGAGTTTTGAAATGGGCGAACCATTTTTTTTGGCTCTGGGAGCTTCAACTGTAACTACTTTCTTGGGGTGAACGAGAGTTTAAGTTGTAAGATGGTGAAAATTGTGAAATGGTGATGGCATCATGTAATGTGCACGAGCCATTCACTGTACTCCCATTCCTATCTTGTCCTGTGTTAGTGTTGGCCATGTGCAAGTGGAAAGTACATAAGACTACTTTCTTTCCCTTTTTCTTTGTCACTGTGAAAAGGATGTACGTACATCCATGCAGTTAGTCTCTGTAATATTCTGCCAGTCAGTCAGTCAGTAATAACGTGGGCCATACATATAAGGATCATATCATTGCTCTGTCTACTGTATAGAAGCCCAGATCTTTTCACAGTGGTAGTCACACATTTAATAACTGGCTTCCTCTGTCCACACTCGTGTATAATAATGCTTCAAGAAAGAAAGTGAAAGAGTTGGGAAAAAGGAAACTTGGGTTGGAGCTGTGAGCATACTGTACTACATAAGTAAGTAGTGTAATGGGCAAAACCATTTTTTTCATTTCTTGGATGAAATGTACGTACGTATATATGCGTGCATGCTGAAACATTGTAAAAAGGACGGAGGAAAAGAAATCTCTGGGGATCTTGCTATCTTAATACCGACAGGGTGATTTTTTTCACTCTAAACTGCATTCAAATCTTCTTTAAATGTCACGAAATGTCGAGCATAATGCCCTCTATATGGCTGCAAAGAGGAAATGAAGGAGCAACTTTTGCCTTTGAAAATATAAGTAAGTACTGAGCTATATATGAAAGTCGTAAGTTTGTCATATCTTCATGTGGAAGGCAAAAATTTCAGCCATGTGTGACGTCTGGATATGGAGAACGGCTAAATTGCTTTTTCACCATCCATTGTCATCTAAAGTGCTCACATTATTACATACAAAAGGACTTTAAGTCTTCAGTTTAAAGAAACTGTTTGCCCAGGGCACAAGTTGATGAATTTTTCAGAACTTTGACAATCTATATTTGCTTTCAGAACAGTAAGTTATAGTTTCATGGGTTCAATTGAATGCACACACAACCCTTTCAAGAGAATGAGTTGTTCAGCGAGCAAGCTTCAAATAATTCCTTTTTTATTTAACATTTTTAAATTGTTCACTCAGATATTTGCAACAAAAGCAAGAGCCATTTACTGGTTGTCTTTTTAAAAAGAGGCAAATCCTATTGTGAATGCAGGCTAGCAAACCATGAGTTCCAAAATGAACCAGGCCAATCAGATATAGAGCCATAAACTGGAGACGGAACATACATACTAAGAAGGGAAATGAATTGAAGATAAAAAAGGGCACACAGAACATTAGATACATAGTAGATACATAGATACATAGGTTGCGTTCATTTTTGTTGGCAACAATAAACGTAACTCAAAAGTAAGGACTAATATCTGCTATTATGTCCAACGCAGAGGATCTAGGAGACAGGGCAAAAATGCCAGCTCAACTATGATTACTGTCTCAAGTAAAATAGTTGTATGTGCAAGATCCGTATGTGCGTTTCATCTGTTCAAATCGTCACATGTCCCCAAAAATTGTCACAATTTATTGCTTTATTGTTCTAAAACTTTCTTGCCCGCTTGCTTGCTCTAAGCTTTAACCTACATTGGGTCGGTGGACCCCAAAAAAGATGGCAAAAACAGTGGGAAAGTATGGATGCTGAGCTCATGCAGTGTCTCCATGTTGAGAGAGAGCAATAAATGAATTATTGAGGCTTAGGGCCTGTTTGACACAGTCATACTTAGAGCGCTCCACAATGCTGACATTGTTATTGAAACTTAAGATTTAGTAACGCATTTTAATAGGTTTTGAGAAACCATCTCTCACAGGCTCCTTCCGCTCCAGTACACTCTATATATGTAAGAGCCCATTACAGTCCCACCGAATAGTACATTCCACTCCATCCAGTCTCACTGCATGTTCATGTGATGTAGGAATGGGCCTGATATACAGACTTGCATGTAGTTTCAAAATAACGCAGTGCACGGTTCCTGGTACTCGTGTTTTCATTTCCTCGGCCCACTCTTTCCCTGCTAGTACCAATTCCAAAGAAAGAATCGACGGAAACAAACAAATTGGAAATGAGATTTCTTTCATTTCAAACTCCTCCACTATATTGTTTTCTTTTACAATTCTTGTGCAACTAACTAACTAACTAACTAACTATCACATGAAGGGAAAAAATCTGTCCTGGGTGCACGGTTTACCAGGCAGGCAGGCAGGCGTCATATTCTTGGCGTGCAGTCAAGAACCAGTGACTGAATTTTGTTGATACTTATCGCTAATTAGATGAGAGGAGAACTTAACTTTGGTAGCAACAACCGGGACGCAAACTCAACTGGCACATTTATATTAAATGTCACAACAAGAGTTGTTGGGCAAATTCCTTCGGGAACACTCACAACGCATGTATAAGGCAGAGTGGTACAGCCCATGTGCAAATAGCATGGGTCCAACAGTTGTATAAGAGGAAAGGATGATATTCCGTGGATATGTTTGGGCTGTGTGTGTTGGTTGCATGGCTCCCACTGGAAAAGTGTTTTTCTCAGGATGTCTCTAATGTAAAACTGTCAACCAGTGGTATTTATTTGAGTGACAATCGCTTATCTGTATTCCTCCAGTGAGTCCCGGCAACTTTTAGTCTTCCTCTCCCTCTGTGGACATGATAAACCGTACTTGCGTCATTTAGAGCACATGCACAAAACTGTGAAACCGTTTATTTTTCAAACTGTAGGCTTTTCATCCATCCATCCATAATATTAACATATACTCAAGTCAGCCAGGCAATGGCTAGTATTGCTTAGCCTTTTCCACTATTGAATATGTTCGAGTTTTTGCACTCACACGACTACGAAACCCTCTTTAGTATCACCTAATATTCCATGACTTGCTATATATTAATTTATCTTGCTCATTGGTCAACTATTTGTAAGTGCAGAATGTTACGATATTTAAAGAACAGCTAGAAGGATAAATTATGTTGTTTAAAACTTTGAGTGATGTGATAGATATTATAGCTGTGGGTAGCTGCCCTAAATTCTTGAGTAGATTATCCAACACATCATCATGTATTGTAAATACTATGGACTGGGCAAGTGGTTCAACAGGGACTGGATAAGGTGGATAAGAAAGAAAACAAATGAAAAGTTATTTTTAGCGTTCAGCCGTAGTGCGAGTTTACTTTTCTAGCATTAGAGAGAAAAGGAAGGAGTAAGTACAAGTAGTGACAACATTCACAACATAAGAGGGATTAAAACCTTTTGCGACCAAAAATCAATTAAGCTTTCTAATAAATGTCAAATGTTAAGGCACTGGAGCACTATCTACCAAATTGACCAAATCATCTCGCATTCTCACTCACACTAATACCTTTCCTACAATCACCAAGATTTCCCCAGCTCCACTAATCAAACTAAAAGATATTGTATTTCCAACAAATACTTTCTCTCAAACTCATCCACTATTTCTATTCGTCTTCAAAAAATGAACACAATTTTTCTCTAATATCCTGTCAAATCGTGTGCCAATAGAGATAATGAGCTCGAGTTCTCAAATTTTCAATTCCTTGAGACCCCATAACTATAACTGGTATGTTGTCCAGGACGACCCTTGTAGTATATCAGGTAGAGGCCACGGAATTTCCAATCTTTTCGAATCTTTTTTGTCAAGCACGAAGAAAAGATCAAAGAGACTGTCTTCACCAAAAAAAGATTAAAGGTCTATGAGATTGTCATTTAGGAGCTCACTTTTGCAGAAACATAAACTCCACACGAACATGTATCCCATGATTTAGGCACGAGTAAGAAACCATCCCGTCTCTTTCCAAATTGTTCTAGTTAGTTAGTTATACAATAGTTACCACTCTAAGGAGTTATATAGGCTAGTATTGTAGCGAGCGGGTTGTGTTCTGTGTCTATCCCTTAAGCCATGTGCACGTGGCTTCATCTAAAAGACCATAAATATAAAATTAAAGAGCTTTATCTGACTGACTGGCTGGGATATGAGGTCACACATAGCTGTTAACTATTTAACTAGCATGAAAGGCTGGGCAAAAGGAGTGCGTGAAAATGAGAAGACTCTTCATCCATGTACACTCCACCAGACTGCTCACAGATGAGTAATGGCTCTCTTCTGGACTCCACATTTACTTCTCCAGAGGCCGTAGCCAGCCAGTTAAAACTCTCCTAAAGTATATCTATAATATTAACCTATAGAACGTACATTTAAAACTTTTGCAATCAAAGTCCCCATCATGAAACATGCATAAACAAAAAACATAGGTGTCCATGAGGCATCTGAACTTTGATAATACATGATGAGAACATAATATGTGGGGGAGGGAGTGAGAAAGCTGACCTAATTCCCCTTTCACGGTCCGTGCTACATAGGGAGAAGGGAAGTGAAACAAAGCTCATCCGTTCTGTGCTCATCGTGTGCTATATATGGCCTATGAGTGTGGAAATTAAAGATCATCCATCTAGAGCCGTCAACGAAATGGTAACTACAGCTCCTATTAACATTAACACTTGAGCTGTAAAACTCACTAGAGTACGCATCAGCCAAAACTCCCATAAAGGAACACATGGGGATCTGATGACCATCATCCCATCATATATAATAATGTAATCATATTCTCAAACGGCAGCATACGCACTAACAATAGGCAATATCATAATTTTATCCAAAAACTTTACAAGCATCCATCTCATAATGTAATGCAATCTCATGTGAAAGTTACTTTTCACTTCAAATCTCACACGATTAGTAATGTTATAGCCAAGATTCTAATTGGAAACAGAATCCAACACTCGTTAGTAGTTGTACATACAATGGTGGTGAACATGAACACAGTCATAATTATTTTCAAAAGTCTTCTTAATACATGATGATAATGAATGCACTCTGTGACTCCCTGAATAAGTAGTAGTTTATTTAAATATTTAATCCTGAGAAGTGAATTGAGCACCTTTGCTAGGTTCAGAAACGCTACTAGTGTATTCCTTACCTTTGTGTACAAAGCAACGATCCTTCCTTAGGCCTCACAAACCTATGATATTGATCCCGCGTGTAAATGAAAATTATATGACGGTTGTAATGGTTCCGCGGACTCTTGCGAGTGGATGGGACAAAACACTCCCATATGATGAAGTAATGAAAGGAAGGTGAATAAACTTTCTACAGTGCCTGCTGGAATATGTATGGACGGATGGATGGCGATGGGGATAGCGCGATGGTGGAAAAGGAAGCAACAACTTTTGGTCTCCCCAGAGCCATAACTCATGGAGTTGGGATAAGAGCAACTTTCTCTTCGCCTGCTTCTTCTCCCTTCCTTCCTTCCTCTGTATACCATTCTTCACGGCTCCTAATTGTAAGATATGGAAATCAAGTCACCGTTGTTTGTCCGGAATAAATTATACTATATACATTATGTAGCTTAGATACAACCACCAGTTTTCTTCTACCAAGTCTAACTAAAAGCTACTGATGGACTGTTTTGCTGTTAGTTTTGACTCGTTTTCTCTTCAAAATATGAGTTTCCATACATTAGGTGTTAATTTTGACGAGGGAGGAAAAGTGATTGAGTGGCAGATTAGCAGCACTCACTCCATCAGTCAGTGGTAGTAATAACGATCGTTTTTTGCATTGTAGTGTGGCCAATAAGTTGAGTAGCAATCAAGGAAGCCATTTAGAAAAGACAAGGACCACTTGAGACAAGGAGGCACACACATTTTCATCCTTTACCGTTTCCAATAGTTTCCACCACATTTTGAGTGCCTAATATGCTATTTGTATGAACTTACCAGTTCTAAATTGAACTACCACCTAAACGTAACCTACCTAAATGAACGTACCAGAGCCTTTTTAAAAATTGGTTCTAAATTGTGGCCAATTAGGACACGATTTAGTGCATTATACTTTCGTTGGACACTCAAATGTGTGATTAAAATATAAGGCTTGTATATTTGATTTTAGTTCTCAACAGATTGAGTTTATCAGGTGAGTGGATTGCGTGCGGAAAAGTAGACTGAGCTGATTATAGTTGGTGTGCTGTGATGATGACCTTCATCCAGGCTAAATTAATGGCCTTCCTTGACTTCTTAATGCCTGTTGAAATGGATTTTTGAAGCCATCTAAATCAAAATTATAGCTTCTTGTAAACTTATAAATACCAAGGAAGCGTGACTGATGGTCATAAATTTTGTTTAATTACCATTTGGCTAATTTACTTTCGGAGCGGAATGAAATTTTCATTTAGTGCATGACAACTCGGGCAGGTATAAATGAAGGATTCTGTTGTGGTGATAGATGAATGACATTTTGAGTCCACCTTATGAATTCAGTCAGCTGGTTATATATAGTCAATATATCATTCCAGTCTATTTGCTTGATTGTAAACTGCAATTAGAAATTTGGTTTGGCTTTTGAATCAAGTAATTTGTATAAAACGCATCCATATTTAGAACTGTACTGGATGTTGAAATGTTTTTACCACTATAGCATGTGATAAATGAATGGGGCTTCGATTAGGCGGCTCCACTTGTAATCTTTGCGTCTCCTGGCAAAGGCATCATTTAATTTATATACAACGATTTAACGAAGCATTGATAAAGTGTGTGCTTCCCAGCAGCTGTACGCTTGGGCTTGCTACAAAGTTCCAGCAAAGTGAAACACGCACACACCTTCCTAAATAATACCCGGGAGTAACAAAACGATACATGGGCAACTTACTGAAAGCTGCAAATAAATAACTGATAAAGCATAGACCATAAATCCATGAAATTTAAATTAGTTGTGTTTGTAACAAAAGTTGAAAATCGCAAACTGTGTCACATGCATTTATAAAGTTTTCGTTAGGCTGGAATTGTTGAGCTGTAGCCATCATTTTGAATTTATGGTCCTCATTCTAAAAGTAGACTTTTTTCTCCTTTTTCCATTGGGGGATGATGGAAAAAATTTATAGTGGCACAGTTTGTAAGTTGTGGCGTCAAATCCTTCAAGTCAGAATGAAATATGAGTGAATGAGCACAATAAGGAGAGCAAGTAAGTAGTAAGTAAGAAAGAGTTTTGAAAAGTGGAGACACAAAACTAGTGCTTTGTGAAATTAATAAGTAGCAAGTAGTATGCTCTTGCTCAGACAGTTTTATTTATTGATGACTGTACGAGTTACCACATTATCGATTTAATAATTTGTGATGAAAATTGGCAACGTTTTTGCTTTCTCGGCCTCCCTCACTCACTTTTTCCATCCATACAGAGAATCCGGACTACAGACAGAAGAAACGAGCTCATGTATCCATCCAAGCATTAGCATGTACTATGTATGCACATTGAATGATATGCGTGCAACCATCGAATCGAACAATTGCTGTCTCCAGCACCAATATGCTCTATGAATCAAATTGTAGACACGTGCTCGGGAATTCCCCAACTTTTAATTCATTAATGCACACATAATCTACATCATATTGCATATTATGTTTCCTCCTAAAGCTGCCCTCTTGAATACTTGCTCATGTAAATGCAAAAGGAATTTGCAATCTAAATTTGCATGAACCCAGCATGGGAGTTCGTGAACAGAATTGCATATTACGGTATCAAACATTTTATAGTGGATTAGATAATGGTTTTCATGCAGTCACGGCAATTTTTGTAAACCACTCCTTGAGTTTGTTTTTGTTCCCAAAGAAAGTTTACCATTCTCTATGAGCCGACAAGTATAAGTCTCTATTATGGAAAATTCTTTTGTCCCTTCATGACTTTTGAATAGACTGACTAGTCAACCTGCTCTACACTTTGGTCCCATCCTTGATGTTCTTTAGTGACGCCTTTCAAGTATTATGAAAAATGTGTTTTCTGTCCCATTTGGTCACGCAGAGTTTGGTGATATTCACATATTGATCAAAGCTGACGTAGGGACATTTTGTGGAAGGAGCATTTTAGACTTGGTTTCGTGACTATTCATTTGGTGCCGTCAATAATTGGAGTGGAGAAAAGCAATTTCTCATTGATGGCACGTTGCACGCAATAATTTTCTTCATGTTCAAGATTGAACACTACACACAGGGATCACTGCTGTTTGTTTTCTTGAATAGAAAGGAAGGAAGGAAGGCATGGAACTCATCGGGATGCTTGTCCCTACTCGAGTTGTATCCTTTACATTCACTGTCCTGATACCAAGATAAATAGTCATCATCAGTTAGTTATCAGCAGTCTTAGCTAAAAAAAGGAGAGAGAAAACCTTTCACACATAACAATTGCCTATGGCTTGCTCTTGTTTTCCCTTTTGTTTCCTGCCAGAACAAACTCGACTGCACTCTTACTGTCCCCTTTTTACAACATGCACAAAAATGATGAATTTCCTTTTTCCCCGCCTTCAAACCAACATAATAATGGATTCGGTCACCACAATCCCTTTTGTCCCCTTTTTGCTTTTACTCCATAATGTGTCTCCGTAATGGAATGTTCTCGTTTCAATGTGTGGGCTTGCTCAAGTCATTTGCTGGCATGAAAAAAACATGTCCCTGATTATCATGCACGCATTCATTTCACAATATGATCAGACCAAAGGGAATCCAATGTCTACACAATAAATTTCCATGTATCTCCATATAAAGTTTCATATGCAAGTATTTCCGTCGATTTTCAACGGCACTTATTCTCATACCCGTTAAAATACGTGTCATTTTATTGCCCCCCTGAATCGGGAATAAAGCGGACATGAGCTTACTTACTAAAACTTTTTACATGGCGCTTTCACTAAACTACTGGCCCAGTGTTTTTGTATAAATATGAAGACAACTTTTTATGATCACTAAAGCGCGTGAATAGCGTAGTAAACAAAATGGATGCTCATGTCACAAAGTGGATAGTTATTTTCAAACTCTCATCCTCAGAATGACTTTGTTTGTTAGCAATTGGGACACATTTGTATGCAAAAAGGGATGACTTGTGTTGTGCTTTGGGAACAGCACTTGTTCTCCTTACTCTACAGTTTCCATCCACATCCCGCGAGCCAATGGAGTGTCAAAAAATAGTGAGGGAAATAGACAATAGACTGGTCTTGCCTGCTCATATGTATATTTGATCGATGAGAATGAGACTAGTATGATGATAGTCCTTAGTCCATAGTTTATAGTCCATACTGGGGAATGCCATGGAAGAAGGCAGTCAATTGGACACGGGAAGAATTTATTTGAAATCCCATTGAAAGTGACGAGAAGTGTATATTGGGTGAAATCCAAGCACGTTTGGCCTCACACATTCCCTGCTGGACACATTGATGAAAAGGGAGGCCAAAAAATAAGAGCCCCTATCGCAGAGCCCATCGTTTGGAGGTACAAGTTGCAAGTTGAAGTTGTTGACAAGAATAAAAGATAGATTTGATATTTTCTCATTGTGTTTGCAACTTATCCTCCAGGACTGTCCTCATAAGTCACTTGTTATAACACATGGAGCACAAAAGGCTTGAGCTATGATTTTTCATTCCTTTCTCTCTTCTCTGTCTGTATTCCTCTCTCTCTGCCTTGCTACTCTGACATTGTACAGACAAACATGGCACGAGCTCCAAACACAATTGAAAGCAAGAAGAAGGAGCATTTTTATAACGACCCGATTGCCAAAGATTAAAAATATATTATTGCATCCATCACTGATCTTTTCATATCGCTAAAAGAGCATTTCCTATCAGTTTGGGCCTTTTTATGGAGCAAGTTGGTTTTGTAACTGCCCATTATGAGAGTTTTCTTTGTTAAAAACATTTTTGAAGGAGAATAAGAACTGTTTTATGAGTTTCACCTCCCATAGAAGGTCACCAAATTCCATTTCCATTCATACAATGACTGACTGATAATAGCCCCATTCAATTTTTCAGCTCCCATACATTGCTCATCATTAGTACATTTTAGAAACAGGTTATTGAATGGCAACCGGAATCAGGATTTTCAAAATTGTTGCAGACTTGAGAAGAACAATGCTCAATTAGCATTGTGGAATGTTGGGAAGGGATGGAGCATTAAGCTAGCAAAGCAATCCATGGATTGTATACGTTGAGCTGCTCTGCTGTACTGTTTTATGGATTGCGTATTAGTGAGATGAGCAATATGTAAGCCCAGAGAATGTGATGAGCAAACAAGTGGGATCTCTGTGAATAGCGATTTTGAATCAGAGCTTACTGACTATGGTGGCTATATACTGTGAGTGCTTTTCATAATATTGCTCCAGCCCAGCAGCTCAAACG
>Ga0210040_10010428_pt1 | contig 10654 bp, 9 predicted proteins | sample CryGeyCG12114_NA_FD_185462 | JGI IMG/M metagenome (GOLD analysis project Ga0210040, IMG submission 185462) | Groundwater microbial communities from aquifer - Crystal Geyser CG19_WC_8/21/14_NA (SPAdes) (version 2) | ecosystem: Environmental > Aquatic > Deep subsurface > Groundwater | place: USA...
AGCCTACCAGCCCGATACCTACGTTGATTTTTCGGTGACGGTGCGCACCGCCGACGGCACCGGCTCGGGCTACGCCGTGGCCGATTTCACGGATATCAAGAATTTCGATGCCAAAGCCATTACCCAGCGTGCTGCCGATAAAGCGGCCGGTTCGGTAGGCGCCCGCGCCATTGAACCCGGCAAGTACACCGTGATTCTGGAACCGGCCGCGCTGGTCTCGGACGAGGGCCTGCTCAACAACCTGATGTACTCGCTCGACGCCCGTTCGGCCGATGAGGGCCGCAGCTTCCTCAGCAAAAAAGGCGGCGGCAACAAGAAGGGTGAGAAGCTGTTCGACGAACGTGTGACCATCTACTCCGATCCTACCAATCCCGCCGCGCCCGGCAACGTGTTCGACGGCGACGGCCTACCCGTGAACCGCATCAACTGGGTCAACAAGGGGAAAGTAGATAACCTCTACTACTCGCGCTATTGGGCGCAGAAGAACAAGGCAGTTCCCACTGCCTTCCCCAGCAACTTCGTGATGGAAGGCGGCACGCAAACGCTCGAAGAGATGATTAAGGGCACCGAAAAAGGCATTCTGGTGACGCGCCTGTGGTACATCCGCGGCGTAGACCCGCAGACGCTGCTATTCACCGGCCTCACCCGCGACGGAACGTTCTACATCGAAAACGGCAAAATCAAGTTTCCGGTGAAGAACATGCGCTTCAACGAAAGCCCAATAATTATGCTGAACAACCTGGAAACTATTGGCAAGCAGCAGCGCCTGGGCGGCAACCTGGTACCCCCGCTCAAGATTCGTGACTTCACGTTTACGAGTTTGTCGGACGCGGTGTAGGGCACAAAAATTGCATTTTGCAGCACCCGTAGCCACTATTGCTACGGGTGTTTTTGTGTGTAAGCTCTTGCTCTTTCTCCGGTGAAACTACTTCCTACTTACGTTATACTTATTGCGTGCGCGCTGCCTTTCGCGGCAAGTGCTCAAGCAGTTTCTGATACTGCCGCCATAGAAACCAGCACCCGTAGCACCTTTGCACCGGGCACCGTTGTAACACCCGAAGGACGAACTATTCAATTGTACTTACCGCATGCAATAAACGGGTTTGAAAAGCTTATCAGCTTCTGCGAAACGCATCCCGAAGTACGCCCCTACCCCAAAACCAAGTACATCAGCGTAGACAAGATTCACTGCATGAGCGTACGCGGTCAGTACTTCGAAACCCTGCACAGCGACGACGGCAAGAGCTTGCGCATACTGGCTCCACGGCTGGTTGAGGGGCCTGTGGAGCTGTTTAATTTTGCGGAGGGTAAAAGTATTCCGACCATCATACCGGTTGCAGCCATAGCATCGGCGGCAGCAGCCAGCACGGTGCTTTATCTTGGTGTCAGTTATACCAGCAACCATTGGTACCTACGCCGTAATGGGAAATTAATGGAGGTGAAGCGCAGCAAATTCACGGAGCAGCTAGCAACCTATCTGCAAGATGCCCCCGACCTAGCCCAGAAAGTACAGACCCGTGCCCAGGGCTATCAGTATCAGGACATGCCGCAGATCATCACGGAGTACAACCTGCTTCTATCCGCTCGATAACCTCTACTGAACCAGCAGACTTTGGGCAGCAGTTTAGCGCCAAGGGCGAAGATCCTACATTCAATAGATTGAATGCCATGTACTAGAAAGGCCCACATCCTAGGGTAGGATGCGGGCCTTTTTAGGTAGGGCGTGGGGAAACAAAACCCCGAAAACTAGCGCCCGCCGAAGGCGTAGCCCACCGAAAACTCCAGCACGCGGTTGTGCAGGCCGCCTATGCCGTAGTAGTCGCGTAGCTTCCTCACCGTTTCATCCTTGGTGATATCGGTGAGGCCGTAGTTGAGGCGGGCTGCCACCAGCAAGCCGCTGGGCAGATCGATGCCCACGCCGCCGCAGAGCCCCAGGTCGCTCTTATAGCTGGACTTTACGTCCGTGTCCGTTGTTGTGTAGTAACTGCCGCTGCCGGACGAGGTGTAGCCGGTCTGCCCTTTCAGGCGGCCGCTTAGCAGCAGCCCTATCTGCGGGCCAAACTGCACGTTTACCACCTGGCCCAGGTACACTTTGGCCAGTATCGGCACGTTGAGGTAGGACAGATTGGTTTTGTTGGTCAGCTCCACTGGCCCCACCGGAATAACGTTCTTTGAGCCTTGCACCGAATAGGTTAGCTCGGGCTGCACGGCAAACCGTGCCGATGGCTTCCAGCGCAGAAAAGCGCCGATGCTGGGCCCAGCTTTATACTCCGTTTCCTGGTTCAGGGTACCGTCCAGCACGGCCATGTTCAATCCAACTTTTGCCCCGATTTGCGTGGTTGGTTGATTGTGGCTTCTCCTGTGCTGTGCCTGTACGGCTGTGCTACCTGCTACCACTAGTATTGCCAGCGTTGTAATAATTTTATGCATAAATAAAGGAAAAAGGGTAAAAGCGTGAAGCGGCGCTGTCAGCAATTTTTCCGCCAAAACGGCCCTATTTCAGTTATTCCTGTTGTTTATAATGCAAGAAAGCCCCGTTATGCCAACTGATGTCGACATAACGAGACTTTCACTATTTCCAAGAAATTACCTATAGCTGCTTCTCTACTACTCACCTAGCTGGTAGCTCACCGATGCCTGCGCTACCTGGTTTTTCAAGCTGCCGCCGTAGGCATTGGCCTGCGCCTCTTGTGTAATAGAAACAAAACCAGCCGAGTAGCGCAGGCCTATCGCAAAGCCAGCGGGTAGCTTCACACCTGCACCGGCGCACAGACCAATATCAAACCGCCGGAAATCAGCAGTAGCCGAACGGTCAAAATAGGTAGTGTTATCCGGGCCTATGTAGCTGCTCAAGTAGGAAAGTGTTTCCTCCTTTCCTTCTTCACGCGCAGCGAGTAGAAAGCTGGCTTGCGGCCCAGCTTCTAAGTAGAACTTACCCAACTGAGTCCGTAGCACTACAGGTACTGTTAGGTAGGACAGCTTGAGTTGATACTGAGCATGATAATCCTCAACCGGGAAGTTGAAGCGTATTACTTCAGCATCCAATTGCTGCTGGCTGAACTGTACCTCCGAAATCAGCGAGAAGCGGCCTGCCAGTTTCCGTTCATAAAATACGCCTACCTGATACCCTACGTCGCCCTTGGGGTACAAGTAGCTGCTTGGCGTATCCTGCTTAGCAAGCATAGTGTAGTTGGCGCCCACTCTTACACCGAACTGCGCTTGTGCAGTAGTGGCCAGCAGAATACCGGCGCTAACAAGTAGTAATAGCTTCATAAGAAAGGCTCTATTGTACAGGGATTTACCTACACAATAGAGCCACTATCACCACCGAGCGTTGCACGCGCTATGCGTTTCTTTTAGTGCCCTAGCTGTAACGCTACGTAGCCCTGAAACACGCGGTTTCTGAGGCGGGCGTCGTTCACGCCGGTTAGGTTGTCCACGTCGTTCACATCGTTGAGGCCGGCGTTGAAGCGGGCGCCGATGAGCAAGGCCGAGAACTTGAGCCCTACCCCAGCGCACAGGCTGAAGTCGCCGCGCTTGAAGTCGCTGGTAGCGCCCCGCTTGTAGTCGTTGTAGCTGGCTGCGCCGCCGGTGCCCTGCACCTGCATGGTACCTTCTTTGGTGGCATCGAGCAGGAAAGAGAACTGCGGACCAGCCTCCACGAACAAAGGCCCTACGTGCACTTTGGCCAGTATCGGCACCGTGAAGTAGTGCATTTTGGTGTCGAAATCCTCAAACTGGCTCTTGATGTTACCGCCCTGCGACGAGTACAGCAACTCTGGCTGCACCGATACTGGTCCAATTAGCTTAGCCTCGTAAAAAACGCCAGCGTGGTAGGAGGTTTGGTAGTTTGTACTCCCGTCGATGTTTTCACCGTTGAGCACCGATTGGTTGATGCCGGCTTTCACGCCGAGTTGGGCATAGGCACCACTACTCAGCAGTAGGCCAAACAGCAGAAAAAAGAATTGTTTCATGGCAGGTAGGGCGTAGCCGTTATGTATTTAATGAGAAACTCTCCCTTAAACGTTAGTCTGGCCGCGCAGTATATCCGGCGGCCTATTATTTTGGCAACAGCCTGTTACTACCTGCTGCCTTGAGCCTACAAAACACAAGCTGTGGCAATATTCATCAGGTTTTTTTGCGTTTTCAGCAAAAACAGATGCCACCTTCTGCCTGCTTGGTGCGTCCTTGCACTTCCTGCCGCCCATCTTCTACTTCTTCATTTTTAATTTTCAACTGATTGCCTACCCCTTTCACGTTTGTTCGGCTCAGCTACCACTCCGGCGACTGGGATGCCGTGGACGAGCGGATGCCCAGCAACCTGCTGCACTCATTGGTACAGTACACTACGGTGCCCGTGGAGCAGAAGGAAAAGGTAGTGGCGCTGGACTCGCCGGAGCTGTTTCGCTACCCTTTTTGTTACCTCTCGGGGCACCGGCTGGTGCAGTTCAACGAGGCCGAGAAGAAGAACTTCACGCAGTACGTGCGCAACGGCGGCTTCGTGTTTGTGGACGACTGCAACCACGACATCGACGGGCTGTTTGCGCGCTCTTTCGAGGAGCAGATGCGCGTGTGCTTCGGGGCGGGCGCACTCAAAAAGCTGCCCAAGACGCACCCCATCTACTCGCAGTTTTTCAAATTTCCGGAGGGCCCGCCCCCTACCGGCTTCGAACTGAACGGCTGGGGCGACGACCTGGTGCACGACTACCTGAAAGGCGTGGAAACCAACGGCCGCCTGGGCGTGCTCTACTCCAACAAAGACTACGGCTGCGAGTGGGACTACGACTTTCGCAACAAGCGCTTCCTGGCGGAAGACAACACCAAATTTGGCGTGAATATTTTACTGTATGCCCTCACGGTGTAGAGGCGCCTTGCAGGCGCCCATCGTTGCTGATGTTGTTTACAATGGCTAGTTGAACAATGAGAGAAATTCTATCTGATACCACCCCTACCCTATCGTTCGACGATGGGCGCCTGCAAGGCGCCCCTACACCCAACGGCAATCTACAAGGTACATCCATTGAACCGCCACAACGCCGCTCCGTTCGCCTACCAGACTATGATTACAGCCAAGCCGGCTGGTACTTTGTGACCATCATGGCGCAAGGCCGCCAGCCACTATTTGGAGCAATAAACGACGCAGCCAAAATCGAGTTTTCGCTGGCGGGCGAGGACGTTGCCGCGTGCTGGCTACAGCTTGGGCAGAACTACCCGCACGTGCATCTGGACGTCTGGCAACTGATGCCGGACCACGTGCATTTCATTCTCGGCCTGCTGCCTACCTCCGCCAGCAAGCCCAAACCACTTGGCCAGCTGGTAGGCGCTTTCAAAGCTTCCGTCACGCGCCGCGTGCGGGTAACCAGACCGGACCTTGGCACCTTGTGGCAACGCAGCTATTATGACCGCATCATCCGCAACGCGAAAGAACTGGAAGAAACCCGCGCTTACATTTCGAACAACCCACGCCGCTGGCTCGAACGGTAGGGGCGCCTTGCAGGCGCCCGTCGTAGAACGACCCGGCATACCACATACCATTTAAACAACATCAGCAACGACGGGCGCCTGCAAGGCGCCCCTACGTCCCCAACCATTAGCATGACTGAACAAGACGTAAAACGCCTACTCGCCAAACTACCTCCGCTCCGGGAGGAAATTGCCAAAGTCATTGTGGGACAAACGCAAGTGCTGGACGAGGTATTGGTGGCCCTGCTGGCCGGCGGCCACGCCCTGCTGGAAGGCGTGCCGGGCCTGGCCAAAACCTTGCTGGTGCGCACCCTGGCCTCGGCTACTGACCTACCCTTTCGCCGCATTCAGTTCACGCCGGATCTGATGCCGACGGACATTCTCGGCACCGAGGTGCTGGAGGAAGACCACGGCACGGGGCACCGCTCGTTCAAGTTCAACGAAGGTCCGATTTTCGCCAGTCTGGTGTTGGCCGATGAAATCAATCGGACGCCGCCCAAGACGCAGGCGGCCCTGCTGGAAGCCATGCAGGAAGGCCACGTAACCTACGCCGGTCAGGAGCACGCCCTACCCAAACCGTTCTTTTTGCTGGCCACGCAAAACCCCATTGAGCAGAGCGGCACCTACCCCCTGCCCGAAGCCCAGCTCGACCGTTTCCTACTTTACATCCGCATCGGCTACCCTACCGAGCAGGAGGAGCTGGCCGTGCTGAGCGGCACCACTGGCACCGCCAAAGCTCAGGTGCAGCCAGTGCTGGGCGGCGAGGATATCCGGCAGTTGCAGCAACTGGTGCGGCAAGTGAGTCTGAGTCCCGAGCTGCTGGGCTTCGTGAACCGACTGGTGCGCGCTACCCGTCCGGCTACCTCGGAGGTGAAGTTTATTCAGGACTACGGCCGCTGGGGCGCGGGTCCGCGTGCTGGTCAGGCCCTTATTCTGTGCGCCAAAGCGCGGGCGTTGCTGCAAGGCCGTTTCGCCGCTACCCTTGATGATATTAAAGCTCTGGCCCCGGCCGTGTTGCGCCACCGCGTGCTGCTCAATTTCAACGCCGAAGCCGAAAACCTGACGCCCGATAATGCCGTGCAGGAGCTGCTGAAGGCCGTGGCGGTGTAGGGGCGCCTTGCAGGCGCCCGTCGTCCGCGCCGCGTGGTCACCCGCTACCCTCTTGCTTCTTTACCCTCGTGCAACGATGGGCGCCTGCAAGGCGCCCCTACCTCACCAACTCCATGCTCAGTCCCGAACAACTCTACGCCTTGCGCAACCTGCCGCTGGCCGCCAAGCAGGTGGCCGAGGGCTTTTTGCATGGCCAGCACCTGAGCCGGCGGCGGGGCGTGGGCATGGAGTTCAGCCAGTACCGCCCCTACCAGCCCGGCGACGACCTGCGCCGCCTCGACTGGCGCTTGGCCGCCCGCTCCGACCGCTACTACATTCGGGAGTCGGAGGTGGATACTAGCGTGACGGTGCACCTGCTGCTGGATGCCACGGCCAGCATGAACCACCGCGACGACAACGGCCTGAGCAAGCTCGACTACGGCCGCCTGCTGCTGGCGGCGCTGGCCTACCTGGCCGTGCACCAGGGCGATGCCGTGGCCCTCACCATCCTGCGCCCCGACGGCCTGCAACACCTGCCGCCCCGCGCCGACCCCAGGCAGCTCACGCGCATCTTCCATACCCTGGAAAACGCTACGGCCACCGGCCGCTTTCCGGCGGCCGCGGAGCTGGCTCCGCTTACGGCCCGGCGGCAACGCGCCCTCACCGTTTGCGTGAGCGACTTGTATGAGGAAGACGGCGAAATTGATACGCTGCTGACGCGCCTGCGCACCACCAGCGGCGAGGTGCTGCTGCTGCACCTGCTGGCCCGCAACGAGCTGGACTTCACCTACCGCGGCGCCGTGACCTTTGAGGATCTGGAAACCGGCCGCACCCTTCAACTCAACGCCGACCAGCAGCGCCGCGCCTGGCAGGAGCACCTGCAAAGCTGGCTGCGTGAGGCCGCTACCCAGGCCCGCCGCCACGGTTTCGAGTACGCGCAGCTCAGCACCGCCGAGCCGCTGGATCGGGCTTTGCGCGAGTTTCTGAAACGACGATAACCGCCTTTCGCTGGTTTCTTTCTGCTTCTTTTTCCGCTCTATGCTTCTACTGCAACTCTCAGCGTTTCACCTTTTGCACCCTACGGCCGGCCTGCTGGCCTTGCTGGGGTTGCTGGTGCCGCTGCTGGTGTACCTCTGGAACCGCCGGCCCGCCCAGGTGGTGCAGGTAGGCAGCCTGCGCTGGCTGGAAACCGCCGCCAACCGCCGCCTGCGCCGCCTCAAACCCGAGCAGTTATTGCTATTTCTGCTGCGGGCGGGCATCGTGGGCGTGCTAGCGCTGGCCGTGGCGGGCCTGATCTGGCAGAAGCCCGCCCCGCCCGTGCGCGGACAGGTGTTGCTGAGTCCGGCGCTGCTGGCCTCGCCGGCACTGGCTGCCGTGCGCCCAGGCATCGATTCTCTGCGCCAACAGGGCTACCAGCTGCGGCAGTTGCGGCGCGGTATGCCCCAGCTGCCTGCCCGCACGTGGGCACGCCTGACTACCCCTACCCCCGCGCTACTCGACTCCCTGGCAAGCCGCACCCCCACCGACAACCTCTGGATGCGCGCCCAGCAAGCCGCCGACTCGTTTCCTGACCGGCCGTTGCGGGTGTTTACTACCACGGCGCGGCGCCAGTTTCGGGGCGAGCGGCCGGTGGTGCTGCCCGCCCGCCTGCGCTGGCAGCTGGTCCCTACCCCCGACTCAGCCCGCTGGCTACACGCCGCCGCCTGGGTAGGCTCCGATAGTTTGCGCCTGCTCATTGGGCGCAGCACGGAAGAAGGCAATACCTTTCGGCAGATTACTGTGCGGCGCCCTGCTACGGGCGCTATGGTGCGGGTACCTGGCTTGGCTGGCATCTCCTACCAAACCACGGCCACTGGCGCCCACCTGCGCACTACCGATTCTACCATGATACCCGTTCGTACCACGCCCGTACGCGTGTGGTTGCTGACCGATGCATCCCACACAGCAGAGGCCCGCTACTGGCGGGCCGCGGTGAAGGCTGTAGCCGTAGGGCTGGCCGCGCCACTGCAACTTACGGCTGCCGCTCAGCCGCCCGCTGGTCCTTTGCCCGATGCCATTATCTGGCTGCGCGATGCGCCTATACCTACAGCCTGGGCACAGGAATTGACGCCGGGCAGACAGGTGTGGCAAGTAGGCCACGGAACCGGCCGCACAGTGAATAGCACCTTTGGTGCGGGCAACGCCCAACCCACTGTAGCTATTCGCCGGCTCGACTCGCTGTCGGCCACGCCGGCGGAAGCTGTTTGGCAGACGGCTACGGGCCAGCCGCTGCTTACCCGGCAGGCATTGGGCAGCGGCACGCTGTACCAGCTGCATACCCGCCTGCACCCTACCTGGAGCGGATTGGGTGAAAGTCCGGCCCTACCGTCGCTGTTGCTCCCGCTGCTCCAGCCGGAGCTGGCCCCCGGCCGCCTGGCCAGTCACGACCAACGCGCCCTCGACCCCGGCCAGCTACCCCTGTCTGCCGCGCCAACTGCCGCCGCCGCACCTGCTGCTACCGACCCGCTCCTCACCGATTTGCGCCCTTGGGTAGTGCTGGCCGCATTGCTGCTGTTTGGGCTGGAGCGGGCATTGGCGCTACGCACTGCCGGACGTTCTCTCACTGCAAGTACCGCCGCATGAGTCTATTAGCCACTTCCACTGCTGTTGATGCCGGCATCTTGCGGCGCATAGCCCGCTCGTACGCCGTGCGGCGCACGGTGCAAATTCTATTGCCCTACCTTGCCGCTGGCGTGGTAGCAGAAGTGGTAGCGCGGCGATGGCCGCAAGCGGGGCCAGTACTATTGGTAGCGTTGGGCGTGGGCCTGGTGGCGCTGGCAGTATGGCTGGCCCGACTGTGGCAGTTCCGGCCCGTGCCGCTGGCCCGTCGCCTCGACCGCCACTTTCCAGAGCTGGAAGACAGCACCGGTCTGCTCCTGCGCCCTACCCCCAACCTCAACCTGCTGGAGCAGTTGCAGCAACAGCACGTAGCCGAGCGCCTGAACGAGCTGACGACCGCCACTCCGGCATTGCTGCCGGCGCCGTGGCGCAATAGTTTATTGATCAGCCTAGTGCTACTGCTAACAGCCGGCGCTTTGTGGTTTGCGCCTGCCCCCGGTGGTCCCAAGGCACCTACGCTAGTCGCAGCGCCAGCCGTGCCCCTCCGGTTTGTGGGTAAGCCGGCGCCCGCCGCCGCGCCGCGCATACAAGAGCTGAAACTGCTAGTGACGCCGCCGGCTTACACCCGGCGTGCAGCTTTTGCGGCAGCGCAGCCGTCGTTTCAGGCGCCTGCTGGTTCGCGGGTGCGCTGGCGGGTGCGGGTGAGCCGCCGCGCTGCCGCACCGATGCTTGAATTAGGTAAGCGGCGCGTGCCGCTACGGGCCGTAGCCGGTGATTCGCTGGCCTTCGAAGCAGAACAGATGGTGCAGGCGTCTGTGCTATACCGGCTGCGGTTTGCGGGACAAACCTCTGAGGACTATGCTATTGAAATTACTCCTGATCGGGTGCCTACCCTTCAGCTCATCACGCCCAAGCCGTATACGCTGGTAGAGTTTGGGCAGAAGCCACAGGTAGGCGTGCGCGTAACCGTGCGAGACGATTATGGCCTGAGCCGCGCCCGCGTGGTGGCCACCGTAGCCAAGGGCGAGGGCGAGGCTGTCAAATTCACGGAAGTAGCCACCGACCTCAGCGCCCAGTTGCGCGGCCAGCCTACCCAGCACCAGCTCACCTATACGTTGCAGCTACGCCAGCTGGGCCTCACCTACGGCGACGAGGTGTACTTCTACGTGCAGGCTTGGGACAATCATCAGCAAATGGCTCGCACCGACACCTACCTGGTGCAGTGGGAAGACACAACGGTGGATGCTTCCGGGGCCGACATCTCGCTGGGCGTGAACGTGGTGCCGGCGTATTTCCGGAGTCAGCGCCAAGTGATTATCGACACGGAAAAGCTGCTGACTGAGCGTAAAGGTCTCGATCAGCCCACCTTTGCCGGCCGCGCCAACGAAATCGGCCACGACCAGAAAGTGCTGCGGATGCGCTACGGCAAGTTTATGGGCGAGGAGTTTGATGAAAGTATTGGCGCCACGGCGGGAGCTGAGGAAAAAGAGGAACACCACGAGGG